>NICF_comb_assmDRAFT_10000104_pt1 | contig 59834 bp, 62 predicted proteins | sample NewIslPassag4_SG_FD_11279 | JGI IMG/M metagenome (IMG submission 11279)
GCCCCGCCGACCGGGGCCGCAAGCCATCGGGAGAGCCATTTCTTCCAACCATCCGTCTCGATCTCCGCCACCTGCTCTCACCTGCCATCTTCATCTATTGTCGACGCCGATTCCCAGACGATCTCGACACGCTCGGCGTTGACCTCGGGTAGAAGCCCTTCCACCAGCCGGCGCGCCCGCTCCTCGACGCCGGTCCGTGCCGCCTCTTCCCCGTCGGGAACATCGAGTGCGAGCCTCAACCGGACCCTTTGGACCCTACCCTGACCGAGAAACAGCTCGACACTGGCTTGCTGGACTTCCGGGATCAGGTTCAAGAACGCGGCCAATTCCCGTTCGGCTTGCGCCCTCCATGCCGTCTCGACGCCGGCCATCGCCTCGCCTGCCAACCGCTCACCTTCCTCCACATAGCGGCCCCCTGAGACCGGCGCGGCCGGACGCGTCACGCTCTCCCAATCCAGGGAGCCCGTCCCCCCGGCGATCCAGTCGACCGCAGGCTCGATCACGGCCAAGATGATCACAAGCCCCACGACTAGCCGCACCGTCTTTCGGAGCTCGCCTGAGGGAAGAAGGATCTGGGTGAGCGCGGCGAAGAAGACGAGGAAACCGAGCTGCTGGATCCAGCCGACCAACGAGCGCACCGTGCGACCCCCCTAACGCATCACCGCGGCTGTGTTCCCCACCCCGACCACCACGGTGATGGCCACGAAGAACATGAGTGCGGCGGTGATCAGCCCCGCGACCAGCAGCGTGACGCTTCCGGCGAGCCCCGAGATGGCTTGGACGAGCCGAGGGTCGGTGATGGGTTCGATGAGTGCGCCGGCCAGTCGGAAGACGGCAAGGATCGAGAGGAGCTTGACGAGGGGGAAGGCGGTCATGACGGCGATGGTCCCCATCCCAAACGCCCCCAGGGCGTTTTTGATCAGCGCCGATCCCCCGACGATGACGTCCATGGCGTCGGCAATCCTGCCTCCCACGAGGGGAACGAAGGTCCCGGTGAGAAACTTGGCGGTCCTAAAGGCGAAGCCGTCGGCCACCGGAGCAATCGCTCCCCGGACCTGCACCACCGCGAAGAAGGCGATGAAGCACATGCCGAGCATCGTCATCATCGCCGTCCTCAGCATCCCTTCCAGGCTTTTGACGGGAAAGTCGCGGCTGATCGAACCGATGACGGCCAGGGCGGCGCTGGCGAAGACGGCGGGGATGAGCACGGCGTCGATCAGCGTGGCGATGGCCGTCACGGTGACGTACAGGATCGGATGAAAGACGGCGGCGCTCGTCACCGCGCCGGCCGCGGCCAGCATCGTGGCCAAAGGCGGCAGCATCGCGTGCATGAAGTCGACCATCGACCGGAGGGTGCCCGCGGCGAGTTCGACCGCGGCGCGAAAGGCCTGAAGTCCAAGAAGGAGCAGAACGAGGAGCGAGAGCATAAACGCCACGTCCACGGCCTCGGTCCCCCCGGCCGCCTGGACCACGTTCCTTAGGAGGGCGCATAAAACGCCGAGGAGGACCAGCTGGCCCAGGAGGCTCACGTTTAGCCCCACTTCTCCCCAGAAGACGCCGAGGAGACTGGCCGTGAGCCGCCCAAGATCGATGCCATCCCCTTCAAAGATCAGCCGCGCAAGATCCAGCGGGGGCAGGTGCCCCTTCACCTCCTCGTCAAGCCCGGCGACGAACTCCTCCACCGCCTCGAGGGAGAGCTCGTCGAGCTGGCGCTGGATGATGGACTTGGGGGTGAACTCGCCGTCGATGCCGTCGATGCCGTCGCCGTTCACCGCGAGCACGGGGCCCGAAAGTCCTAAAAGGAGCGCCCCTCCTGCGGCCAGGACTCCCAACCACCGTCGCCGCATCCGCCAAACACCCCCTTCGTCTACAGGCCCGTCCACGCCGCCTCGATCCTCGGGCCAATGCTTTTGCGCCGCGCAAGGCGCCTTCGAAGCTCACCCCGGCAAAAGCCGCACCAGTACGTCCAAGATCGCCGCCACCACCGGGAGTGCCAGGATCAAGATGGAGACCTTCCCCGCAAGCTCCACCACCGCGCCGACGGCATCCTCGCCGGCATCCTTGCAGAGCGCGGCTCCGATGGAGGTGATGTACGCGATGCCGATGGCTTTGAGCACCACGGAGATATAGAGCGGCCGGACGCCCGCCCCGCGGGAGAGCTCCCAGAAGGCGTCGATTAAGCGCCGGAGGGGCTCAAGCAGCGTCAAGAGGGCTACGATGACAAAGGCCAGCGCCACCTGGGCGCCGATCGACGCCATCTCCCGCCGCAAAAAGACCAAAAAGACGCTGATCGCAACGGCTGCCGCCACCACTCCGGCGATTTCGCCCATAGCCACTCCTCCGGCTCACTGCCAAAGTTGAAAGACTGACTCGACGTCGTTAAAGAAGTTCGCGATCATCTGGACCAACCACACAAGGACGATGATCACGCCGGCAAGGCTCAACATCTGGGCCTGTTCGCCCCGTCCCGCCTGCGAAAGGAAGATGTTGAGGATGGCGATGATGATCCCAAGGCCGGCGATCTGATAGATGACGGTGACGTCCACGGCAGGCCCTCCTTGAGGTGATGTCCCATCGTCCCGGCGGGCACGGCCCTTTCCCTAATACAAGAGCAGGGCGAGCACAAGGCCGCCGCAGGCGCCTAGCGCCCGGCAAAGCCGCGCTGTTTCCGGCAGGCGCTCCCGCGCCGCGGCAAGACGCGTCTCAAGCTGGCTTTTGGCCCAGCGCAGGTGGCGGGCCTGATCTTCCGCGTCAGACAAGCCCAGGATCCCGGCCAGCTGCACGAGAGGGACCAGGTCCCCGTCGACCAGAGCCGCCCCTTTGGACCATGCCCCAATCGCCTCTCGCCAAGCCCTCGAGGCCGAGCATCCTTCTTCGAGGCGCCTGGCCGCGCCAAGAAACGGGGGTTTAACCTCGGGGTGTTCCTCCCCGACTCGGCGCAAGGCGTCGGCCAACAGGCATTGGCCGTAGACCACGTGGCTTTCGAGGAGCGTCAGTGCGGAGATGCTCGCGGTCAGCTCCCGCACTCGCCGCTCTCGACGGCACGCTTCGATGTGACCGAGAGCATAGGCCCCGGCGACGACGAGCAAAGCCCCCAGGAGCTTCACGGCGCTCCCCCGCATGCGATCACCCGCTCGACCGTCCCCGGCCCGAGCCTGGCGCTCAAAACCACCACCCGCTGAAACACCTCCGCCTCGACGAGAGGGCGGATGGCGGGCCGCTTGGCCACGTCTTCGACGGAGCCGCCATGCGCCGAACAAAGGAGCGAGACGCCTGCGGCGACGGCCTCTAGCACCGCCTGCCCGTCCTCGGGATGGCCGATCTCGTCGGTGACCACCACATCCGGCCCCATCGTCCGCACCAGCATCGCGAGGGCGAACCGCTTGGGACAAAGATCGATCACGTCTGCCCTTGGGCCCAGGTCGTTCTGGGCTACGCCCCTATATCCCCCGGCCAGTTCTCCCCGCTCATCGGCGACACCGACACGGTGCGGCTTTAGCCCGTACTCCGGCGCTCCATAGCTGAGAGTCCGGATGAGGTCACGAAGGAGCGTCGTCTTGCCGGCACCGGGGGGAGAGATGACCAAGGTCGACCAGATGCGTCCATCCGGCCTGACCAAGCGCTTGAGCAGAGGCTGCGAGACGCCGCGCAGGTCGCGGTTGACCCGGATGTTAAAACCGGTGATGTGACGAAAGCCTGCGACCTTGCCTCCTTCGGTGCGCACCTGTCCGCAAAGGCCCACCCGGTGGCCGCCGGGCAACGGGATGAACCCCTCGCTCATGGCGTCCTGCAAGGCGTAGACGGACGATGCGGTGACGGCATCGAGGAGTTCCCGGATCATCTTGGCGTCGGGTACGACCGCCTGGTCCACCCGCTCCGATGTGCCGAAGGTGGAGACGAAGAGCTCTCCTGCGGCCGTCTTCACGATGATGGGTTTTTCTTGGGAAATTCTGATTTCTTGTATACTATTGCCGATGGATTCGAAGACAGGCCCGAGGAGCCGCTTCCACCCTGGGGAGAGGGCCTCAAGAAGTCCAAGCTCGGGGGATGGTAGGGAGAGAATCTTTGCCACGGGCTTCGCCTCCGCTACACCGTATGTCCAAGCCCGGGCAAATATGAATGGATGTCCCAGCCGACGCGAAGCGACCCGCGTCGGTTCGCGGGTCGCTTCGGCCGCATGGCACCTCAGTGCTCGCTGTGGTTGGTGCTGTCGCTAAGCGTGGCGAGATCGCTCTCGTCGTCCTCGTCGGAACGATCCTCGCCGCCCGAGCGGTAGAGGACCTCGCCGCATTCGGGACATGAGATCTCGATGTCGCCGTCGTCATACAGGAGCTCTTCCTCGAAGTAGACCTCCTCGCCGCAGCGGGGACATTCGGCGCGCACGAAGCCGTCGTCTACTTCGTCGTCGGAGAGCTCTTCATCGAGCTCGTCCTCGTCTTCGGCGAACTCTTCACCGTACACCTCTTCCTCGAGGTCACACAGGTCCGTGTCGATCGCCTCGACGTAGCCCGCCAGGTCCTCGTGGGCCGCCTCCAGCTCGACGAGGCTGTCGGCCAGCTCATCGCAGACCGTAAGGAGGTGCTCCCACATGCTGCGCGCCGGCGAACCCGACGGGAGCGTTTCGGCCCCCTCGATCAGACCCCGCAGGTAGGCGATCCGCTCTTTCACGTCCATCCTCTCGCGCTCCCCTCAGGCGGTGCTGCATGTCCGCTCTAAAAACTTGCCCTGCCGCCCACGGGGGTATGCAGCCCTCCGCTCAGACCCGCGAGAGGTACTCTTTGGTGCGGGTATCGATGCGGATCACGTCGCCCTGCTCGACGAAGAGGGGAACTTGCACCACCAGCCCCGTCTCCACTGTCGCAGGCTTGCTGCCGCCCGTCGCCGTGTCGCCCTTGAAGCCAGGCTCCGTGTGGGTCACCACCAGCTCGACGAAGGTGGGCAGATCGACGCCGATCGCCCGCCCGTTGTGGAACTGGACGTGGATCATCATGTTGTCCTTCAGGAAGTAGACGGCATCGCCCAGGAGATCGCGGCCCAGTGACACCTGTTCGTAGCTTGCGGTGTCCATGAAGAAAAACTCATCGCCCGAATTATAGAGGTACTGCATCTCCTTGGTCTCGATGTGGGCCCGGTTCACCTTTTCGCCGGCGCGGAAGTTGCGCTCGAAGACGGCTCCCGTCTCGAGGTTTTTGAGCTTGGTCCGGACAAACGCCGCGCCCTTGCCGGGCTTGACGTGCAAAAACTCGACGACGGTGTAAAGCGTCCCGTCGAGCTCGATGGTGATGCCTGTGCGAAGGTCATTGACAGAGATCAACCTGGCTTCCTCCTCTTACACCTGGATGAGTTCCTTGGGGGAGCGGGTGAGCACTCGACAGCCCTCGTCCGTGACGACGACGAGATCCTCGATCCGCACGCCCCCCCAACCGGGGATGTAGACGCCGGGCTCGACGCTGGTCACCATTCCCGGCCTAAGGACCGCTTCACCCGCCTTGGAGAGGACGGGTGGGCGCTCGTGAATCTCAAGGCCCACGCCGTGCCCAAGCCCATGGCCGAAGTGGTCGCCGTGGCCGGCCCGCTGGATCACCTCGCGAGCCTCCGCGTCCACCTCTTTGCCCGTCCGCCCGGGGCGGACCGCGGCGAGCCCCACTCGTTGCGCTTCTAGCACCAGCTGGTAGATCTCCTTCTGACGCTCGTCAGCCTTGCCGACAGCCACGGTGCGGGTCATGTCGGAGCAGTACCCGTCGACCACGGCTCCGAAGTCCAAGGTGACCAAGTCGCCGTCGCTGATCACCCGGTCGCTCGGCGACGCGTGAGGCAGGGCTCCGTTCGGACCTGAGGCGATGATGGTATCGAAGGCGAGCTTTGTCGCCCCTTCCCGCCGCATGAAAAACTCGAGATCAAGAGCGATCTCCCGCTCGGTCCGGCCCTTGAGCCGGTCGAGGATGTAGGCAAACGCCCGGTCGGCAAGGTCCACGGCGCGCTGGATCGCCTCGACCTCTCCCGGCTCCTTGATGGCCCGTAGCTCCTCGACCCAGTCCTCCGCCGGCACCCACGTCACATCCGGGATCTTCTCTTCAAGCCTGCGCTTGCCCGCCACGGTGACGTGGGCCGCCTCGAACGCGACCCTCTTGGCCTTTAGGTTAGCCAATACTTCCGCCAAGCTTTTGTGCACATCGTCGTAGTGGACGACCGAAACTCCTTGCGCTTGCCGCTTGGCCTGCTCGACGTAGCGAAAATCAACGAGGAGATACGCCTCCTCCCTGCCGACCACGACCGTCCCTGCCGTGCCGACGAATCCCGTAAGGTACCTGCGGTTGGCCGGCGACGACGTGACAAAGGCGTCCACTTCGTCACCGAAGCGCGCCCGGAGCCGCTCAATCCGCATGCGCAAAGAACAACACCTCCACCGAGGCCAGGCGCTCCACACTGACAAGCGCCGCCATTCACTTTTTCTTTGACAAATACCAGCATAGCCCCTCTAAACCCAGCAAGTAGCTATCCGGTCCGAAGCCCGAGATCTGCCCGATGCAGACGGGAGCAACGAGCGATCTGTGGCGAAACTCCTCCCGGGCATGCACGTTGGAAAGGTGCACTTCGACCGCTGGAAGACCGCACCCTTTGATGGCGTCCCGCAGCGCCACGCTGGTGTGCGTCCATGCGGCCGGGTTGATCAGGATACCGTCAAACTTCCCCGGGGCCTCGGCGATCCGATCGAGGATGACGCCCTCGTGGTTGGACTGGATGCACTCCACCGTCGCCCCCAGTTCGCCCGCTCGTTCCTTGAGCCGGGCGTCGATCTCGGCCAGCGTCGTCGTGCCGTAGACTTCCGGCTCTCGACGGCCGAGCATATTGAGGTTGGGCCCGTGGATCACCAGGATGCGCGGCATCGTCCGCTCCTCCTCATACAAGCGTTCCCGCATTGGCCCGCGGCGTGTACGCCGCGGCCAGCGCCTCCTCGCTCACGCCGGAGACGATGCGGCAAGCGCCGATCCCGTCGAGCAGCGCAAAGCGCAGATTCCCCTGCACCGCTTTCTTGTCGAGCCGCATAGCCTCGCGCACCGCTTCGTAGGGTACGTCGGCCGGGTTGGTCGGAAGGCCGAGCCGTCCTAACAGCGCCTCGATCCGTTTGAGCTCCACCTCGTCCAACAGGTTGAGCTCGACCGAAAGCCGCCCTTCCACCACCATCCCGACCGCCACCGCTTCCCCGTGCGTAAACCGCCGGTACTGCGTCGCCGCCTCGAGAGCGTGGCCTACGGTGTGGCCGAAATTGAGGATCGCCCGCTCGCCGCTCTCGCGCTCGTCGGCTTGGACGACGGACGCTTTGATCTCAACGGAACGTTTGACGGCACGGGTGAGGGCCTGAGGTTCGAGCCTTACCAGCGAAAGCCACTCCCGCTCCAGGAACGCGAAAAACTCGGCGTCCCGGATCAGGCCGGCCTTTACCACTTCCGCCAAGCCCGACCGATACTCGCGCCCGGGCAGGCTCACGAGCGAGGCTACGTCGGCTACGACGAGACGGGGCTGGTGAAAGGCGCCGATCAGGTTTTTTGCCTTCGGGTGGTTGACCCCGGTCTTGCCGCCGACGCTCGAATCGACTTGCGCAAGCAGCGTCGTCGGCACCTGGACGAAGTCGATGCCCCGCATGTACGTGGCGGCGACGAAGCCTGCCACATCGCCCACGACACCGCCTCCAAGAGCGACCAACCACGAGCTTCGGTCAAGTCTCGCGTCGATGCATGCGCCGTACAATGCGGCGGCGGTCTCAAGGCTCTTGTGTTCCTCGCCGGCAGGAAAGGCGGCGTAGTGGACGTCGAAGCCGGCGCTCTTAAGGCTTTTCACCACGACCCCACCGTAGAGGCGGCCTACGGCCTCGTCGGTAATCACGAGCACACGCGAGCCAAGAGCTAAAGCGCGGCAGCGCTCGCCGATCTCCTCCATGATCCCTGGGCCGATCACCACATCATAGCTTCGCTCTCCCAGCTCCACTCTGAGGCTCATCGCCTCTCTTGCGCCAGGCATGATACACCTCCACCAGCTCCCTGGTCACCTCGTCTACGCTCCGCGCCGCGTCGACACTCTTGTGGGCCCTCTCGTAGAGCGGTCGCCGCCGTTCAAAAAGGGAACGCGCTCTCTCGTACGCCCCTTCTCCCGCAAGGAGAGGCCGCTCTGGGTCCCCCTTGATGCGCTCCCAAAGGACGTCAAACGGAGCTTTCAGGTAGACCACCAGGCCCGAGTCGAGGAGCGCCTGTGCGATCTCCTCCATTGCAAACGCCCCTCCCCCTGTCGCAATGACCAAATCCCGCTCCTGACACAAAGAAAGGAGCGTCTCTCGCTCGAGCCGGCGAAACTCGGCCTCGCCCCGGCTCTCGAAGATGGCCCGGATGCTCATCCCGGCCCTTGCTTCCACCAAGGCGTCGCTGTCGACGAAGACCAGGCGGAGCTCCTCCGCCACCGCCTGTCCCAGCGTCGACTTGCCGCATCCCATAAAGCCCACCAAGACCAGGTTCACGCTGCGTCAGACCTCCCGGAGGGCTTGGACATAACCCCGGTAGTTGCGCCGGATCTCCTCTAGCGAATCGCCCCCGAACTTCTCCAAGAAGGCCGATGCCAACTCGATCGCGACCACCGCCTCACCGATCACGGCGGCCGCCGCCACCGCGCAGACGTCCGAGCGCTCGACGCTGGCCTTAAACGGCTCTTTCGTATAAAAATCGACGGAATCCAAAGGGCGATACAGGGTCGAGATCGGCTTGAAGGCAGCCCGCGCCACGATGGGCTCGCCGGTGCTCATCCCGCCTTCAAAACCGCCTGCTCGATTGCTCGTTCGGTAAAACCCCGGTCTCTGCGGCGCCTTGGAAGTCACCGGGCCCCGCCGGAGTGTCAGGGTACGGCCGGTAGCCGATCGAATCGTGAACCTCCGAACCGAAGCGCTCGGCGGCGCCGAAGCCTAAACCGATCTCGACTCCCTTGACCGCCTGAACGCTCATCAGCGCCCGTGCTAAGCGGCCGTCCAGCTTCCTGTCCCAGTGGACGTAGCTTCCAAGGCCGGGGGGCACGCCCGTCGCCACCACTTCGACGACGCCTCCGAGGCTATCGCCCGCCTCCTTGGCCTGATCGACCAGGGCCTTCATCGCCTCGGTCGCCTTCGGGTCGGCGCAGCGCATCTCCGAACTCTCCGCCCGTTCAAAGAGCTCGTCGTAGCCGAGCCCTCCGACGTCGGCCTGGACGCTGCCGACGCGGACCACATGGCCCCTCACCTTGATGCCGAACTCGTCCAGCAGCCGCTTGGCTACGGCACCGACGGCAACCCGCATCGTCGTCTCCCGGGCGCTCGCCCTCTCCAGGACGTTGCGCAGGTCGCGGTGGCCGTACTTCAAAGCGCCCACCAAGTCTGCATGGCCCGGACGCGGGCGAGTCACCCGCTCGCCTTCGGGGACGTGATCGCCCCCTTTCCCCTCGACGGGCTCGGGCGTCATTTGCTCGGTCCAGTTCTTCCAATCCCGATTCTCCACCATGAGCGCGATGGGACTGCCTAGGGTATAGCCGTAGCGGACCCCCGACAAGATCTCGACGCGATCTTGTTCGATTTTCATCCGCCGGCCGCGGCCGTAACCGCTTTGCCGGCGAGCCAGATCCTTGTCGATATGCTCGCGGGTGAGGAACAACCCGGCCGGAACTCCCTCGACGATGGCGACCAACGCCTTGCCGTGGGATTCGCCGGCAGTAAGGTAGCGCAGCATCAGGTCTCCTCCCAGAACGTCGTGTAACGGCTTACTTTTCGCTCCCGGGAAGGAGGGCTCCTCCATCCGCCGCTCGTACCACACGGCGACACCAACGCGGAGGGAGGACGAAGCTGCGCTGGAAGCTCAAGATTTCCGGGGAACGCGTCAGGGGATGAAGTAAAGAGTGACCTGGAGATGGTCGCCTCTCCGTTTCAAGGCGACATCTTGGAGCTTGGAGTTGGCGAGCGAGGGATGGGTGCGCTTGATCCGCTCGACCGCAAGGCGCAGCTCGTCCACAAGCCCAAGCGGCCGTTTTCCAAACGAGCCAGTCTCGAGTCTGAGCGGGACGGCGACGAAGCGAGCCATCGGACGACCTCCCGTTCGAAACGTACACCAAGAGTGTACGTTCGAGCGGAGCGCTCCTATACAGGAACCTGGCTCGACTTCCAAAAGAGAGGAACCGGGTAACACCTAGGCCTTGACGGGAAGCGTCACCTTGGGGCCGATCAGGCGGGGCCGCACCGTGACCATGGTGCCGGCGGGCACCACGACGCGCACTCTCATTCCCGAACGGCGAGGAGAAAGCCATCCTAGACCGTGGACAGCCACGTCTTCCATCTCTCCCACCTCAAGGACCACCTCTTCCCAGCCGTCCTTGCCGATCGCGCCGCGGCATGCGTCGCACAGGAGCGTCTGGCCGGGAATAGGCTCACCTTTGAGCCAGCGGTCGATCCGCACCTCTTTCACCCGGTGGATCGGCACGTCGCTCGCGGCAAAGAGCAAGGCGATCCGCTCCTCCTCGCCCAAGTCGAGCGGTGTGAAGGCAGCGACGCCTCCCACCACCGCGGAATAACCCGCCGAAAGCTTCATCAGCTTGCTCGCAAGCGGCCGCTCGGGGACGAAGCGCTGCGCACACACGTGGCAAAGCGCATCCGTGAGCCGCTCCCTGATGGCCAGGCCGGGGGTGTCCACGATCTCAAGCTCCGATGGGCCCAGCTCCTTTTCGATCACCCCTAGAGTCGTCCCGGGGATCCGCGACACGGTAGGACCGCCGGCGCCCGTCCCCTTGAGCCAGCGGGAAAGGAGCGTCGACTTGCCCACGTTGGTCGCTCCCACCAGGCCGACACGGCCGCCCCGGCCTGCGCAACGCTTGGCCGCTTCGACGAGGACACGCGCTCCGTACCCTTCCTTCGCGCTCAAGGGGTAGACGCCCCACGCCTCGATCCGGTCGGCGGCGAGCCGTTCCGAAACCCACGCCACCACCTCTTCGGGCGGGGTCTTCGCGGGAAGCAAGTCCACCTTGTTGACGGCGACGAGCAAGCGCCCGGCCTGCCTTGCAAGGCGCGGGAGATAACTTCCCTCGAAATCGACGATGTCTACCACCATGATGCACGCGTCGACTCGGCGGACGACGTCCATCACCATGCTCCAAGCGTCTTCGGCGTCGACGCGGACAGGCTTCTCTTCCTTGCCGTAGTTGGTGATACGAAAGCATCGCCGGCAGACGACGGGCTCGCCCCGGCTCAGCACGTGGGCCGGAACGTAGCCCGGCGCGTCGGGACGCTCCGACTGGAGGGGGGCCCCACACCCCTCACAAGTTTCTTCAGTCACGCCCATAACCCCCACCCTCGATCCAGGAGTCATCGGTCAACGCCGCGCAAGTGGAACTCCGCCTCGTCGATCAGCCCTTTGCGGTAAAGGCGCGTCAGTACCTTCCGCTCCACTTTCCTTACGATCTTCGTCGTCCCAAGCTCCTCCGTGCTGATCGGGTTGATCAAGATGGTGTAGAGCTCCATGCGGTTGCCCCCGAGGACGTCCGTGAAGATCTGATCTCCGATCACCGCCGTCACCTCGGGGCTTACGCCCAGCATCTCGAGGGCGCGGCGAAACGGACGCTTCCTCGGCTTGATGGCCTTGGAGATCGCCGGCACTCCCAGGTGCTTTGCGACGCGCATCACGCGGCTTTTCGTCCCGTTGGAGGCGATGCACACCTTGAACCCCGCCGCTTGCGCCCGTTCTACCCAGGCCTTGACGTCGGCTGGAACATCGTCGGTCTCCCACGCGAGGAGAGTGTTATCCACGTCCAAGATGAGCGCGCGAATCCCCTTGGCCCACAAGGCGTCGAGGTCGATGTCGACCACCGATCCGACACACTCGTCCGGACAAAAAAGATCGATCAAACCCTTCTCCTCCCGCCCTCCGCCAGTAACCCTATTATACCATAGCCTCACTTGCTCACTTCGGGCGACAACTCCCGCTGCAATTTCCCGAGCGCCCGCTTCTCGATGCGGGAGACGTAGCTCCTCGAGATACCGAGCGCCCGGGAGATCTCCCGCTGCGTCTTGCGGATGCCGCCCCAAAGGCCGTAGCGCAGCTCCAGCACCTTTTTCTCCCGGCGGCTCAGCGCTTGCATTCCCCGGTACATCTTCTGCTGCTCGACGTTGAGCTCGACCCGCTCTTCTACGTCTTGATCGCAGGCCAAGATGTCCATCAGCGTGATCTCGTTGCCTTCCTTATCGGCACCGATGGGATCGTGGAGCATCACTTCGCCCCTCAGTTTTTTCGTCGAGCGCAGGTGCATCAGGATCTCGTTCTCGATACACCGCGCGGCGTAGGTGGCAAGCCGTGTCTTTTTGTCGGGATCAAAGGTGTTGATCGCCTTGATCAGGCCGATGGTCCCGATCGAGATGAGATCGTCCGTCTCTTCGCCCGTGTTGTCAAACTTTTTCACGATATGCGCGACGAGGCGGAGGTTTCTTTCGATCAAAGTATTGCGTGCCTCTTCGCTCCCGCGGGCCATCTCCTCGAGGAGCTGGGCCTCTTGCTCAGGAGAAAGAGGCGTGGGAAAGACGGTGTGACTTGTGACATACGAGACGAGGACGCTGAACCCTTTGAAAAGCGACAGCGCCGCCGCAAGAAGCGGGATCATCGACACGTTCGACCTCCAGGCCAGTAAGGTGAGAGGCGACGAAAGCCTCCCACATGGTATGCGCTCGGCCTGGCAAACGTGACGCCCGTCGCCCGCTCCTCAGCACCCGACGGCCCACCTCGCGTCAGTCTTCCTCGTCTTCGTCGTCCCCCTCGTACTCGGCTTCCACATCCTCGGTGTCCTCATCATCCTCGTCATCGTACTCGCCGTCGTAATCGTCCTCGTCGTCCAGTCCGTAAATCCTTTCGCCCGCTTCTTCTTCGTCATCCTCTTCCTCGATCACGAGGTAATCCTGCTCCTCGAGAGCCTCCGCCACCCTCTCCCATTCGTCATCGTCGAGGGTGACGAGGCTTCCGCTTTCGATTTCGCCTTCGACCCGCAGAACCACCAGCTCCCCGTCGCCGCCGCGCGGCTCGAGCAGCGCGTAGTCACGGCCGTCGACCTCGACAATGCTGTGCAGGTGAAAGTGGTGCTCGACTCCCTCTTCATCGACCAGGACGATCTCTTCGTGCTCGCTCATCTCGTTCGCTCCTCTCCAAATACCCCTGCAAGATCAAGACGGCCGCAGTCATGTCGACCACTTCGCGCCGGCGGCGGCGGCGTGCGCCCGCCTCCATCAGGGCTCGCTCCGCGAGCTTCGTCGTGAACCTCTCATCCCAGAGGACGACCGGCCTTTCCGTCTCCCTTTCAATCTCCCGAGCGAAAGCCTCCACCTCTTCGGCCTCCGGTCCCCGGCTGTTGTCGGTGCGAAGGGGCAGCCCGACGACGATCCTTCCCACATCGTACGCCTCACACACCTGTTTGAGATAGGCAAGATCGGCCGTCTTCCCCTTTCGTCTCCAGACGCCCAAGCCTTGTGCCGTAAGCCCCAGGGGATCGCTCACCGCCACGCCGATCGTCCGGCTGCCCACGTCCAGTCCTAATAGCCGCTTCTCCAACGCCGCCTCCCCGCCCGCGCCATGGGCCAACGGACAACAGAAAAGAGGAGCCTTGCGCCCCTCCTCGCTTTATCCAAGGCCCGCCGCTTGAGAGCCCGTCCCCTCAATGTACGCCCTTACAAGCTCCTCGAGGAGGACGTCCCGGTCTAACGACCGGATGAGGGCACGGGCTCCCGCGTGGCTCGTGATATACGTCGGATCGCCTGAGAGGAGATATCCTACCAGTTGGCTCGTGGGATCGTATCCCTTGTCTTTGAGCGCACGGTAGACGTGTATGAGAACCCGGCGTGCGTCGGCCGCGTCGCGGTCATAGCGAAAGTGCATCGTCGCGTCGCTTTGGGGTCTCTCCACACCATCGCCCCCTCGGCGATCAAACTTTACGCGCCTCCTGCTCTTGCAGCCGCTGCAAGACCTCAATCCTCGCCGCGGCTAAGGCCTCGCCCAAGCGGGACGGGTCTTTCCCACCCGCCTGCGCCATCTGTTCGCTGCCACCCCCGCCGCCGCCGACGATTCCGGCGATCTTGCGAATGACGGAGCGGGCGTCGACGCCGCGGGCGATCGCATCCTGCGTCGCCATCGCCACCATTTGGACCGAATCGCGCCCTGAGGTGCCCAAGACGATCACCGCCGACCCTAAGGTCTCCTTGAGCCGGTCGCCCAGGGAACGCAAGCCCTCCCTGTCGAGGCCGTCGACGCTTTCGGCCAGGATCTTAATGCCGTCGAACTCCTCAGCTCGATCGGCGAGACTTTGGACGAATGCCCCTGCGAGACGAGCCTTGAGGCGGTTGACTTCCCTCTCCAGCTCTTTGACGGTGCCGAGCAGCTTCTCCACCTGGTGCGGCAGCTCGAAAGGAGCCACTTGCAGCTTGCGGGAGGCGTCGGCCAAGGCCTCTTCTTGCGCCCGCACAAATTGGAGCGCTCCCTTGCCCGTCACCGCTTCGACCCGGCGCACGCCCGCGGCGACGCCGCTCTCCGCGACCACCTTAAACATTCCCAAGCTCGCGCTGGAGCTCACGTGGGTGCCGCCGCACAGCTCGATGCTCCATTCACCGATCTTCACCACCCGGACGCGCTCTCCGTACTTTTCGCCGAAGAGCGCCATCGCGCCCATCGCCTCCGCCTCGGCCAGCGACGTGATCACGGTGGTGACCGGCAACTCGTCCAAAATGGCGGCGTTGACGCGCCGCTCGATCTCGGCCAACTCGTCCCTGGTCAGGGGTTTGAAATGGGTAAAGTCAAAGCGCAAGCGGTCCGGCGCCACCAGCGAACCGGCCTGCTTGGCATGCTCGCCCAGCACCTCGTGCAACGCCTTGTGCAATAAGTGCGTCGCCGTGTGATTGCGGGCCGTGGCAAGCCGCGTCTCGGCGTCGACCTCCGCCCGGACGGTCTCGCCCGCCTGAATGATCCCCGACGTCACCTTACCGCGGTGGATGATCAACCCGCCGGAAACCCTGATCACATCTTCGACGACGACTTTGCCGTTCTTGGAAGCGATGACGCCCGTGTCGGCCACTTGGCCGCCGCCCTCGGGATAGAAAGGCGTCCGGTCGAGGACCACCTCGACGGTATCGCCTTCGCCTGCCTTGCCCACCTTCTCCCCGCCGGCGATGAGCGCCACCACTTGGCAGTCGACCGACAGGGTTTCGTATCCCAGGAACGGGGTTTCCGTGACGCCCAGGTCCAACTCGTTGTAGACGACCTGCCCTTTGTCGCCGAGGTAGCCCATTTCGCCCCGCGCCGCGCGCGCCCGCACCCTCTGAAGCTCCATGGCCCTCTCAAAGCCCTCGCGGTCCAGGGACATCCCCCGCGCTTCGAGAATCTCTTGGGTGAGCTCAAGAGGAAAGCCGTAGGTATCGTAAAGGCGGAATGCGTCCTCGCCCGGCAGAACCGTCCCGCCGGAACGGGCCACCTCTTCAGCCATGCGGTCGAGGATCTCCATCCCCTGGTCCAGCGTCTCATGAAAGCGCGCCTCTTCCTGAGCCACGACGCGGCGGATGTATTCCCTTTGCCCTTCGAGCTCAGGATAGGCCTCGCGCATGAGATCGACCACGCGATCGACTACGCCCGCCAGAAAGCTCCCCTCGATGCCGAGCAGCTTCGCATGCCGCACCGAGCGGCGCAGAAGCCGGCGCAGGACGTACCCTCTCCCCTCGTTTCCGGGCAGAATCCCATCGTAGACCATGAAGGTAACGCCCCGCATGTGGTCGGTGATCACCCGCATGCTCACGTCGGCCTCAGGGCTTGTCTTATAGGGAATGCCCGCGACGGAAGCGATGTGGTCGACAATCGGGCGAATGATGTCGATCTCAAAGTTACTCGAGACCCCTTGGAGGAGCGACGCCGTCCGCTCAAGGCCCATCCCCGTGTCGACGCCCTTGCTCTTAAGGGGAGTGAGCTCTCCCTTTTCATCCTGGTGGTACTGGATGAAGACCAGGTTCCAGATCTCAAGATAGCGCTCGCAGCGATCACACGCCGGCCGGCAGTCCGGATGGCCGCAGCCGAAGGCCTCGCCGCGGTCGTAATAGATCTCCGAACACGGCCCGCACGGCCCCACGCCGATCTCCCAGAAGTTGTCCTTCTTGCCGAGGCGGACGATGCGCCCCTCCGGCAACCCGACGACTCGATTCCAAATCTCAAACGCCTCGTCATCTTCGATGTAAATCGAAGCCCACAGGCGATCCTTCTCAAGCCCCAGCCGCTCGGTCACGAATTCCCACGCAAACGCGATGGCCTCGCGCTTAAAGTAGTCTCCGAAGGAGAAGTTGCCGAGCATCTCAAAGAAGGTGTGATGACGGTCAGTCCTTCCTACGTTTTGGAGATCGCCGGTCCGAAGGCACCTCTGGCACGTCGTCACCCGGCGGTGTTTGGGCGTCTCAAGGCCGAGGAAGTACGGTTTGAACGGGACCATGCCGGCGCTGGTCAATAGGAGCGTCGGATCCTTGGCCGGCACGAGAGAGGCCCCGGGCAGAATCTGATGGCCTTTTTCCTCAAAATATTCTAGATACATCTTCCGCAACTGATTGGCGCTCATCGCCCTCACGCCGGTCGCCTCCTCGCGAAAGTGCAATGTTAATGTTACAAGAGGGGTTATCCTTTGTCAACCAAACTCCCCGCGCTCGCGGTCCTTCAGCCACTCTCTTCCATCAGCTTTTCGCCAATAAAGCCCGCCGTCACCTTCACCGCCGCGGCGGCGGGCACAGCCAGAAGCATCCCGACCACCCCCAACATCTCCCCCCCGGCGAGCACCGAGAAGATGACGGTGAGCGGGTGGAGTCCCACCTGCTCGCCGACCACCTTGGGGCTGAGATAGTTCCCCTCGATCTGCTGAATGACGACGAAGAGAAGGAGCGCCCAGAGGGCCGTGAGCGGCGAGCGCAAGAGGGCCAGCGCGATGGCCGGGACCGCGCCCAGGATCGGACCGAAGTAGGGAATGACATCGAAGAGACCAGCGATCAGCCCGAGGAAAAGGGCGTATCGCACGCCGAGGAGCGAAAGTCCTAACGCAGTCAGCACCCCGACAGCCAGCGAGACAATGAGCTGTCCCCGGATAAATCGGCCCACAGCCCGGTGGATGCGTGACGCGAGCTCGACGGCGTCTTTACGTGCGGCTGTGGGAAGCCAGGAGACAGCGGCTTTCGCCAAGAGGTCGAGATCCTTGAGGATGTAGTAGGCGAGAAAAGGAGCGACGACGACGTTGAGCACTTGAGAAAGGACGGCGACCAGGAACTCTGCAAGGCGCGCGGCCGCCCCTTCGGCGAGCGCCTCGACGCGGCGGACCGCAAGGCCCGCGACGGTCTCAAGGCCGCTAGGAAACCACATGCGACGCACACCCCGGAAGATCTCCGTGACGCGTGCCTCGAAATGTCGCATCTGATCCGGCAAGAGCTCCATCATCTGCTCGAGCTCCCGGCTGAGGCTGGGCAAGACCGCGTAGACCACGAGGATCACCGCGGCCGCCAAGATGGCGTACATCAGCAGAATGGCAAGCGACCGGGGCACCTGTCGCGATTCGATCGCTTTCACCATTGGATGACCCAGGTAGGCGATGGCGAATGCGAGAAAAAAGGGGGTGAGCGCCCCCCGCACGCGGATGAGAAAAAGGCAGACCAAGAGCGCAAGGCCCGCCAGGATCAGGATCTTGCCGCGCCGTGACATACCTTTTCCGGAGGCGCCCCCAAAGCTGGATCTAGCGCCGCAACGCGGCGTGGATCGCCGAATCGACGGCGGAAAGCCCACTCTCGGCGAGTTGCCACAGCCTCATCCCCGCGCGCTCGATCTCCCGGCTTCGCCGCCCATGCCTGTTGCGATCCATGAAATAAGCCGCGAGCAGCGCCCCGGCAATCCCCCAAAACAACCGGCTCCGCAACATGAGGCTCATCAGCTCCTTACACCCTAGGTTCACCCTCGAGCCCCAGGTCCATGTGGGAAAGATCCGTCAGCACCACGCCGCCGTCGACCAACCTCGCGCCTTGCGCGTCGACGATAGCCCTGCCTTCCAAAAGGTCCATGATGGTCCCGTCGGAGACCTCGAAGCCCCAGATCTCAAAACTCTCCTCGTCCAGTGCGACGTCGCTTACGGCGCCAAGTTCTCGCCCATCGGGCCCAAAGAGCGGCCAGCCGACGAGGAAGCGCTCACCTTGGCGAAGCCGCAGCACCGCGTCAGCCGCCCCCAGCGGAGCGTCCAGTGCCTCTTGGGAGCTGAGCACGGCGCCGTCGCCCGTGATCCGGACGAAGTGTTCCATCGGCACCAGCCGTTCCTTGCGCAAAAGCCCTTTACGCGGTTCGACTGCCAGCGCCAAAAGCCGCCCTCGGGGATCAAAACACAGGTCCACCACGTCGCCGAGGGGCTCCTCTCCGCCCGCCACGAGGACGGGAATGCCGATCAGCTCTCTTCCCAAGGGCACCGGGACGCCTCCTTTGTGGGTCCTTCCGGCCCGAACACCGGGGCAACCTCTCCCGTCGCCCCGAGCAGGCTCGCCCAAGCCGGCGCCGGGAGGGAGCACAAAAGCCGCGCCGTACCGGCGCGGCTTTTGTGGCTTTCGCGGCGCCGAGGCGGCGCTCGCTAGTCTACCCCATTTCGGCCGCCTTCTAGCGGGCGGAGGGCACCCCGTTTACGGAAAGCTTTGGCTTGGGAACGGGCCGTTCGTCACTTTTCAGGTCCCTTTGGATGATCCCGCCGCCGACGACGACGTCACCGTCGTACCAGACGACGGACTGGCCCGGGGTGATGGCTGCTTGGGGCTCATCAAAGTGGGTGATCACGGCTCCGCCTGCCCCCGGGACAATAGTGGCCGGCGCGTCTTGCACCCGGTAGCGGATCTTGCAGCTGACGCGCCGGGGACCTTCGAGCCGCTCTACGGCGATGAGGTTGACCGGTTCGGCCAGCAGCGAAAAGCCCTCCACCGCCTCTTTGGGCCCGACGACGACGGCGTTGGTCTCCTCGTCGATCGCCACCACGTACAGGGGGGTCGGGTGCGTGATCCCAAGGCCCTTCCGCTGCCCTATGGTGTAGAAGGCGATGCCCCGGTGCTGACCTAGGACGTTTCCTTCCAGATCGATGATGGGTCCGGGCCTTTTGCTCTCGGGGCGGTAGCGCTCAAGAAACGCCCGGTAGTCGCCGCCCGGCACAAAGCAGATCTCCTGGCTGTCGGGCTTGGCCGCCGTGATCAGACCAAGCTCGCGGGCGATCTTGCGGGTCTCTTCCTTTCGATAGGGGCCCAGGGGAAAGAGGGTTCGGGCAAGCTGCTCCTGCGTCAGGCCGTACAACGTGTAGCTTTGATCCTTCTGCGGGTCCTTGCCGCGTTTTAGGAGATAGCGACCGCTCGTCTCATCCCATTCGACGATGGCGTAATGCCCCGTCGCCACGTAGTCGCACTCTAGCTCCAGGGCCTTCTGCAAAAACGTGCCGAACTTGACTTTCTCGTTGCAGATGATGCACGGGTTGGGCGTCCTGCCCCGCAGGTACTCGTCGGCGAAGCGGTCGATCACGTCCTCGACGAACGAGTGGGCGAAGTTGAGGACGTAGTAGGGAATGCCCAGCTTGTTTGCGACACGGCGCGCGTCCTCGACGGCCGAGATCGAGCAGCAGCCGCTCTCGTGCTCCCGCGGCAGATCTTCCGGCCACAGCTGCATGGTGACGCCGATGCACTCATACCCTTCCGCCAGCAACAGCGCGGCGGCGACCGAGCTGTCCACCCCGCCGCTCATCGCCACCATGACGCGCCCTTTGCTCTTTCCACGCCCTGCCATGTCGCCTCACCCTCTCGTGGTCCGCGCTCAGCGAGTGCGCCGCAACCTCTCAACCAGAGGAGGGACGATCTCGAGGACGCGGTCCACTTCAGCTTCAGTATTTCTCTTGCCCAGGGAAAAACGGATGGAACCCAGCGCCTCCTCGCGCGTGCGGCCCATTGCGAGGAGCACGTGGGACGCCTCGATAGAACCCGAGGTGCAAGCCGACCCGCTGGACGCTTCGATGCCTCGCATGTCGAGGTTGAGGAGGAGCGATTCTCCCTCGATGCCGTCGAAGGTGACGCTCAGGTGTCCCGGAAGCCTCTGCTGTGGGTGGCCGTTTCGCCACGCACGCCCCACCCGCTCCAGCAGNCCCCGCTCGAGCCGGTCCCTAAGACCCCGCACCCAAGCGGCATCCTCTTCCATAGACCGGCAACTGATCTCCAACGCCTTGGCCATTCCCACCACGCCGGCCACATTTTCAGTGCCGGCCCGCCGCTCCTGTTCTTGCCCGCCCCCGTGGATCAACGGCTCGATGGGCGTCCGCCTGCGGACGTAGAGAGCGCCGACCCCTTTTGGCCCGTAAAATTTGTGCGCCGATAACGAAAGTAGGTCGCAGCCGATCTCGGCCACCGAGACCGGGATATGGCCCACGGTCTGCACGGCGTCGGTGTGAAAGAGAATCCCTCGCTCTCTGGCCAGCGAGGCGATCTCCCGCACGGGCTGGATCGTCCCCACCTCATTGTTTGCGTGCATCACCGAGATAAGGATGGTATCTTCACGGACGACCTCGGCGACAGCCTCTGGCAAGACGATTCCCGTATCGTCGGGCTCGACGTAGGTGACCTCAAAGCCGTGCGTCTCGAGAAACTTAGCCGCCCGGAGCACGGCGTGGTGCTCGATCGCCGACGTGACGATGTGCCGACCCTTGTGCCGGTTAGCCCACGCCACCCCTTTGAGCGCTAGGTTGTCGGCTTCCGAACCTCCGCTGGTGAAGACGATCTCCCGCGGGGAGCTTGCGCCGATCAGCGCCGCAACCACATCGCGCGCTTCATCCAAGGCTCTGCGTGCCTCGCGGCCCGAACGGTAGATCGACGAGGCGTTGCCAAACCGCTCCCCAAAATAGGGGAGCATGGCTTCCAGCACCTCCGGGTCGAGAGGCGTTGTCGCGGCGTGGTCCAGGTAGATCCTCTCCGTATCCAACCCGGCTCACCGCGCTAGATGTGATACATGAATGAATCGTCACGCGCTCTCATCCGCGCCGCATCTTCGCACAGGTCAGCGAGGGTGACGGAGTCGAGCACTTCATTCACCCGCTCGGCGAGACGCTTCCACACGCCGGCCAGCGCGAGGCGTTCCACGGAGTCGGCAGGCACTGGTACCTCTTTCTCGCCCTCCGAACCGTGCACCGTGAGGACCGGCCCCTCGAGGGCGCGGATCACGTCGCCGATCGTGATCGACGCCGGCGGGCGCGAAAGCTCGTAACCCCCTTGAGCGCCCCGGACCGAGATGACGAGCTCCGCTTTGCGCAGCGCTCCCATCAGCTGCTCGAGATAGTGCTCAGAGATGGCCTGCCGCTCGGCGATGAGCTTTAAGGGGATGGGGCCTTCACCGTAGCGCTGGGCCAAGTCAAACATGGCCCGCACCCCGTATTCGCCCCGTGACGATATGCGCATCGTTCGCTCCTCCCTGCACTCGGGGCGCAACGAGCCGGACCCCGGCGTCCCATCTCGGCTAGCCCGCTCAATCCCGAGTAAATCCATCAAGATTTCGCACCCATCTTAGCACGAGCCCAACAAGGTGTCAACGTTTCCCCAGGCTCCTCCAAAGCCTGAGCCGCTCGGAGATCTCCCGCTCATACCCCCTGCCGGACGGCTCGTAGAATACGGAGCCTTCCATGCCGTCGGGCAGGTACTGCTGAGAGACGTATGCGTCGGGGAAATCGTGGGGATAGAGGTACCCTTGCCCGTGCCCCAGCTGGGCGGCGCCGCTATAGTGGGCGTCCCGCAGGTGCAGGGGCACCTCCCCTCCCTGTCCGGACCGCACCGCCTCCTTGGCTCGCGCCAGGGCGGTCACGACCGAGTTGCTCTTGGGCGCCGTAGCGATGTACAACGCCGCCTGGGCCAGGGCCAGCTCGGCCTCGGGCAGCCCCACCCACTCTAGAGCGTAGGCCGCGGCGCTGGCCACCACCAGTGCCTGCGGATCGGCGTTGCCCACGTCCTCGCTCGCGTGGATCAGGATACGCCGGGCGATGAAGCGGGGATCCTCGCCGCTTTCCAGCATCCGGCAAAGCCAGTACAGCGTCGCATCGGGGTCCGAACCTCTCATGCTCTTGATGAACGCCGAAATCGTATCGTAGTGGTTGTCTCCCGCCTTGTCGTAGCGCAGCGCCTTGCGCTGCGACGCCTCCTCTACCAGAGCGACGGTGATGGTTCGATCCTTTCGCTCCTTGGCCCCGACAGCGGCAAGCTCCAGGGTGTTGAGAGCCACCCGCGCATCGCCGTTGGCGACGCGCACTAGATGCGCCTCGGCCTCAGGCTGGATGGTAAGGCCCCACTCTCCAAGCCCCCGTTCCCTGTCGTTTAGGGCCCTCCGGATCAACAGGCTGATCTCGCCGTCGCCCAGCGGTTCGAGGCGGACGACTCTCGTTCGCGATAGGAGCGGCGCGTTGACCTCAAAGTAAGGATTTTCCGTCGTCGCTCCGATCAGCGTGATGGTCCCGTCTTCGACCGCGGGGAGCAAAGCGTCCTGCTGCGCCCTGTTGAAGCGGTGGATCTCGTCAATGAAGACGACGCTGCTTTTTCCATAAAGCGCCGCCCGCTCCTTCGCGTCTTGAATCACCTTTCTCAGATCCGAAACGCCGGACGTGACGGCGTTCACCTGCTCAAAATGGGACGCGGACGCCTCGGCCAGGATGCGGGCTAGAGTCGTCTTGCCCGTCCCCGGCGGGCCGTAGAGTATGAGCGACGTCACTTTTCCCGATTCGACGAGCCGGCGAAAGAGCGTGCCGGGACCGACCACCTTGGTCTGGCCGACGAACTCGTCCAGAGTGCGAGGGCGCATCCGCACCGCGAGCGGCGCCCTGGAGCGCGCCTCCTCCCGGCCTGCCGCGTCGAAGAGATCCACGGCGCCTCCTCCTTCCGAAAAAAAGAAAACCCCGCCATGCCGCTGATGCTGGCCAGTTAATGAACCTGCTCTCTCGCAGGTGGGTGCCCTCCTGTCCGTCAGCGACGTCCCCCTGCGAGGGGGGCATGTGCATCGGGAAACAGAGTCCAGGCTCCCTTTCGTTACGGTGTTGGCTCATAACGAAAGCCAGCTTTACCACGCACACAGCAGGGAAAAGCTTTTCGATTGTCCAGCAAGACGATCATACCACGGGGACGGCCGGCGATCAAGAGGACGCTCGGGCTCCGCCGGCCGCCGACTCTTGCTACGGCTGCCTCATTGCGGCGACCTCCGGGTCGAGGCGCAAGCGAAGCTCCCAAAGCTGCGCCGGATCCACCGGCGAAGGAGCCTCAGTCATCAGGCAAATAGCCCGCTGCGTCTTGGGGAAGGCGATGACGTCCCGCAGCGACTCGCTGCCCGAAAGGAGCATCACCAGACGGTCGAGCCCCAGCGCGATCCCGCCGTGCGGCGGGGCACCGTACGAAAACGCCTCCAAAAGAAAGCCGAACTTCTCCCTAGCCGCCTCGTCGTCGATCCCCAGCACCCGGAAAAGGCGCGCCTGCACGTCACGCTGGTGGATCCGGATGCTGCCGCCTCCCAGCTCATATCCGTTCAGCACCAGGTCGTACGCCCGAGCTCGCACCGAAGACGGCGCCGTCTCGAGCTTTTCCAGATCCTCCAGCTTGGGTGAGGTAAAGGGATGGTGCATGGCCTGGTAGCGGCGGCTCTCCTCGTCCCATTCAAGCAGCGGCCAGTCCACCACCCAGCAAAAAGCGTAGGCGTCTTCCCTTACCAACCCCAGTTTCACGGCAAGGTGGCGGCGCAACCGGCCCAGCACCTCATTAGCGACGGTGCGCGAGTCGGCGATGAAGAGGAGCAGATCCCCCTCCTTCGCCCNCATCGCCTCGCCCAGTGCCGCAAGTTCCTGCTCGCTCAAGAACTTCGCAATCGGCGAGCGCGGCTCGGTGCGCCCGTAGACGATCCATGCGAGGCCTTTGGCCCCCTCTTTCTGCGCGAACTCGGCCAACTGGTCGATCTCGCGCCTTGGCCAGCCTCCGTTCCCCTGCCCGGCGTTGATCCCCTTGACGACGCCTCCCGACTCGACGGCGTCGGCGAACACACGAAAGCCACACCCTCTTGCAACCGCCGAGACGTCGACCAACGGCAGTTCGTAGCGGAGATCGGGCTTGTCGCTGCCGTAACGGTCCATCGCCTCGTCGTAGCTGATCCTGGGAAGGGGCAGCGGGATCTCGATCCCCTTCGTCACCGAGAAGATCCTCGCAATGAGCTCCTCGATGATCGACATCACGCCTTCCTCATCGACAAACGACATCTCGAGGTCAAGTTGAGTGAACTCCGGCTGCCGGTCGGCCCGCAGGTCTTCGTCACGGAAGCAGCGGGCGATCTGGAAGTAGCGCTCGTAACCCGCCACCATCAACAGCTGTTTAAAAAGCTGCGGTGACTGCGGCAGGGCGAAGAAAGAACCAGGGTACAGCCGGCTTGGCACCAGGTAGTCCCGCGCGCCTTCGGGCGTGCTCCGGGTGAGCATCGGCGTTTCGATCTCGTAAAAACCCTTTTCGTCCAGGAACGCGCGGATCGTCTGTGTCACCCGGTGGCGCAGGGCCAGGTTCCTTTGAAGCTCGGGCCGGCGCAGATCCAGATAACGGTAGCGCAGGCGGAGCGCCTCGTCCACTTCGACCCTCGTGTCGATAGGAAACGGCGGCGTTGCGGAGGTGTTGAGGAGCGCAAGCTCCCGGGCGACCACTTCGATCTCACCCGTCGCCAGGTTCGGGTTCTCCATCCCCGGCAGGCGCCGGACCACGTCGCCCCGCACCGCGATGACGAATTCGTTCCGTAGGCTCTCGGCCAGGCGAAACTGCTCCGCACCCACCTTCTCCGGGTCGATGACCACCTGGACGACGCCGGCCCGGTCGCGCAGGTCGACAAAGATCAAACCCCCGTGGTCCCGCCGCCGCTGCACCCATCCTGCGAGCCGGACGGAGAGGCCAACGTCTTGTGTACTGAGCGCTCCACACGCGTGCGTCTTCATCGCTTCCGCCATCCCGCGCGAAGGCCCGCTTCAGGCGAGCCTTCCTCCACCTCCTAGTTGCTCCTTCACCGCGTCGACCAAGCGCTCGACGGGGACCTCCCACTGCTCGCCGTCGCTCATTCTCTTGAGCGCCACGACTCCGCGGGCAAGCTCATCGTCGCCGACGATCACCGCAAGCCTGGCCCCCGAGCGGCCCGCCGCCCTCATCTGCGCCTTCATCGAACGCGCCTCGTCAAAGTCGTCATGATAGTCGAAAAGCGTGACGACGTCCTGTTCCCTCAGGCGCTGTGCGACCCTCACGCCCTCCATCCTCGCCTTCGCCCCCAGGCGGATCACGAACACGTCCGCCCGGTCGACGCCCGTATCGCCGCCCCCGGCGGCTTGGAGGGCCAGGACCGCCCGCTCCATGCCGCCGGCAAAGCCCACCGCCGGCAGATGGTCGCCCCCGATCTCAGCAGTGAGACCGTCATAGCGGCCGCCCGCCGCCAGCGTCCCTTGGGCGCCCAGCACATCCGTCACGATCTCAAACACCGTCTTCGTATAGTAGTCAAGCCCGCGCACAAGCCGCGTGTCCAGCCGGTGTGCGATGCCGACCGCATCCAAAAGCCCAATCACCATCTGGAAATGGCGCGCACACTCATCGCACAGCACGTCAATGGCCGCCGGGGCATCGGCCGTCGCCTCGCGGCATCCTTCCTCCTTGCAGTCGAGGACGCGCAGAGGATTCCGCTCGTACCGGCTTTGGCAAGTGCCGCACAGCCGGTCAAACCGCTCCGCGAGATACGCCTTCAGACGCTCGCGGTAGGCCGGGCGGCAGAGCGGGCAGCCGATGCTGTTGACCAGCACCTCGTAGCGGCTGATGCCCAGCCTTCTGTACACCTCGATGGGGATCGCGATCATCTCAACGTCGCAAGCCGGATCGAGGCTGCCGATGGCCTCGGCGCCGAACTGGTGAAACTGCCGAGCCCTGCCCGCCTGGGGCCGTTCATAGCGAAACATCGGCTGGCAGTACCAGAGCTTTTGGGGCAGCGCCGCTCCGCCCAGCTTGTGCTGGACGAAGGCGCGCACCACCGGCGCCGTCCCCTCCGGCCTCAGCGTAAGGCTCCTTCCTCCCCGGTCTTCAAAGGTGTACATCTGCTTTTCCACGATGTCCGTCGTCTCGCCGACACCTCGCTGAAACAGCTCGGTGTGCTCAAAGACCGGGGTGCGGATCTCACCGTATCCATAGGCGCGCATCACATCGCGCACCGTCGCTTCGATCTTTTGCCACATCCGGGCCTCGCCGGGAAGGATGTCGCTCGTGCCCCGAGGCGCTCTTGCCTCCATGCCCATCGCCTCCGTTCTCGCCGCTAGTTGCCCGCGGCGGCCCCTTCTAGGCTCTCCGGCGCAATCTCGGGGCTGCCGTTCTCGCTCTCAGAATCGCCGGCCTCACCGGACTCCTGCCGGCGAGCCTCCTCGATCTGGCGCTCGAGCTCCCGCTGCCGTTGGAGCGCCTCCTGCTGCCGGATGAACTCCTCGATCAACTGCTGCTGAATCTCGTCGATCTTCGCCTGCTCGCTCCGAGCCAGCTCTTCAAAACCCATCTCGGTGTACGCCTGCAACAGGAGCTGGTGGAGCTGGAGACTGGTGGGCGAAAGCTCCGAAGCGTTGACGTACGCCTCTTTCGCCTGCTCATACGCACCTTGCTCCTGGTACGCGGAGCCCAGAGCAAGCCAGAGGAACGCGTCAGTCGCCTGGATGCTTGCCGCATCCGCATACGCCTGCAGCGCCTCGTCGACGGCACCGACCTCCTCCAGCAGCAGCGCAAGGCGGTAGTGGAGGTAACCGTCGTTCGGGTTTCGTGCGATGGCCTCTCGATAGGCGGCTATGGCCTGATCCAGCCGGCCCATCTGCGCGAGCTGGTACGCCCTCAACGCCGCGTCGTGGATCAGGACTTGCGCTTTCTCGCGCTCACCGGCAAGCCATGCGGCAAACTGCGCCTCAGAGCGCTCTCGCTCCAGCTGGGACCGGTATTCATCGGCCACCTCTTCGTACGGCCTTTCGGGCTCTCCCATTCGGCGATCGGTCACCTGGATGATATGATATCCGTAGACGCTGCGCACAGGATCGCTGATCTCACCGGCCTCCAGTGCGAAAGCGGCCTCGATGAACTCCGGCACGTGCGGGTCCGCCCGGCGGATATATCCCAGGCTGCCGCCGGCCTCCCTACTTCCGGGGTCGGCCGAATGCTCCCGAGCCAGCTGGGCAAAGTCCTCGCCCGCCTCGAGCCTTGCTTTGATCTGCCAAGCCTTCTCGAGCGCGCCGTCCCAGTCGCCGCCAAACTCGTCGGCATAGGGATCGATAAGGATGTGGCGTACCTCCACCTCCTCGCGCTGGGCGTCAAAGGCAGCGCGCACTTCGTCTTCGGAGAGCATCACCTTGGACTTGCGCGCCCGCACCTCTTCAAGGAGAAGGCTGTCGCGGATCAGCTCCCGCAAAGACGCCTGGTTCAATCCCTGCTGGCGCAAAACGGCGTTGAAGCGATCGCCGAAGCGATCCTTGATCTGGTTAAACTCCTCCTCGACGCGCCTTTTGTCCACCGTGATGCGTTCACGCTTTGCGGCCTGGAGCATCAGCCTTTGGTCGACCAGCTCCTGGAGCGCCGTAAAGCGCATGGGAATCTCCTGCACCCGAGTGAGCGGCTGTCCGAGCTGCGCCGCGAAGCTGGCGATGCTGGCATAAGCCTGGTCCAGCTCGAGGCTGGTGATGGTGACCCCGTTGACCTCGGCCACGGCCGGGAAGGCGCTTGTCTGGCCGAAGAGCGCGTCCCCGCCTAGGTAGAGGAGTCCCACGGCAAAGGCGACACAGACGACGATGATGCCCGCTTTCATGTGCTTTCGCATCGTGTCAAAGACCAACAGACCATCGCTCCCCCGCGAACATATAACACCTAGGCGCTCGTCCACCGCCCCGCGACGCGGCGCCTCACGCTCGCTTGCCATGAGTCAGACGAAATCTGCAAAGAGGCGGACGCTGTTCAAAAGCCGTTTAAGAAGCGCATCCGCACGGCACAACACAAAAAAAGAGGGCATGGCCACCCTCTTTGCCCATGAGGCCGTTAACCATTTTAACTGATGAACGAAAAGAGTGTCAATGCGGCGGGCTTTCGACGATGAGCGTGACGGGGCCGTCGTTTACGAGTGAAACGGCCATCATCGCGCCAAAAACCCCCTCTCGAACCACAAGCCCTCTCCTGCGAAGTGTGTCGATAAACTCCTTATAAAGGGGAAGCGCCGTCTCGGCGGGCGCGGCACGCGTAAAGTTGGGGCGCCGCCCTTTCCGGCAGTCGCCGTAGAGCGTAAACTGCGAGACGGCCAGCACCTCTCCTCCCACTTCTTCTACCGAGAGGTTCATCTTTCCTGACTCATCGGGGAATATGCGTAGCTGCGCGACTTTCTCCGCCAGATAGTGCGCATCTTGGACAGTGTCTTCGACCGCGACGCCGAGGAGGACGAGCAGGCCCTTTTCAATCCTCGAGACCGTCGTGCCGTCGACGTCGACAAAGGCGCGGCTCACCCTTTGGACGACGGCTCGCAAACTGGTTCACCTCTTACGTCGGATGGGCGCGCGTCACCGCGACGACCCCGCTCACCTGCTTGATACGGTTCATCACGCTCTCCATGTGTTGCACGTCGTGGATATCGACGACCAGGTTAATGATGGCCATCTTGTTCTTGGTCGTGCGGGCGTTCACCGACTCGATGTTGGTACGCCCCTCCGAGACAGTGCTCATGATGTTCGACAGCAGGTTGACGCGGTCGACCGCTTCGACCTCGATCTCCACCGGGAACGCGCCCGTCTCGCCCACCTGCCATTCCACCTCGATCTTGCGCTCTTCAAAACCCGGCAGCGAGGCGACGTTGGGGCAGTCGGCTCGATGGACCGAGACTCCGCGGCCTCTCGTGATGTAACCCACGATCTCGTCTCCGGGCACCGGACTGCAGCACTTGGAGAAGCGGACGAGGAGATCGTCCATTCCTTTCACGAGAACGCCCTGCGCTGAACCGGTCTTCTTCTTGGCCGAGACCTTCTTGGCCGACTTGCGGGCCTCCAGTTCCTCCCGGCCCAGGAGCTTGTCGAGCACCTGGGAGACGGCGACCTTGCCGTAGCCCAAGGCGGCATAGAGGTCGTCGGGACCGCTGAAGCCGTACCGCTTGAGCACCTCGCCGAGCCGCTCGGGCTTGAGCGTCTCTTTCGTGTCGACGCCGAGGCGCCTGAGCTCCTTCTCCAGCATCTGCCGCCCGCGCTCGACGACGTCCTCGCGCTCCTGTTCTTTCAGCCACGAGCGGATCTTGCTCCTTGCCCGGGAGGTCTTCACGAATTGGAGCCAGTCCTTGCTCGGGCTTGCGTTCTTGGAGGTGAGGATCTCGACGAACTCGCCGTTGGAAAGCCTGTAGTTCAGGGGAACCAGCCGGCCGTTCACCTTGGCGCCCACGCAGTGGAGCCCGATGTCGGTGTGAACGCTAAAGGCGAAGTCGACAGGAGTGGCGCCCGCAGGAAGCGGTTTGACGTCTCCCTTGGGCGTAAAGACGAACACTTCGTCCTCAAAGAGGTCGATCTTAAGAGTCTCCATGAACTCCTCAGGATCCTTCGCCTCTTTGAGCCACTCCATCACCTGGCGCAGCCAGGCCACCTTCTCTTCGAAATCACTCCCCTTGGCGCCTTCCTTGTACAGCCAGTGCGCCGCGATGCCCTTCTCCGCGATGCGGTGCATCTCCCACGTGCGAATTTGGATTTCCAGCGGCTCGCCCCGCGGCCCGATCACCGTTGTGTGCAAGGACTGGTACATGTTGGACTTGGGCATCGCGATGTAATCCTTGAAGCGCCCTGGGATCGGCTTCCACATGGTGTGGACGAGGCCTAGTACGCCGTAGCAGTCCTTCACCGAGTCGACGATGACCCGTACCGCCACTAGGTCATAGATCTCGGAGAGGTCCCGCCCCTGCTGTTTCATCTTCTGGTAGATCGAATAGAAGTGTTTGGGGCGCCCTTGGATCTCGGCCGGTATTCCCACCTCGTCGAGGCGCGCTCTTAGCGTCTTCATGATCTCTTCCAGCTCGCCCTCGCGCTCTTGGCGTTTCTTGGCGATCCGGCGGACCAAGTCGTAGTATCCCTCGGGATCGAGGTAGCGCAGGGCGAGATCCTCCATCTCCCACTTGACACTCCACATGCCAAGGCGGTGTGCCAGGGGGGTGTAGATCTCCAGCGTCTCCCTGGCAATCCGGCGCTGGCGTTCGGGGGGAAGGTGACGGAGCGTGCGCATGTTGTGAAGGCGGTCTGCGAGCTTGATGAGGACGACCCGCAGGTCCTCCGCCATCGCCAGGAACATCTTGCGCAGTGAGTGGGCCTGGTGCTCCTCGCTGCTTTGGAAGGGAATCTTGGAGAGCTTGGTCACCCCGTCGACGAGGTGGACGATCTCGGGACCGAACTCCTCCTCCAGTTTTTCCCGGGTGACGTCGGTGTCTTCCAGGACGTCGTGGAGGAGGCCCGCAGCGATCGTCTTCACGTCCAGCTCAAGGTCGGCCAGGATCTTAGCCACCTCGTAGGGGTGCTTGAAAAAGACGTCGCCGGAGTCTCGAAATTGCCCCTCGTGAGCCTGCCGCGCGAAGGTGTACGCCTTCTCGATCAGCTGGAAGTCGGCGTCTTCATTGTAAGCCTTGATCTTATCGATGAGGACGCTAAGACTCACCGCCGACGACCCCCGCCTTGAGGCCGCCCCCCGGGGGCGCGCTCCTCACTCTGAGTCGTAAGTGACCAGGGAATGCACCCTATAGCCTTGCAGTCTCTCTCTGCCTTTCAAAAACGCCAGCTCGATGAAGAAGCTGAAGCCGACGATCTCACCGGATAGCTTGCGCACCAGCTCGGCCGCGGCGGAGATCGTCCCCCCGGTGGCGAGCAGATCATCGACCAGGAGCACCCGCTGCCCCGGAGCGATAGCGTCGGTGTGGATCTCCAGCGTATCCGTCCCGTACTCCAGCTGGTACGTGGTGCTGATCGTTTCGGACGGGAGCTTTCCCGGCTTTCGCACGAGCACGAAACCGCAACCGAGCTCATAGGCGATCGGTGCCCCCAGGATGAACCCCCTGGATTCGACACCGACGACGGCCTCGACTCCCGCTTGCCGGAAGGGCGCCGCCATCTCTTGCACGGTCTTTCGAAACGCGGCTCCGTCCTTGAGGACGGTGGTGATATCTTTGAAGCTGATCCCGGGCTTGGGAAAGTCGGGAATCTCACGGACCAATGCTTTGAGGTCTGTCACGGCCACCACGGGGCTCCCCTTTCGATCAAGCGGTCCACGACCTCCGCCGGCGAGATCGAGGTCAATTCCATTGCAAAGGCCAGGTAGTGGTCACGAATCGCGATACTCTCATTATACCGGAGCGACCGGGCCAAGTCTACTTTAGCCCCGTGCTCCACCAGCGCCAGGCGCCCGTCGGCCTCTGTCACCAAGCCAAGCTCAAGAAGGATCGAAAGCGCCTCACCTACCGCCTCCGCAAGGCGGAGCGCGGGCCACCGCTCATTGAGTCTTGCGACGAGTGCACTCCGATCTGCCGTCCCCGCTCCTTTCACGGCTTCTTTGAGCGCGACGTACACCCGGCTGAGCCCGTCCCGGTCGGGGTGAAAGGCCCTGAGCCTCTCGGCGGCCTTGCGGCTTCGCTCACGGTCGTACGCCAGATAGAGGGGCGCATCAGGAACGAGGGCAGCAACCCGGTAGAGCTCCGCCAACCCCCTTACAGGCGCAGCAGGCACGTGGCAGAGGAGGATGACGGGCTGCTGGGACGCGACGAGCTCGGACCAAGCGGCTCCCCTTTGCCCGTCTAGCGCCGAAAGCCCCCCGACGACACCGATCCAAGGAGGGGAAGCCAGGGCCCGGTGCACCAGCTCCCCCACCGGTTCGACGGATGCCGCCGGCCAAAGAAAGGTGCTTGCGCGCAGCCGGGGCGAAAGAGCCGCCAGCTCCCTCGCCAACTCCAGGGCGAGGTACGGCGAGGCCGGGACCGCGAGGACGGAATGCCCGTGCTCCAAAAGCTCCTCGAGAAGCCTCGCACCCAGCGTGCCGCGCGCTTCGACGACGGCTCGCCCGGCCAAGGCGTCCCGGACCGCCTCGATGGTCACCGCTTCAGCACAAGAAACGGTTCCGACGCCGCGGCCTGCCGCCAAAGCCGCGCTGGGCGTCTCGTGGACCGCGGCCAACTCTTCGTAGGCCGTAAGAGCGCGGGCGGCGGGGCTTGCAGTGGACGCCGCCTCCCGCACGTCCTTCACCAGCAGCTCGGGCCGGCGCAGCCCGTTCCATTCGTTCACCGTTGGGACGAAGGCGACGTCGACGCATGCCTGCGCATCGAGGCGCGGCAACACTTCCTTTGCCAGGCCAAAGCCGATCCCCTCGAGCCTGCGCCCGCGGCGCTCGTCGTGAAAGAACAGCTTGAGGTGGCTCTTCTCCTTCCCCACGGCGCCGGCGTCGACGCGGCAGTCGCGGCAGACGACGACGGGAGTCGGATTGCCGACACCGAAGGGTTCGAGCTGAGCGACTCGTGCGACCAGGTCGAGGTCGATCTCCTCCAGGGCGAGCTCGCAGTCGTAGTCGAGGACGGGGATCAGGTCATCCTTGGAAAGCCGCTCCCGGGTCACCGCTCGGAAGCGCTCCCGGAACTCCCCGATCCGCGCCGCGGGCAGCGTGAGGCCCGCCGCCGCCTGGTGTCCCCCGAAGGCGGTGAAGAGATCGGCGCACTCCGCCAGCGCCGAGTACAGGTCAAAGCCGGGAATACCGCGCGCGGAACCCCGCGCCTCCTCCCCCGTCACCGAAAGGACGACGGTGGGCCGGTAGTACGCTTCGACCAGCCTCGAAGCGACGATGCCGATCACTCCAGGATGCCAACCAGGGCCATCGACGACGATGCCGTGGTCGACGTGTGGGTCGTACACCCGCCGCACCGCCTCGTGGGCCTCCTCCGTCACCTGTTCTTCGAGCCGGCGGCGCGTGGTGTTTTCCTCCTCGAGCTTGCGGGCGTAAGGCAACGCCTCGTCATATGTGGGAGCCAAAAGGAGCGCTAGCCCCACCGCCGCGTCCGCGACCCTTCCCACCGCGTTGAGCCTTGGGGCAAGGACAAAGGCGATATGCCCTGCCGTCACGTCCCCATGAACGCCGGCCACCGCCCGCAGGGCTTGGATCCCCGGCACTGCCCCTTTTCCGTTGATCCGCGCGAGGCCTTCTTTGACCAGAGCCCGGTTCTCGCCGAGCAACGGGACGACGTCCGCGACGGTGCCCAACGCCGCCAGCTCGACATACATGTGGGCGAGCGCCCGCTCTCCGGTCATCGCCTCGGAGACGGCTTCCGCGAGCTTAAAGGCAACGCCGCAGCCGGCGAGTTCGGAAGAGCCGTATTCCGGATCGAGGTGCGGATTGATGACGGCGACGGCGCGGGGGAGTTCTCCTTTAGGCTGGTGGTGATCGCTGATGATCAGCTCAAGGCCGTTTTGCTCCGCCCAAGCGGCTTCCTCGGAGCTCGTGATGCCGCAGTCGACGGTCACCACCAAGCGACAGCCTTGATCTTGGAGCTTCTTGAGCGCCGGGATGTGAATTCCGTACCCCTCTTTCGTCCGATGAGGTATGTAAGTGACGAGCTTTGCGCCCAGCTTCGCAAAGACACGGGCCAAGAGCGCCGTGCTGGTCTGGCCGTCTACGTCGTAGTCGCCGTAAATACCGATGGTTTCGCCGTTTAGGATCGCCTCTCGGATCCTCCGCACAGCCTGGTCGACGCCCCTTAGAAGGTGCGGGGGCTTGAGCCGGTGCAGGCCGGCGTCAAGAAAGCTCTCCGCCTCCTCAGGCGACGTCAAGCCGCGGGCCGCCAGGAGTCTCGCGGTGAGAAGATCGTAACCGGCATCGAGCAGCGCGCGCACGGCGCCCGCAGGCCGCTCGCGCCAGCGGCGTCCAAGGTAAGATAACTGCCATTCGTGCATGGGGAGTAGGTTACCTTTCGTCGACGGGACGTGGTTCGTCGTGGGTTGAAAGCTCTAAGCCTGCTTGCGGGGAGACGGGCTCCCGCTCCGCCCCGGTCGCGGTTGTGAGGACGTGGTGCGCCTGCTCTTTCGCTCGTTCGAGCTCCGCGACGAGGGCGTCTTTCGCGTGCCGCTCCTCTTCCAGCTCGCGCTGGAGCCTTCCCACTTCGAGCCGCAACTGACGGTTTCGCAAACCCGCCCCCAGTTGGCGCACGAGCCCAGCCAAAAACGCGCAGAGCGCTCCTATCGCGGCGGAGCCCAAGGCGATGATGGCCACCGAAGTCTCGCGCTCCCATCCAAAGAAGCGGATGGGGACCATCTGGGAGTTTTGCAGGGCGAAGACGGCGACGACGCTGGCGAAGGCCAGCGCGGCCACCAAGAGGAGCTGCATGCCCATCAGCCTCCTGTCCCCTCGTATTCGAGCCGTGGAAAACTGAAACCTCTAAAGACGGCCGGAGCGCCAGATGGAAAGGATCAATCCCAGGCCGAAGAGGGCGGCGACGACGTAACCCAGGACTCCAAGGAGCGGCAGGTCAAAGATCAGCGGTCCCCGCTGCGCCTGGATGATGAGCGATGAGCCGACGATCAACGCGCCGATGATCACAGAAAAGGCGATCCGGTTACTCACGATGTCGATCCGGTTGATCAGGCGCTCAAGCCCCCGGTGGCGGAAGTTGATTTCGAGTTCTCCGCGGTTTAAGCGCTCCAGGGCCCGATCGGCGGCGGTCGGCAAGCGCAGGAGGAGCTCGAGGAAATCGGTCATCTCCCCGACCGCCCTCTTCGCGACGCGCTGGGGGTCAAGCCGGGACCGAATCAGCTTGTTGGCGAAGGGTTCGGCGATCTCGACCACGTTAAAGTGCGGGTCGAGGAGCTTGCCCACCCCCTCCATAGTCAAGAAGGCGCGAGCGAGCAACAAGAGGTCGGGAGGGAACTTCACCCGGTGCCGGTAGATCATCGCCATCGCCTCGGTCAATGCGTGGGCGATCGCCACCTCACCCAGCGGCTTTCCGTAATAGCGCTCGAGGAGGTCTTTCAAATCCTCGCGCAGCGCGGCGACGTCGGTCTCGCCGGTGAGCGCTCCAAGGCGCCCCATCGCCTTGATCACCCGGTCCACGTCGCTGCGCACGAAGCCCACAAACATCTCCGCCAGCTGCGTCATGGCCAGCTCGTCGAGCCGGCCGACCACACCGAAGTCGATCAATGCCAGCGTCCCATCGGACTGCACCAAGAGGTTTCCCGGATGCGGATCGCCGTGAAAATACCCGTCGAGCATCACTTGCTTCAGGAAAGCTTCGGCTCCCTTCCGGGCCAGCGCTTTCCGGTCAACGCCCATTTCCTCCAACTTTTTCAGCTGGTCGATCTTTACCCCGTCGATGTACTCCAGCACCAAAAGGCGCGGCGTCGTAAACTCCCAGTACACCCGGGGGATCTTGATCCCCTCGTACCCTTCGAAATTGGCCGCGAAGCGACGGATGTGGCTCGCTTCGATGGTGAAGTCCAGCTCCCGCCGAATCTCCCGGCCGAACTCTCTCACGATTTCCACCGGGTCAAACAGATCGGGACGAAGGCGCTCTTCCACAAGGTGCGCGAGGCCAAAGAGGATCTCGATGTCGGTCTCGATCACCCTCTCGATGCCGGGCCGGCGGACCTTCACGACCACCTGCGAGCCGCCGGGCAGGACGGCCCGATGGACCTGAGCGATCGATGCTGCCGCGAGCGGTCGGCGATCAAAGGACGCAAAGGATTGGGAAAGTGGCCGCCCCGTCTCCTTCTCGATCACCGCGATCGCTTCGTCGACAGGAAACGGAGGGACGTCGTCTTGCAGGCGCTTTAACTGGTCCAGGACTTCGGGAGGAAAAAGGTCGCTCCGAGTGGACAAGAGCTGTCCCAGCTTGACGAAGGTGGGGCCGAGCGACTCGAGGACCAGGCGCACCCGCGCCCCTAAAGACAGCGCTTCGGAAGCGGAGCCGCGCCAAAGGATACGCCTGGTCCACGGGATCCGAGGGATGAGCTCGAGCTGCTCGACCAGGTAACCGAAGCCGTGCCGGATCAAGCTCTCCGCGATCTGGCGGTAGCGGCGGTAATGCTGGATGCGGCGGTTGAGCCAAAATCCGGGCATTGAGCCACTCCTCACCTCCCGGCGCCGCGGTTGGCCCCGGAACAAGCGAGGCGCCCCTATAAGGACGCCCCACTCTTCATCCGGCGGCCTTGGCGGTCTCGCCTGCGCCCCGTCCCCGCAGGACGTACCAAAGAGAGCCTGCGATGAAGATCGACGAGTAGGTGCCGGCAACGACTCCTACGACGAGCGGGAGCGTAAAGTCCCGGATCGTGCTGCCGCCGAGGAAGTACAGGGCGCCTGCGGCAAAGAAGGTGGTCAAGCCAGTGTTGATCTGGCGGGCCAAGGTCTGGTTGATGCTGGTGTTGACGAGCTCCGCCAGCTCCTCTCTCTTGCGCAGCTCCAGGTTCTCCCGGATGCGATCGAAAACGACGATTGTGTTGTTAATCGAATAGCCGACGATGGTCAGCATCGCCGCGATGAACGGCGTATTGAGTTCCCGGCCCACCAGCGCCAGGATGCCCAAGACGACGAAGACGTCCTGGAGCAGCGCCCCGATGGCCGCGATGCCAAAGCGGTATTCGAAACGGATCGACATGTAGATCAAAATGCCTAAGGCTGCCAGCGCCACTGCCATGACCGCCTTGCGCACCAGCTCCTGCCCGATGACCGGACCGACCAGCTCGGTCCTGCGAACCGTCACCTCGCCGAACCTCTCCACAAGCGCCCGGTCGATGGCCTCGATGCCTTGCGTGCCTTCGTCAGAACGCGTCCGTATGATGACCACGGTCTGCCCTTCCACCGCTTCATTCAGCGGTTGCACGTAGCTGCCCCCCATCCCGGGCAGATCGACGGAGCCCAGCACCTCTTGGACTTGAGCCGCCGTGACGCCCAGCGGAAGGCCCCTCTCTAGAAGCGTTCCGCCGCGAAAGTCGATTCCGAGGTTCAGCCCCTTGAAGAGCAAGAGGAGGATGGAAAGGACCACGAGCGTCCCGGAGATAGCAAAATGCACTTTGCGGCTGCCGACGACGTTCATCGAACCGGGACCTCCCCGACGCCAAAGTAGCGGACGAAACGATCGGGATTGCGGTCGACCAGGACGGAAAGCAACGTCCGCGTCACGACAATGGCCGTAAACATGCTGACGAGAATGCCGAGGGCCAAGGTGACCGCAAAGCCTCGCACCGGCCCGGTGCCGAAGTACATCAAGATCAAAGCCGAGATCAGCGTAGTGACGTTGGCGTCGAAGATCGCCACAAACGCCCGCTTCCACCCGGAATCGAGGCTCGCCCGCAGGCGCTTGCCGGCCCGAAGCTCCTCTTTGACCCGCTCAAAGATGATTACGTTGGCGTCGACCGCCATCCCAATCGAAAGGACGAAGCCGGCAAGGCCCGGCAAGGTAAGCGTCGCCCGCAGTCCTACCAAAAGGCCCAATAGCAGGACGACATAGATGGCGAGCGCTACGTCGGCCACGCCTCCGGGGAGGCGGTAGTACAAGATCATGTATGCGGCGACGAGGGCGATGCCGATCACACCCGCAACCAGGCTCTTTTGAACCGACTCCCGGCCGAGCGCCGGCCCTACGTTGCGTACCTCCATCACCTCCAGCGGCACCGGCAGCGCGCCCGACTGGAGTAGGATGGCGATGCTCCTCGCCTCTTCCAGCGTGAAGTTGCCGGTGATCACCGCCCGTCCGTCGTTGATGACGCTTTGCGGCACGGGAGCGACCAGCACCTCGCCGTCGAGGACGATCGGCAGCGGACTGGTGTAGAGGTACCTCGCGGTCAGCTGTGCGAACTGCGCCGCTCCCTCCCGGTTCAGCTCGATGGCCACCGCCGGGCGGCCGTACTCGTCGTTGGTCAGCGTGGCGCCCCTAAGCTGGGCGCCCGTAAACACCGTGTTGCCCGCCGGGTCCTTAAATTCGAGAAGGGCCGTCTTTCCGATGGTTTGAATGGCCTGCTCTTGGTCGTGCACCCCAGGCAGCTCCACGATGATCCGCCTGTCGCCCTGCCGCTGGATCACGGGCTCCGCGACCCCCAGCGCGTTCACGCGCCGCTCGATGATGGCCTGGGCCCGCTCGAGGACACTGTCGGTCACCCGCACGCTGTCGGTGTCTTGCGCCTCGAGGACGACTTGGACACCCCCCTGTAGGTCAAGCCCCCAGCGGACCGGCGTCGTATACAGCACGGCGACGGCCACCGCGACCACGAGGCAGATGCCAAGCAATCTCCATCCGTTACCTCGTCGCAAGTGCCAACTCCCCTTTCACGATAAAAGAGTCCCATGGACGTCGCGATCGCCAGGGACCCTGGAGAGCGTTTTCATAAGCTTGGGCTTTTCCAGACACATTGCCCCTGCGATTATAGCCGCGGGCTCGTCCCGGTGTCAATTTCACACCCCCAGCGCGACCTGTACGAGAAGGACGCGCTGGGAGCCGTCTAGAGCAGCGCGGCGCCGTTGATGTTGAGATGAAAGGTGCAGCCTAGAAACTCTGCTGCCCTCCGGCACATCAACATGCGAGTAAGAAAGATCTCAAAGTAATCCATCACCGGGCAGATCTCCGTCTCGATCGTCAATTCCAGCGTGATCGTCCGCCCGGAGGGGTCGACGTTGAGAAACGAGTGAACCGCGGCGTAGTTCACCCGATCGTGAATGTCGAAGGTGGCCGCATCCGCATTGCGGACCCGGGTGCGGTGGACGTCGGACTTGTCCGCGAGGATGAGCGCCGCGGCGACGTTGTTTACGGGATTGCCCGTCGTCTCCCCGTGGTTGCCCACCGCCCCCGCAACGATGGCCACCTCATCCGGCTCCATGCCCATCTGTGTCAGAATCGTGGTGAGCAAGACTGCGCCGGTGCTTTCATGACCGACGCGGCAGATCGCGTTGCCGATGTCATGGGTGTACCCTGCGATCTCCGCGAGCTCCGCCTCGCGCTGCGGATGGCCGAGCCTCCTCAGCACGTTCTTTGCGATGTTGGCGACCAGCTCCACGTGGCGATAGCCGTGTTCGGTGAAACCCATCGCCGCCAGGTGTTCGTCGGCCTTGCGTACGAAGGCGTCGATCAGGGGGTGCGCCTTCACTTCGACCAGCGTCAGCTTCATAGACGTCGGTCATTCCTTGCCTTTGATCCGCCCGACGCCCGAACGGGAGAGGCGGATCTCGACTTTATCCGCGATGCGAAGCTGGACCTCGTCGTCATACACGGCGGTGATCTCGCCGTGAATGCCGCCGACCGTCACCACCTTGTCCCCTTTCTTAAGCTGTGCCAGCATCTCCTGCCGCTTCTTTTGCTGCTGCTGCTGAGGACGGATCAGGACGAAGTAGAAGACGATGAAGACGACGATGAGCGGGATCAGCGACCCCCACGTGGCAGCCGCAGCCCCATCCGCTTGTAAGAATGTCACTTAAGACTCCTCCTTGAGGCTCGCCCGCGCGAGCGCGCGGCATCGAGCAACGAGTATCGGGTTTCGACGGGCCGGGATGTCACTCCTCTCCTCTCAACCGCGCAAGTGTCGCCTTTTTCCAGGAGTCGAAATCGCCCGCGGCCAAATGCTCCCGCGCCTCCTTCATCAGCCGGACGAGGAAGGCCAGGTTGTGGTAGCTCGCAAGGCGCATCCCCAGGATCTCCCCCGCCTTGAGCAGATGGCGGACATACGCCCGGGTGAACTTGCGGCACGCGTAACAGCTGCATTCCGGATCCAAAGGAGAGAAATCCCTCGCGTACTTGGCGTTGCGGACCGTCACCGTACCCGTACGGGTGAAGATCGTCCCGTGCCGGGCGTTGCGAGTCGGCAGTACGCAGTCAAACATGTCGACGCCCAGGGCGATACCCTCGAGAAGATCCTCGGGCGCCCCTACTCCCATAAGATAGCGCGGCTTTTCCTCGGGCAGCAGCGAGGCGGTCCAAGCCAGGGTCTCAAGCATCAGTTCCTTAGGCTCGCCGACGCTCAGGCCCCCGATGCCGTAACCTGGGAAATCCATTGCCATCAAGGCCTCCGCGCTCTGCTGGCGCAGGTCTCTAAAGACGCCTCCCTGCACGATCCCAAAGAGAGCCTGGTCCTCTCGCCGTTTGGCCTGAACGCAGCTTTTTGCCCACGCCGTCGTCCGCCGCACCGCCTTTTCCACTTCAGCTTTCTCCGCCGGATAGGGCGGGCATTCGTCAAAGGCCATCGCGATGTCGGAGCCCAACGCCTCTTGGATGGCGACGGCCTCCTTAGGACCGATGAAGTGGCTTGAACCGTCGAGGTGGGAGCGGAACCAGACGCCCTCCTCCTCAATGCGCCGCAGCGACGAGAGGCTGAACACCTGAAAGCCCCCGCTGTCGGTCAAAATCGGCTTTCGCCAGCCGGTGAACGAGTGCAACCCACCCGCCTGCCGTACCAGATCAGGACCCGGACGCAGGTACAGGTGGTACGTGTTGCACAGGATGATCTCCGCGCCCAGCTCCTCCAGCTCCTCTGGCGTCATGGCCTTCACCGTCCCCTGCGTACCGACGGGCATGAAGACGGGCGTCGACACCTCCCCGTGGGAGGTCTTGAGCCGGCCGAGCCTGGCCGCGGTCCTTTGATCTTTTTTCAACAGTTCAAAGCGGAATACTTCCATCGCGACTCCCTCGCTAAACCATGCGCCCTTGAGCAAGAATCCATGCACCCGCGGCCCGCGCCGGTCAGAGGATCAACATCGCGTCGCCGAAGCTGTAAAACCGATAACCTTCCTCGACGGCGGTCCGGTAGGCGGCCAGCGTTTCCTCCCGCCCGGCAAAGGCGCAGACCAGCATCAACAGGGTGGATCGGGGCAAGTGGAAGTTGGTCACCATCGCATCGACGGCCTTGAAGCGGTAGCCGGGATAGATGAAGAGATCGGTCCACCCGTCCCCCGGATGCACACGGCCGGTCTCGTCCGCCGCGCTCTCGAGGGTGCGCACCGCGGTTGTCCCCACCGCGACGACCCGGCCCCCTTGCTCCTTTGCTCGGTTGACGGCGTTCGCGGTCTGCGCGGGGATGCGAAAGTACTCGGCGTGCATGACGTGCTCTTCCACGGTTTCGGCCGTCACTGGGCGAAACGTCCCGAGCCCCACGTGGAGAGTGAGGGAAACGATCTCCACGCCTCGCCGGCGAATGGTCTCCAAAAGCCCCGGCGTAAAGTGAAGCCCCGCCGTCGGTGCGGCTTTCGACCCTTCCTCCCGAGAGTAGACCGTCTGATACCGTTCCGGATCGTCCAGCTTCTGCTTGATGTACGGGGGAAGCGGCATCTCGCCCAGGCGGCGCAAGAGCTCTTCAAAAACTCCCTCGTAGCGGAAGACGATCATCCTGCCACCGGCGGGCGTAACGTCGGTCACCTCCGCCCGCAAGAGCCCGCCGCCGAAGACGAGACGAGCGCCCGGCCGCACCCGCCGGCCCGGCCGCACCAGCGCCTCCCACGTGTCAAGCGCACGCCGTTCAAGGAGAAGGAGCTCGACGCTTCCCCCGGTTCCCTCCTTCTCGCCGAAAAGCCGGGCGGGGATCACCCGGCTGTCGTTGACCACGAGGACGTCTCCGGGCGAAAGGTATTCGGGCAGATCGCGAAAGATCCGGTGCTGAATCTTTCCCGACCGGCGGTCGAGGACCATGAGGCGGGAGGCGTCTCTGGGCTCGACGGGCGACTGGGCGATGGCCGATTCGGGAAGGGCGTAGTCAAAATCGGAGACTCTCATGAATACCCCAGAGCGCGCAGCGCGCCCTCTTTCTCGCGCCAGTCCGGGTTCACCTTTACCCAAAGCTTGAGGAAGACCGGGCTTCCAAGGAGCGCCTCGATCTCCTGGCGGGCCAGGGTGCCGATCTCCTTCAGCCGGGCGCCCCCTTTGCCGATGATGATCCCCTTTTGGGATTCTCGCTCGACGTAGATGGTGGCCACGATGTCAACCAGCTCTTTATCGGGCCGCTTGCCCATGGACTCGACGGCTACCGCGATCGCATAGGGCACCTCGTCGTGGGTAAGAAGCAGAGCCTTCTCCCGGATAAGCTCCGCGACGACGAACTGCTCGGGATGATCGCTCACCCAGTCATCCGGGTAATACTTGGGCCCCTCGGGCAACTGCTCGATCAAAGCGGCGAGAAGCTCCGCCATCCCGTCCCCCGTCACGGCGGAGATGGGATACACCCCGGCGAACGTGCCTAGATCCGAAAACTGCTGCACGGCTTCCTCCCGCTTCGGCCGAGGCACGCGATCCATCTTGTTTACGACGAGCAAGACGGGAGAAGAGGCTTTCCCGAGAATGGATGCGACCTCCCGATCTCCCTTTCCCGGGCCGGCCTCGCCGTCGACCATGAAGAGGATGACGTCCACTTCGTCTAACGCCTCAAGCGCGGCCTCGTTCATCAGCTCGCCCAGGCGATCGAGGGGCTTGTGAATCCCGGGAGTGTCCAAGAAGACGATCTGTGCGTCGCCGGTCGTCCAGACGCACTGGATCTTGTTGCGGGTCGTCTGGGGCTTGTCGGAGACGATCGTCACCTTCTGGCCGACGACGCGGTTTAGGAACGTCGACTTGCCCACGTTCGGCCGGCCGACGATCGCGCAGAACCCTGAGCGAAACGTCTCATTTTTACCTGCGTCAACCTCTTGCTTCACCTTGCGGGGCTTCCCTTCCTTGGAGCGCCTCCTTGCCGAATCCATGCGGCAGGAGCTCCCGAATGCTCTTGATCTCAATCTCACCTTGAAGGTTGGCCATGATCACGACCAAGTCTGCACCGAACTCGGCGAGAACCTGGCGGCAGACGCCGCACGGAGCACAGGGCCCCGGTGTGCCCGCGACAACGGCGACGGCGAGAAAGCGGCGCTCGCCTGCTGCTGCGGCGGCGCCCACCGCGTTGCGCTCGGCGCACAGCGTCGCTCCGTACGACGCGTTTTCCACGTTGCAGCCGGCATAGATCCGGCCGCTTTCCGCGAGCACGGCAGCGCCCACCGGGAAGTTGGAGTAGGGCGCGTAAGCCTTCTCTCGCACGCTCTTAGCTACCTCGAGCAGTCTCTTCCATTCCGGTCTCATGGCGAGGGCTCCTTAGTTTCCACCCTCCAGGCTTTCCCTTGCCGAAAGTCCGTACTCAAGCCTTACTCTAACGGCTTCTTGTGAAGCTGCATACGTCGACGTTCCAGCCTCTCCCGAGCCCGCCGGCTGCCCTTACGCCGTCAGAGCTTGAAAGACGACGATCGTGACCAGCACCCCCAGGGCGGCCCCGGCCACCACCTCATAGAGCGTGTGGATGCCGCCTTCGATCCTCGCCTGCCCCACCAGCGCGGCAATGGCCAAAGCGAGGAGCGTCACCTCGGCGCTTGCGCCGAGCAGGTAGATCGCCGTGGCCAAGGCGAAAGCCAGCGCCGAGTGGAAGCTGGGAAATCCTCCCTGGATGCGAAAAGGGGTGACCCCTGCTTTCACCAGCACGACGAGGACCACTACCGCGGCCAGCGCTGCGAGGGTGACCATTGGCGGCGCCGCGCTCGCCCGGGCCAATGAACCGTGGGTCAACGCTGCAAGCCGCGTGAAAAAGATCAGGTAACCGACGAAGGCGGCTACCGCCGCGGCCAGGAGGACGGCACCCGCCGCCACGTGCTTGGCCGTCTTCGCGAGGAGCCGGTACTCCTGCGTGATCAGATCGACCACAGCTTCGATGGCCGTGTTGATCATCTCCGCCACCATCACCAAGCCGATGGTGAGAAGAAGGATGGCAAGCTCCACCCGGGTGACACCTAACAGCGCCGCCGCCATCAGGACCAGCAGTGCGATGAGAAAGTGGACCCGCATGTTGGCCTGGGTCCTCACGGCACGTATGACACCCTCGATGGCATCATTCAGGCTCTGGATGAAACTCCGCCGTCTCAGCGCTCACATCCTCCGTAAGTCCAAAGAGGCGAGAATGGCCTCTTCCCTCTCCCGCATGATCCTCTCCAGCTCTTGTGTCACGTGATCGTACCCCACAAGGTGCAGCGTCCCATGCACCGTCAAGAACGCAAGCTCCCGGCGGAGGCTGTGCCCGTACTCATCCGCCTGCACCATCGCCCGCGGCAGCGAGATCACGATGTCTCCGAGTGCTACCGGCTCGCTGGACCCCCACTGGTCCGGGTCCACCGCACCGGGGGCGATGACGGCGCCCGGCGCTTCGGGCTCGAGCAGGGGAAAGGAGAGAACGTCGGTAGGGCTGTCGATCCCCCGGTATTCGAGATTGAGCTCCCGGATCTCTTCGTCGGAAGTGAGGACGATGCTCACCTCCGCGTCCTGCCATCCTTCTAGTTCCAACGCCCTCGTGCACGCGCCGGAAAGCAGCTCTCGAATCTCCTTGGCCTCGGCTTCCGCCAGTTCACAACGGATGTCTACGTCGACTACGATCGCCACGTTACGCCTGTCTTGCCTCCATTTCGCTGATGACCGTTTCCGGATACTCCACCCGCTTGTGATAGATTCCCGTCAGTACCCTCACAAAGGCGTCGCAGATCTTGTCGAGATCGCGCAGGGTGATATCGCTTTCGTCCAGCTGCCCGTCGGCGAGATGATCCTTTACGATCTTGCGCACCAGGCCTTCGATCCTGCCGGGCGTCGGGCGGCTCAAGGTCCGGGCGGCAGCCTCGACGCTGTCCGCGAGGAGGACGATGGCCGCCTCCTTGGACTGGGGCTTGGGACCCGGATAGCGGAAGTCCTTTTCGTCCCAGTTCTCGTCGGGACCCGTCTCCTTCGCCTTGTGGTAGAAGTACTTCACCAGCGTCGTCCCGTGGTGCTGGCGGATGAAGTCGATCACCACCTCGGGAAGACGGTGCTGCCGGGCCAGCTCGACCCCGTCCTTGACGTGACTGGTCAAGATCAAGGTACTCAAAGTGGGTGCGATCTTATCGTGCGGGTTCTCCCCGCCGTACTGGTTCTCGATGAAGAAATAAGGCCTCTTGGTCTTGCCGATGTCGTGGTACATCGCGCCGACGCGGGTGAGCAAGCTGTCTCCCCCTACGGCCTCCGCGGCCGCCTCGGCCAAATTTCCTACAATCATGCTGTGGTGATACGTCCCCGGCGCCTCCATCAGCAACTTGCGCAGCAGAGGCTGGTTGGGGTTAGAGAGCTCAAGGAGTCTAAGCTGCGACGTGATCCCAAAGACCGTCTCCAAATAGGGAAAGAGTCCAATGGTTCCGATCGCCGAGACCAAGCCGTTCACGACTCCGAGGAAAGAGTAAGTGACCATGAACCGCTCGGAGCGAGCAAAACCCAGGGCCACCATGGTGATGAACGAAACCGCGCCGACCAAAAGCCCCGCCCGGGTGAGATCCGAACGGTCTCCAACCTTCCTTACACTGAGCGCTCCGGCGAGCCCGTTGGCCAACGCCACGGCCGCAAACTTCATCTCTTGGCCCGTGACGATGCCGACGATCACCGCTAAGAACGCCGCCGCCATCAGCGCCACGTCCGCGTCCAGAAGGATCGCGATGAGCATGGTCGCAAGGGCGACGGGAGCCAAGTACCCCGCCCCCTCCCAGGGGATCATCCCCAAGACCTTCGCCGTTCCGCCGACCAGGACCAGGATGAGCCCGAGCAGCGCCAGGTGCCCTTCGTTGGCGAGCAATTCGCCTTTTCGCTGGTAGAGGTAGACCCCGAAGAGGCCCAACATGACTGCGAGCATCAGGCCGAGGCCTACCGCCGGCCAGACGTTGGACGTCTCTTTGAGCAGGCCCAAATCCTGGAGGATCTGCAGGTGCTCTTCCGTGACGGGGTCAAAACGGCGGACGATCATCTGCCCCCGCTCGACGTAGACCGGCTGCACCTCGCGCATGGCCGCTTCCTTGATCCGGTTGATCCGCTGCAGGTCGAGGACGAGGTTGGGCTGGACGACAGGGCCCACGACGCCGACGACCAGCTGGATCTCATCGGGAGCCAGCTCCCGGCCGCCCGAGGCGCGAGTCATGGCCATCAGCCGCTCCTCAAGCCCGAGCCGGATCTCCTGTGCGTTCTCCTCGTCGATCCTTTCGTTTTCCAGCACGTCGGTGACCAAGGCGGTAGCGACGCTTGCGAGCTCCCTCAGCCTCTCGGCGCCCAGCTCAAGGCCGGTGGCGACCAGCGCCGCGGGCACATCCAGCCTGGAGCTGGACCTCACCTGCGCCGCGACCTCTTGCACCCGCCGCTCGTCCAAAGCTCCGGCTACCGCACCCGGCTCGCCTGCGGCACCGTCCCCGGCTCCGGCCCCGTCCCCGGAGGCCGCTACCAACCGGGGAAAAAGCAGCTCCGCGCGGTCGATCATCACGCCGAACGCCGTCGACACCCGCTCGCGGGCCTGGACGGCCGCCGCCTGGTTGATCACGTAGTTGGCCTCGTCTTGGAGCGCCAAGTTAACGGCCCGGTCGGCCTCGGCCGCGCGCAGTTGCTCCGTCCGATACCGGTTGATCACCCGATGCGTCGCCTGGATGTCCTTGGGGGCCACCTGGCCGACGGCGAGATCGACCCGCTCCGTCACCACATTGGCGAGCAAGATCCCAAGGAGCGCGAGAAAAACCAGAGCCGCCAAGAGCCATTGGCGGACTCCGGTCTTTTTGAACGTCTCGACTGCCCAGCGCCCCACGCGCGCCCGGACAGAGCGCAGAGACTTCATCCCTTGGTCACCTCAACCGCGGCCCCACGGTCGGGCCACTCGGGCACGCCCGGCTCCCGGCCCTCCTCATCGACGTTCTCCACCGCCCGTCCCGCCCGAGGTGCGCCAGACCCTTGACGGGCGCTTTGCTCGTACCGCTCGTACGCCTGGATGATGCGCTGCACCAGCTCGTGGCGGATCACGTCCCGGTCCGAAAGGTAGACGAAAGCGATGCCCGGCACCCCTTTCAGGACCTCCTGCACTTCCTTGAGGCCGCTCATCTTGCCTTCAGGCAGATCGATCTGCGTGACATCGCCCGTCACCACCATCTTCGAGCCAAAGCCCATGCGGGTGAGAAACATCTTCATCTGCTCGGGGGTGGTGTTTTGCGCCTCGTCGAGAATGATGAAAGCGTCGTCCAGCGTCCGCCCCCGCATGTAGGCCAGGGGCGCCACTTCGATCACGCCGCGCTCCATGTAGCGCTGAAAGACGTCGACGCCCAAGATGTCGTAGAGGGCGTCGTAAAGAGGGCGCAAGTACGGATCGACCTTTTCCTGTAGATCGCCGGGGAGAAAGCCTAAACTCTCTCCGGCCTCGACGGCGGGGCGGGTGAGGATGAGGCGATTCACTTCTCGATTTTTCAAGGCAGCCGTCGCCATCGCCATCGCCAGGTACGTCTTGCCGGTGCCTGCCGGGCCGATGCCGAAGACGATCCCATTCTTGCGAATCGCGTCGACATACCGCTTTTGTCCAAGCGTCCTCGGGCTGATCCGCTTTCCTCTCGCCGTCACCTGCACCAAATCTTCATGAATTTCGTCGATGCGCGTCCCATCCCCGTTCTCATACATGTCGAGGCAGGCACGCACGTCGTGCGGCGTGAGAAACGGCTGCTTTCTCGCCACCTTCAACAAGTCGCCCAAGACGGCTAAAGCCCGGTCGACCGCCTCCTTACCGCCGACCACCGTGAGCTCCGTCCCTCGGGCGATGATCTGCACGCCGCAGGCCTCTTCAATCAAGCGCAGGTGCTCGTCGCGCCTGCCAAATAGTCCTAGCGCCGATGTGTTGCTGTCGATGACGAACTGTGCCTTGATCGCGTCGCTCAAAGCTCGTCCATCGCCTCCGCCCAGTCTCCTTCCCAGAGAAAGGCCTTGAAATCGAGCCTTGCTCTGTGCAGACTATACCAGAAACCACCGGGGGTGACAAGCTGAAACACCCGTCAAAACTGTATTTCCTTGAAGGCCGCCACGTCCGCGATCACTTCCGCCCGCACCGTGACGGCGACGGCGGGCACCCCTAGCTGGAGCGAGATCTCCACCGTCTCGTACGGCCCGGCGACAATAGCTGCGCCTTCCGGAAGTTCCGCTTCAAGCTGAGCCTTCGCCGCGTCGCGAGCCGTCTCCTCGGCCTCTTCGGCCGAGATCTCAACCGTGCGGCGTTCGACTTTTTCGTACGTCACCCAGTGAACGCCCACGTTCTGCGAGCCGACGGTCCCCTGCCATGAGCGGGACGATTCGCGGTACGCCGCAAAGGAGCGAGGCGGTCCACCCAGGCGCCAGCGCACCGGGCTCCACTCGAACTCGATACCCCAGGCCCTGTCGCCCGTGGGCTCCTCGACCTGCTGGATCAGCGGCACGAAGGCCCTGCCCTCGTACCAGACGCGGGCCGTCACGATCCCGTCCGCACGTACGTACGGCGGCCGGCCAGCTTCGAGAAGCTCGCGGTGAAGCGGATCGTCCGGAGGGATAAAGCCGCTGATCAGCACGTCTCCCCGCCGGACGGTGTCTCCCTCCCCGACCATGGGATATCCACTCAAGGCCATCACCTGCTGGACGATCCCATCCCTTGCCGCTACGATGTCGCCCGGCAGGCTCGCTTTGGGGTCGAGGCCCGCGCGCAGCCTCGCCTCGATCACAGCGCGCGTCCCGTCGATCCGGACCGCGGCCCAAGACAGTTCGTCGATCTCCAGCAGCAGGGCTCGTTGCACCTCGTGGCGCTCGACGGCGTTTCTTGGGACACCCGGCCGCAGCCCCGCGAGCTGCGCCACGTCGAGCACCCGTTGGACAGGAAGCTCCTCATCCCCTTCCACCTGGACGAACCATACGTACCCCGACGCGACGTAGAGCGCGGCCAGCGAAAGAAGCGCTCCCAGCACTAGGGCCTTGCGGCGGGCGAGGGCCACCAGCAAGAAGGGCAGTCCCACCTTGTCGGCGATCGCGATCCTCCAACCTTGAGCACGGCTGAGCGAACGCACCTTACGAAAGCTCGCGGCCGGAATGCGGGCGACCAGCATCCCCGTCCCCAGCCGTTCCACGTCCCACAGCCACACGCCCGCCCGCGCCGCTCGGTTGAGGAAGCGCTCAAGTCTTGGTCCCCGTACCTTCAAGACCACGTAACCGTGGAGAAACCGCCACAGCCGTTCGATCATGGGGAGGGCTTCTCCCTTCGAGGCGCTGGTCCATCCTCGATTTCGACGCGATCGACCCGGCCGTCGACGGTAAGCTCCTCCCGCCCGATCCTTCCAATCCGGAGGCGGCGGCCGCTTACCGTAACAACGCCGTCGGGGGTGCGAACCCGGACTCTGGACGGTGTGTACTCGAGAATTCCCTTGTGGTTTTCGACGTGCACCTGCAAGGTGCCGATCATGATCACCCGGGGGACGTCCAGCATCACCTCACGGGGCAGCTCCATGGACCCGGCAAACTTCCCGAGGAGCCCCCGGGCTCTCACGGGCCTCCCATCCCTCGCCATGCGCTCTCCCCCAACAAAGCGAGTCTTTGATAACTATGCGGGAGAAAGGCGAGGGGATGCCCGCTCACCAGCGCTCCCGGCGCCAAGGTAGCGGCGTGTACGGCCGGACTGCCCGGGGAGGGCCCAAGAGCTCAGATAAAATCAAAGCCTCCCGCAACGAAAGAGCCGTGAGCGCCACACGGCGGTGAACAAGCCCCCGGACTCCAGGCTTATCGGCCCGGGCCACGGGCATCTCCCTCTCGGGGCGCGTAAAAAGACCCTCCGAGCCGGAAAGCCCTGGTCCCGGCTCCGTCGCAAGCTTCACCGGCTCGGGCTGGCGTTGGACGACCTCGGTGCCGGACGGCTCTCCGGCGGGGCGAAAGACAGGTAAGGCTTGCTTTTCTTCCCCGCCGGCCCGCTCAAGCTTCGACTCGCTGCCCTTCTCCGGGAGTCCCGTCGCAACGACGGGCGGCGACGGCTCCCTGGATGCCTCCTCCCCTTCCCAAGGCGGCCAAGGGAACACGTCCGGGCGCACCACCGGGGGAACGCTTGGTCCAGTCCGCGCTTGGCGGATCAACGCGGAGAGGATGGCGAAAGCGACGTAGACGACGAAGAGGACGGCAAAGATCTGGTCCATCACGCCCCGCCGCCTTTGTTCTCGGGTTCGTCCTCGGCCTTTCCTTCACGGGCGACCGACTCGCGCATCTGGGTGTCGGCCATGAGGTTGCGCAGCATGAAGTAGTCGAGAACCCCGATCTTCCCGTCGCGCAGCGCCTGGGCGATGGCCTTGGGCACTTCCGCCTCGGCTTCCACGACGCGCGCCCGCATCTCTTCAACCTGCGCTCGCATCTCCTGCTCGCGCGCCTGTGCGGCAAACTGCCTCTCGGCCGCCTTGGCCTGGGCGATGTTCTTGTCCGCCTCGGCCTGGTCGATCTGCAGCTGCGCTCCGATGTTGCGCCCTACGTCGACGTCGGCGATATCAATCGAGAGGATCTCGAAGGCCGTGCCTGAATCGAGGCCTTTGCCGAGCACCGTGGCGGAGATGCGGTCCGGGTTCTCCAGCACTTCCTTGTGGCTTTCGGACGAGCCGACAGTGGTGACGATCCCTTCGCCGACGCGAGCGATGATCGTAGGCTCGCCGGCGCCTCCCACCAACCGGTCGATGTTGGCCCGCACCGTGACGCGCGCCTTTACTTTCAGCTCGATGCCATCCTTGGCCACCGCCGAGATGACCGGCGTCTCGATCACCTTGGGGTTGACGCTCATCTGGACTGCCTCGAGCACATCGCGCCCAGCGAGGTCGATGGCAGCCGCCCTTTCAAACGAAAGGCTGATCTGAGCCCGGTGGGCGGCGACCAAGGCGTCGATCACACGGTCGACGTTGCCGCCTGCAAGATAGTGGGCTTCCAGCTTGTCGATGCTCGTCTCAAGGCCCGCCTTCTCCGCCTTGATGAGAGGCAGGATGATTTGCGCCGGCGGCACGCGCCTTAGCCGCATGCCGATCAGCGTGACGATGCCCACCCTCACCCCCGCCGCGATGGCCGAGATCCACAGGCCAACCGGGACGAAGCTCAGGATGATTGCGGCCAGGACGACGACGATGACCAAAAAGAGCGAGAGCTCGACGATCATGATTCACCCTCCTTTGACCTCTCGGACCACGACTCGCGTCCCTTCGACCAACTTCACCTCGATTTGGCGGCCCGCCGCGATGTACCCCCCGTCGGAAACGGCGTCGATCCGCTCGCCGTCAATCTCGACCGCCCCCGACGGGCGAAGGGCGGTGAGCGCGACGCCCGTCCGGCCGACCAACCGGCTGTGATCCGGGGCTGAGACGTGGCCGCCCTCGCCGCCCAGGCGCGTCTCGAGGATCACGCGGCGCCACAATCCAGCCCGCCTCCCAAACCTCCAGAGCAGGAGCGCGCCGACGAGCGTCAGCCCCAAGGATATGCCGACGGACCGAAGCGCCTCGCCATTTCCCCCGAACGAGACCACCAGGCTCCACAGGATGGCTCCGGCGCCTGCCAAACCGGCCAGGCCGAATCCGGGGATGACGAGGAGCTCCAGCACGATGAGGACAAGGCCGGCGATGACAAGGAGGATCACCTCCCAGCCCACGAGACCTGCGATCATCCTCGCCCCATAGAAGAGCGCCAAACAGACGACGCCCACGAGCCCAGGAACGCCGACGCCGGGAGAGGTCGCCTCGGCGATCAGCCCCAAGAACCCAAGGGTCAAAAGGAGCTGGCTCACCGTGGGCTCGCTCAGAAAACGCGCCATTCGCTCAGACCAGCCAAGCTCGGCGACTACGACCCGCCTCTCGCTTACGTCCAGCGCCGAGAGCACCTCTTCGCGGCTTCGGGCGATGCCCTCAGCATAGCCTTTCTCGACCGCCCGGCCTGCCGTAAGGGTGAGGATCTCGCCCTCGCCGACCAGCCCTTCGATGACGACGCCGGCGTCGACCATCGCCGCGGCGATCTTGGGATCGCGGCCTGCGCGCTCCGCCGTCGCTTCAAATTCCGCCCGCAGCGCCGACACGGTCTTTTCGTCGGCGGGAACGGGCTGTGCCGCACCGATGCTCGAGCCCGGCGCCATCCAGATAGTGTCGGCGGCCAATGCGATCAGGGCCCCCGCCGACCAGGCCCGCTCCTGGACGAACGCGGCCGTCGGAACACTGCTCGAGATCAGGGTATCCCGGATGTCCGTCGCCGCGTCGACGCGCCCGCCGAAGGTGTTCAGCTCGATCAAGAGCAAGGCGGCGTCCGCTTGGGAAGCTTCTTTGACCACCCGTCCGACGAACGCCGCGAGGCCGAGGTCGATGGTGCCTTGAACCGGGATCACCCATACCGCTCCCGCCGGATCCTGCGCCGGCAAGGCCTCCCGATCCCCGGCCGCCGACATCGGCTCATACATGGTCCCGGCAATCGCCGCAACCAGCAAGGCGGCGACGAGGACCCTGCCCCCGGTCGACATCAACGGTTCCCACCTCCCACTACCATTGTAACGCGGCAAAGAAGCTCATCCCACGTCGCCCTTCTCCCAAGACCAGCCGGCGCGGCTTGCCGGCCCCAAGGCGCGCCAAAAGGCGGGGCATAGCCCCGCCTTTCCCATTCTCCAACACAAACCGGCGCACAAGCCGCACGATCGGGAACGAATCGCAAGCCTGATGCCCCATTCCCGGACTTAGCGATGGCGCTTTCTCGCCGCGTCTTGTTTCTTCTTCCTTCGTACGCTGGGACTTTCGTAATGTTCCCGCTTCTTTACCTCGGAAAGGACACCGGCTTTGCGGATCGACTCCTTGAACCGCCGCAGGGCGCGATCGAGGGACTCTCCCTTGCCGACTCTGACCTCTGCCACGTGAAGGTCTCCCCCCTCTCAGCTGGATCCTTGGCCGGTACGCGGTTGATCAGCCGGGGGGCCAAGTCATACGCCGTCCGCCCAAGAGATGAAAATGGATGTGCCCGACGGTCTGCCCGCCGTCATCGCCCGTGTTGACGACAAGCCGGTAGCCGCGGCGATCGAGCCCCTGGGAGACAGCGATCTTGCTAAAGGTGACCAAAAGGCGCCCAAGAAGACCCGCATCGCTCTCCTCGACGTGGGCGAGGCTCGGGATGTGCCGCCTGGGCACCACAAGGACATGGACGGGCGCCGCCGGATTGATGTCCTTAAACGCCGTCACGAGATCGTCTTCGTACACCTTTTCGCTGGGTATCTCCCCGGACACGATCCGGCAAAAAATACAGTCCTTCTCCGGCATGAAATCCTCCTCCCCACTGGTGAGTCGAGTTCGTCGTCGTCAAGGACGACTCCTCCCCGCCTCGATCCCAGCCCCTGTCCTGCCACGCTCCACGCTCTCACGCACTGGCCACAAGTCGCCCGTAGGCGCCTTCCGCTCCCGCGCGCTCGATCTTGACGTCGACCAAGTGGCCCTCTTCGACGTGAGCGCCCTCGCCGGGGTGAAACATGACGCGCACATACGTATCGGTGAATCCACGCTTCTCCGGCCCCGGAGAGCGCTCGACCAGAACCCGGTAGGTCCGGCCGATCATGCGTCGGTGGTACGTCGACGCAAGCTCCGCCGAAAGCTCGATCAACCGGCGAGCCCTCCGCTGCTTCTCCTCTTTCGAGACATGGTCGGGTAGCTTCTCCGCCGCGGTGCCGGCCCGGGCCGAGTACGGGAAGACGTGGATCTTGCTGAAGCCGATCTCTCTGCAAAACGCATAGGTATTTTCAAAGCGCTCTTCGCTCTCCCCGGGAAAGCCGACGATCACGTCAGTGGTGATCGCGATCTCCGGAAGACGTTCGCGCAAGCGCTCGACGACGCGCCGGAACTGGTCGACGCTGTGCCGTCTGCGCATGAGAAGGAGGATGTCGTCGTCACCCGATTGGGCCGGGATATGGAGGTGGCGGCAGACTTTGGGAAGACCGGTCACCACCTCGAGGAGCTCATCGTCGATCTCATTGGGATCGATGGAGCTCAGGCGGATCCGCTCGATCCCTGGGACGTCGTGGATGCGCTGCACGATCTCAGCCAAGGTCGCCGGGGGATCCAAATCGATCCCGTAGGTGCCAAGGTGCACCCCGGTGAGCACCACTTCTTTAAAGCCTTCCGAGGCGAGGCGGCGCACCTGCTCCTCGACGCGCGCGGGAAGGCGGCTTCGGTTTCGCCCCCGCGCCCAGGGGATCTGGCAAAATGAGCAAAACTCGTTGCACCCGTCTTGGATCTTAAGTGTCGCCCGGGTGCGCCCTTCAAAGCCCAGCGCCGGAAGTTCCTCAAACTCCCTCACCTTGAAGATCTTCTCAACGGCGCGGATCGGCCGGCCGGTCTTGAGGACCTGCTCTACCATCTCGACCAGCTCCGCCCGGCGGTGGGCGCCGACGACGATGTCGACACCGGCAATCGCGGCCACCTCGTCCGGGGCGTACTGGGCGTAGCAGCCCATAGCAACCACGACGGCCCTAGGGTTTTTGCTGATGGCCCTGCGGATGGTTTGCCGCGACTTCTTGGTCGCCTGGTTGGTGACGCTGCAGGTGTTGATGACGTAGACGTCCGCGATCTCGTCGAAATCGACGATCTGGTACCCGCTTCGCCGAAAGAGGGAGGCGACGCCCTCGGTGTCGTGGAAGTTCACCTTGCAACCCAGGGTGCTCAACGCGACGCGGCGCGCCGCGCCGGCGGGACCCGCCGGATCGTTGGTGTCAGCGCCGGTGGGGCTTTCGTTTTCCCAGAGAGTCTCCGCCATCGCCACACGCACCTCGAGCACAAAGATCGCGTCCTATGGACCGACATTGACCAGTTTACCCTCGAGCCCAACCCGCGGTCAACCGCACCGCGGCCATCGCCTGCGGACCCCCGACCACAATTGGGAGCGCGGGGTAGGAGCTTGGGCCAACCGAGGAGAATCTGCTTCCAAACCAGGATAGCTCCGGAGGGAAAGGCCATGGCCCCAAGGATCCTGGTGATCGAAGACGATCCCGCGATCTGCGAACTGATCTCATACCACTTGACCCGAGAGGGGATGCAGGTGCTGACGGCGGCCGACGGCCGCCGGGCCCTTGAGATCTTCAATGCCAACCATCCGGATCTGCTTCTGCTTGACCTTATGCTGCCGGGACTCGACGGCTTCGAGGTCTGCCGGCGGGTGCGGCAGGCTTCCGACGTGCCCATCATCATGCTCACGGCCAAGGGCCAGGAGGACGACCGGGTGAGGGGCTTCGAGTGCGGCGCCGACGACTACGTCACCAAGCCCTTTAGCCCCAAGGAACTGGTCGCGCGCATCCGAGCCGTGCTGCGCCGTTCCCATTACGCCGAGGGTCCCGACAACCTCGCCGCTGGCAAGCTGTACATCGACAGAAAGCGCCGCCGCGTCATGGTGGGCGATCAGGAGATCGAACTTACGCCCAAGGAGTTTGACCTCCTCGCGCTGCTGATGACTCGGCGCGGCAAGCCGGTCTCCCGGGAGGAGCTCCTGGAAGAGGTCTGGGGGTACGAATTCGCCGGCGGCACCCGCACCCTCGACGTGCACATCCGACGGCTTCGGCAAAAGATCGGCGACGACCCTCAGCGCCCGACCTTCATCGAGACCGTACACGGGGTGGGATACCGCTTCAAGGACGACATCCCCGCTGACAGCGAGGGCCCCCCGTCGCCTCCCAGAGGGGAAGCGCCGTGATCGAAGGAATTGCGCGCTTATCCCGCACGGTCTGGGCGGTGCCCGCCGCGGTTGGGCTCGGCGCAGCTCTCCTCGGCTTCGGAGCGGCTAGGGGTTCGTGGGCGGTATCTGCCCCCTCCCTCTTCCTCTTCGGCGCCGCTTTTCTCATCGCCAGCGTCCGAAAGCGCGAGGAGCAGGCTGCGTTGTCCAAACTTAAAGAGATCGCGGCGCGCGTCGGCGATCCTTCGTTCTCCCGGCCGTTTCTTACCGAAATATCCCCGGGCCTCGACGAGCTTGCAGCGGTGATGAGCCATCGCAACGACTTTTTGCTCGGGGAACTCAGGCGGGGCAAGGAGTCCGAGGCGACGTTGCAGGCCGTCTTCCACGCGCTCTACGGGCCGGCCATCCTGGTGGATGAAGCCGGCAGAGTCCGCCGGCTCAACCGCTCCGCCGTCAAGGCGTTGCAGATCTCCGAAGCCCAGGCCATCGGCCGGCCTTTCTTGCAGGTGTTGCGTGACCATCAAATCGATGAAGCGCTGGCGGTGGCCCTAGCCCAGGGAAGCGGCACCGCCCTGGACGTCGACGTGATCGCTGCGGCTCGCCCTGCGCGCTATCGCGTCCGGATCGAGCCCGTCCTCGCCCATCCTGAAGGCCCGCTGATCGGCGCCGCCGTCCTCCTCTTCGACGTGACGCGCCTCAGGTATCTCGAAAAGGTGCGCAGCGAGTTCGTCGCCAACGTCTCGCACGAGCTGCGAACGCCGATCACGTCGATCAAAGGGTTCGTCGAAACACTCCTCGAAGATGAACTGCCCGAAGAGACAAGGCGGCGCTTTTTGCAGATCGTCAAAGACGAGGCAGACCGCGTCGAAGCCCTGATCGGGGACCTCCTCGACCTCTCCCGCCTCGAGTCGGATACGGCCCCTCTCGCCCGGCAGGAGGTGGGCCTGGTCGAGCTCGTCGCCGACGTGGTCGAGAAGCTCCGCCCGCAGGCCGACAAGAAGGGAATTGTGCCGGAGATCCGGATCCCACCGGGCCTTCCGGCGGTCCCGGCCAACCGCGACATGTTGGAGCAAGCTCTGATCAACTTGCTGGACAACGCCATCAAGTACACCCATAGCGGGGGCCATGTCTGGGTGGAGGCGAAGAGGGTGGCCGCGGACTTCATCGAGATCGCCGTCGCCGACGACGGCCCTGGGATCCCTTCGGAACACCTGCCCCGGCTCTTTGAGCGCTTTTACCGCGTGGACAAAGCGCGCTCGCGGGCCGAAGGCGGCACGGGCCTCGGGCTTTCCATTGTCCGCCACATCGTGCAGCGGCACCAGGGGTCAGTCCGGGTCGAAAGCCGGCTGGGCAAGGGCAGCCGTTTCATCATCACGCTGCCGCTGCACCCAGAAGAAGCGATCCTGCCCGACTGGGAAGGGTAGATTCGGAGGCGATGATTTTGCCCGCGTCAACCATGGTCGCATTCGAAGGATACACGCTCCAAGACTCCAAGCAGCAGACACTTCTTTCGCTCTCCCTGGTCGTGAACGAGCCGGGCATCGTCGGAGTCGTCGGGCCTCAAGGCTCCGGCAAGAGCCTCTTGCTCGCCGCGCTGGCAGGCAGGCTCCCTCGGGGCGTCAGCGCCCAAGGAAAGCTTGAGGTCGCAGGCAACCCACCCCGCCGGGAGCTCCTCGATCCCCCCCTTGCCCCCGGCGCGACCTTGACGCGCGGCAACCTCTTTCGCGCCCTCACCTACCCCGGTCCGGCCGGCGCCGAGGCCGAGCAGCTGGTCGATGAGGCGCTGCGCGCCGCGGACCTGTGGGAAGTGTTTCAGAGCCGCCTCTCCCATCCCGTGGGCGACCTTACCGAGGCGGAGAAGCGCATGCTGCTGGCCTGTCGCGCCCTGGTCCGGCGCGCTCCCTACCTCCTCATCGACGACGCCACGGCCGACCTGGACCCCGAGGAGGCCGACCGATTCCGCCGGGTAGTCACCGCCATCGCAGAAAGGATCCCCGTTTTCTGGGTCTCGCGCGCCTTTCGCAGAGTGGCACCCACCGCCAAGCGCCTGCTCATCCTCTCTGAGGGAAGGGTGCTCGCGGACGGGGGAGCCGACGAGATCGCCGTATCGCCACCGCCATCAGCCCAGGAGACGCTCGAGGCCGCGACGGGGACGGGCCCCGGCGGAGCATTGGAAGGCCTTTACCACGATCTTCTGACGATGGGAAGCAAGGCGGAGCGGGCGGTTCACATGGCAGTGCAATCGCTCACCGGCCAAAACCTCACCATCGCCCGCGAGGTGATCGAAGGGCGTTTTGACATCTACGAGAGGAAGATGGAGATCCACCAGCGGGCGCTGGGGCTCATCGCTCGCACGGCGCCGGTGAGCCGCGACCTTAGGATCCTCACGACGCTGATCGAGGCGGCGACGGATCTGGGCCGCATCGCGGAGCATGCGATCAACATCAGTGAAGTGACGCTCGCGATCGGTGAGGATCCCTTGATCAAACCGTTGATCGACATTCCGAGGATGGCCGAGAAGGCCCAGGAGATGGTGCGGCACAGCCTCGACGCCATGGTGCGCCGCGACGTCGAATTGGCAAGGAGAGTGTGCGAAGGCGACAAGGGGGTCGACGCGCTCTACCGCGAGCTTTTTGAGGAACTGCTGGGCTTTATCACAGACGGCGGCGACGCCTACCGGGCAGGACAAGCCCTTTATCTCCTTTTCGTCGCCCGCTACCTGGAACGAGTGGCCGACCATGCGAGCAACATCGCCGAGCATGTGATCTTCATGGTCGACGGCAAGAGAGAGCAGCTTCATTTAAAAAGCGAAGACGACGGGCTTCCTCACCCGTTCCTTCCTCGCTAGTCCCTCGTTTCCGTCCACGTCGCGTAGCTTCGGAGTCAGAAGGGTTCGACGTGCACGCTGGCTCCCTCGACCCTGGCCACCAGGGTAGGCGCAAATCCGATGGCGTCGCACGCCACCAGGCGGTAATAAACGCCGCGGACAAGCCCTGCGAGAGCGCCCCGTTGGGCGTCGCCGTGAAGGTGGCCGTAGACGCAGAGCTTCACCCCGTAAGCCTCCAAAAGCTCCGTGAAGCCCGTCGGCGCCTGGTTTCTTAACGCCGGTGGATAGTGCATCATGACGATGGCCGGCGCAAGACCCGCCTTTCGTGCGGAGTCCAACGACAACCTTAGCCGCTCGACCTCCCGGCGATAGACTTTTTCGTCTTGCGCCGTAAACCCGTCCGTGCCGGGCAGCATCCACCCGCGCGTCCCGCAGACGGCGATCGCTGCGACCGGCACATGGTCGTTTTGAATCGCCCTCACCGTGGCGGGAAGCGCCTTGCGCACCTTGCCGATCGCGCTCCACCAGTAGTCGTGGTTTCCCCGGACGAGGAGCACCTCTCCCGGCAAGGCCCCGAGGTAGGAGAGATCAGCTTGCGCCTGGTCCAAGGTCATGGCCCACGAAAGATCGCCGGGCATCAAGACGACGTCCGACGGCCCGACCCGCTCGCGCCACGACCGGGCGATGCGCTCAGGATGGCCGGCCCAGCGTTGTCCAAAGACGTCCATCGGCTTGTCCTGCCCGCCCGGCAGGTGGAGATCACCGATGGCGAAGATCCTCACGGTACCTGCCAATGGGGTACCCTCCCGTGACCCGTCAAAAGCGGATGATCTCTCCCGTCACGGCACCCTGCGCCACGGTGAGCAAGCCCACCGAATGTTGAGCCTCCCACCTTTTGTCGGTGGCCGAACCGGGATTGAAAAGGAGCGTGGCGCCGCTTCGCTGGCACATCGGGACATGCGAGTGTCCAAAGACGACGCAGTCGACCCCGGGAAACGCCGCCAGGGCCCGCTCCGGCGTCGACCCTCCGGGCCCGTCGCCGTGAATCAGCCCGATCCTCACTCCTCCCACGTGGATCTCCCTCTTCTTGGGAAGCTTGCGGACCAGTTCTGGAGGATCGACGTTTCCGTGAACCGCATAGACGGGAGCGATCGCCTCAAGCTCCACGATAACGTCGTCGCAGACCAGGTCGCCGGCGTGCAAGATCATCGCCACGCCTTGGAAGAGCTCAAAGACGATGGGAGGGATCGCCTTGGCCCTGTAGGGGATGTGAGTGTCGGAGATCACTCCGACGCGGATGGGTTCAGCCACGGCGCTCACCCGCTCTTTCGCAGTCTAACTCCCGCCCCAAGAGCACGGCTTTCCGGCCGCCGGCTCGAGGCGCGCCCTCGACGGCCGCGCCGACATGACGGCGGGGACTTTCGATCCGGTCG
>NICF_comb_assmDRAFT_10000108_pt1 | contig 59291 bp, 60 predicted proteins | sample NewIslPassag4_SG_FD_11279 | JGI IMG/M metagenome (IMG submission 11279)
GGGTCGACGTTCAGGTAGGGGTCGAGCTTCTGAATGGAGACAGTGACGCCGCGGGACTTGAGGATTCTGCCGAGGCTGGCGGTGGTGATTCCCTTCCCTACTGAGCTGACGACACCGCCTGTGACAAAGATGAACTTCGGCATGGACCCCACATCCAGCGTGCTCCACCCATGCTACGGGAGGGCCCGGGGGCGATCAACGAACATTTGTGTTGCTGCGGCGAAGGCTCGGTCGGATGGGCTGCGAACGTTCGACGGATGCGTCATGCAAAGAACGTGTCGCCGCTGGGCGGAAAAACAAACGGGAGGCATCGCGCCTCCCGCCGGCCGGTTTCGAGGCGTGTTCCCGATTATTATCGGTAGACGTCTCGTAGCCGCACCTAGCTGGTTCGCGGGGTCATCCGTACTCCCGCCCTGGAAGGTCGCCTACACCTTCCAGAACCGGAGCCCTAGACAGCCCTGCCGGAAATTTTCGGCCTTGCGGCCTTAGCCGGTCCCGGCAGTTGCTCTGGGCCTATCCGAACTTTCCCTCCCCGGATGAGGGGTCAGGGCGTCCTCGAGCCTATGAGGGCTCAAGAGGGCGGTCGACCCCGGGAGGGTCGGGACGGAATCAACCCAGAGGGCAGTGGATCAACCACTACCTCTAGGCTACCAGCTGCCGGCGGAGGTTCAGCGTCAGGACCAGACGAAAGTCTAGTGCCATCTGCATCACCCCCTTTCTCTGGGCCAGTTTTTGATGAGTAGCCCAGATTGATTAATCGTATACCATCAAGCGGTTCACTTTCTATCGACGAACGGTGTCCACATCAAGGGTGGACAACGGCTCGCCCATGAACCAATGAGCGGATCTTGGCCCGGCTACACTCGACGGACTGATCCCCGGCGCAGGTGGTGGCAATGCAGACCTTCCTGCCATACCCCGACTTCGAGGCGACCGCGCGGGTGCTCGATAAGCGCCGCCTCGGCAAACAGCGCGTCGAAGCCCTGCAGGTCCTGAACGCGCTCGAACGAACGAGCGGCGGCTGGGTGAACCACCCGGCGGTGGCGATGTGGCGCGGGTACGAGGACGCCCTCAAGCTCTATGCGCTGGCCATGTGCCGGGCCTGGGTCGAACGGTTCGGCCACAGCGATACCGTTGCCGGACAGGTGCTGGAACGCTGCCCGGGAGGCCGCCCGCCGGAGTCGCCGAAGATGCCGCCGTGGCTCGGCGACCCCGCCTTCCACCGCTCCCATCAGAGCAACCTCATCCGCAAGGACCCCGCGTACTACGGCCCCCGCTTCCCCGGTGTCCCCGCCGACCTCCCATATGTGTGGCCGGCGGGCAGGGCGGCATAGGTCGCTTACCCGTACACCAGGTTCCGGTCGATCAGCGCCCGGCTGATGACGACACGCTGAATTTGCGACGTGCCTTCGACGATCATGAGCTGGCGCGCGTCGCGGTAGTGCCGCTCGAGCGGGTGGTCCTTCATGTAGCCCTGCGCGCCGAGCACCTGTAGCGCATCGAACGCGACCCGGTTCGCAACCTCGGTCGCGTAGGCCTTCGCGATCGAGAGATGGTGCGCGTACTCGCGCGTGTACTTGCCCTGGTCGACCAGCCACGCCGCCTTGTAGACGAGGTTCCGCGCGGCTTCGATCTGGATGGCCATGTCGGCGAACATGAACTGGATCGCCTGGAAGTCGATGACCGAGCTGCCGAACGCCTTCCGGTCGCGCGCCCATTCGAGCGCGTAGCTCAGCGCACCTTCCGCGAGCCCGATGCCACGTGCGCCCACCGTCGGCCGCATCGAGTTCAGCGTCAGCATCGCGTGGTTGAAGCCCTTGCCTTCCTCACCGCCGAGCAGGTTCTCGGCGGGCACGCGCACGTTCTGGAAGCTGAAGTGCGCGGTCGGCACGCTGCGAACGCCCATCTTGTTGTCGGTGCGGTCGATATGGACGCCCGGCGACTTCGCATCGACCACGAACGCCGAGATGCCCTTCGCACCCGGGCCTCCCGTGCGCGCGAAGACCGTCAGGTAGTCGGCGACAGTACCGCCGGAGATGTAGACCTTGTTCCCGTTGAGGATGTAGTCATCGCCGTCGCGAACGGCGCGGGTCTGCAGGTTCGCCGCATCGGAGCCGTGGTCCGGCTCGGTCAGGCAGAAGGCGCCCTTCGCGTCGCCGCGCGCGAGTGCGGGGAGCCAGCGCTGCTGTTGCTCCTTTGTGCCGCCGAAGACGATCGGCCGCGTGGGCAGGCCCGAAAGCACGAGCATCAGCCCGGCGCCGCATTCGTACTTCGCCACTTCTTCGATGGCGAGGCAGAGGGCGAGGATGCCGTTGCCCGTGCCGCCCATCTCCTCGGGGATGGCCATGCCGAGCAGCCCGGCCTGCTTGAAGGCCTCGAAGAAGTCGTGCGGGTATTCGCCGGTCTCGTCAACCTCGGCGGCCCGGGGCGCGATGATCTCCCGGGCGATGCGGCGCGCCGTGTCCTTGATAAGGCGCTGCTCTTCGGTCAGCTCGAACTCCATCTCTCCCTCCCCGCGTAGTGGGCTTCACGACTCGCGCTCGAACGGCGCGACCGCCAGTGTAGGCGCGAACGGCGAACCGGTGTACCGGGGTAGGGGCTATGCGACCACCAGGCCGCCGTCGAACTGGTATGCTGAAACGCGATGGGGCGGTACTGTTCCGCTGGCGAGTGACCGAGAGATGACGACGCAAACACCCCAGCTTCCAGAAATTCGCGAGGTATCTCGCGAGGAGGCGCGCGCGTACTTCGACCGGCAGGTCCAGCGGCTGCTCGGGATAAGCGGCGATGAGTTCCTCCGCCGGTGGCGCGAGGGAAGGCTTACCGAGCACACACCCGAGGTTCGCTGCGCGCTGATGCTGCTCCCGCTTGCAGTCGACATGCCCGTTCCGACGAATGGCAGGCCGAACGCCTGCTGAGGCGGTTGCGTCGTTCCTCTCTCCTCTGCAACTCGCGCTTTCCACGGTGACCCGCAGCGTCTTGCTGCACGATGGTACTGAGCCCGGTCGCGAACATTCGTTGTTTGCTGCTGGTGGCTCAGTTCCGCTGCAAGGCTCCGCTCGCCTTTCGCTCTGGCTCTCGCACCAGTATTTCGTCGTTCGCGATGACGACCCCGACCGGGGTCCGTGGCGGGTTCGGACCAGCGGGTACATGTACCGCGTCGAGGAGGAAGAGGTCGGGGAAATCCTCGCCTACCACTGGGACCCCGAAACCAGTTCCACACACCTTCCCCACCTCCACCTGGGACCTGCGGCTAGAGTTGGAGCGCAGCTCCTGCACCGCGCACACATCTACACGGGCCGCATCGCCATCGAAGACGTGCTTCTCCTGGCTATCGAGGAGTTCGGCGTTAAACCCCTGCGCGACGACTGGCGCACAGTGTTGATGAGCGGGCGAGCGCAATTCCACCGGTGGCGAAGCTGGGGGTAGCGCCAGCGGTCGCCGGGCGCAGTACCGGCGCCCTTCCCGGCCGGCTACGCTGGGATCATGGAATGGTGGGGTTGGGTGTTGCTGGGCCTCGGCGCCCTTATCGCGGTAACGGCGCTGCTGTTCCGCATCTTCCGGGCAAGCCGCCGTGGCCGGCGCTTCATGGCGCTTTCGATGCGCGCCAAGATTCGCTTCGGCCGCCTGCTGCTCGATGACCCGACCGTGCCGGCGCCCGCAAAGGTGGCGCTGCTGATCCTGGTGGCCTATCTGGCCCTGCCGCTCGACCTGATCCCCGACTTTGTGCCCGTCATCGGGCAGCTCGACGACGCTCTCATCGTGATGCTCGCCATCGGCCTGCTCATCCTGGCGATTCCGCGGCAGCGGTTCGAAGCTGCATTGAACCGGGCGGAACGCGAAGAGGAGGCCGAGCGGATCGAGCGTGCGCGCCCGGTCGGCAGCAGCTGACGACCTAGTCGATCAACTCGACGCCGTTGCGGCGAATCACCTCGCTGTACCACGCAGCGCTGCGCTTCGGGATGCGCGCCTGCGTTTCGAAGTCCGTGTAGACCATCCCGAATCGCATCCGGTAGCCGTAGGCCCACTCGAAGTTGTCGAGCAGCGACCACTGGTAGTAGGCGCGCACGTCCGCGCCCTCCTCGATTGCGCCGTGGAGCCCCACGAGGAAGCCCCGCAGCAGGTCGATGCGTACGTGGTCGTCGATGGCGCCGTCGGGCCCGGGTTCGGTGTTATCGCAGACGCCGTTCTCGGTGATGTAGATGCGCGGGTTGCCGTACTCCTTCGAAACCCACCGGACGAAATCGCCGAGCGCGTGCGGCGCAGCTTCGTAGCCCATCGGCAGGAGTGGCAACGTCGGTGCAGCGGTGCGGTAACCGACACCACGCTCGGGTGCGGGCTCGATCCGGGCGCGCGAGTAGAGGTTCACCCCGAGGAAGTCGATGGGTGCGGCGATGGCCTCCATGTCGCCGTCTTCGATCGGGAAGGGGGCGCCTTTCGATTCGTAATAGCGCAGCACCGATCCCGGGTAGCCGCGCCCGAACACCGGCCCGTGGAAGAGACGCGAATCGAAGTCCCGCGCCAGTTCGACCGCCTGTTGCGTCTCCGGCCGGTCGTCGGCGGGTTCGTAGCTGATGTTCGCGTTCGTGATGCCGATTTCGCCCGCGCGGCCGCTGGCCCGGAATGCCGCGACCGCTCGCCCGTGCGCGAGCAGCGCGTGGTGGATGGCACGGGCTGCGATGCGGATGTCGCGGATGCCCGGCGCCATCCGGCCGGTGAGGTGCCCCATGAGTGTGAAGACGATCGGTTCGTTGAGCGTGATCCAGCGGGTCACCCGGTCGCCGAGCCGTTCGAACATGAGCGCCGCGTATTCGCCGAACCGCTCTGCCGTGTCGCGGTTCGCCCAGCCGCCGAGGTCCTGCAGGCCCTGCGGCAGGTCCCAGTGGTAGAGCGTCACGGCCGGCTGGATGTTCTTTTCGAGCAGCGCGTCGACCAGCCGGTCGTAGAATGCGAGCCCCTTCTCGTTGATCGCGCCGTAGCCCCAGGGCTGCACCCGCGACCACGACACCGAGAACCGGTAGGTCTGCAGCCCGAGCTGCGCCATGAGTTCGACATCGTCGCGGTACCGGTGGTAGTGGTCGCAGGCGACGTCGCCGTTTTCGCCGCGTTCGATGGTGCCCGGCTGGTGGCTAAAGGTGTCCCAGATCGAGAGGCCGCGGTCGTCCTCGTTATAGGCGCCTTCGATCTGGTAGGCGGCGGTAGCGGCGCCCCACTGGAATCCCCCGGGAAACTGCAGAAATGTCATACGCTCCCTCCCCGGCTGTGCCCTGGCGGCGCGTACTCTAGCAGCCGTTTCGCAAGCAGGGCAGAGGCGTATCCCTCTCTGTTCGCGACATAAGGCGAGGCGCGCCGATCCTGGCAGGGAGTCAGCCGCCGGGGAACTGGTTGGCCGCTCGTGGCTCGCGTGGTTCGCCGCCGGAGTTTGTCTCTTAACCCGGGCTCCGTAGGCTAGGCCCCACCACCAGACAGGAACGTGCACATGACCCTCTACCTTGTGCGGCATGGGCTGGCGGCCGCCGGCGTCGACGACCTCGATCCCGGGCTCGCGGAGCTCGGTCACGAACAGGCCAGGCTGGCCGCGCAGTTCCTGGCGAACGTGAACAGCGAACGCGTCATCACGTCGCCGTTGCGGCGAACGCGCGAAACGGCCAAGCCCATTGGCGAAGTGTTGAAGTGCGAACCCATCGTGCGCGTCGAAGTCGCCGAGGTGTTCGACCCCTCCATGCCGGTGGAGCAGCGCCGCGCGATGATCGGCCCCTTCATGGCCGGGCGCTGGTCCGAACAATCAGAAACGCTGCGGGCCTGGCGCGACCGCGTTGTCGCCTGCCTGCGCGAGCTGGCCGGCGAGGCGAACGAGGCCGGCCGCGATCTGATCGTGGTCTCGCACTACATCGCGATCGGCGTGGCCATCGGCGAGGCGCTGGGCGACGACCGCGTGGTGCCGGTGCCCATGGCGAACGCGTCCATCACCTCGATCGAGGTGTCTGGCGACGGCCGCTTCTCGCTGATCAAGGCCGCCGACACCAGCCACCTGCCGCCGGACAAGATCACCGGCCTTCACACAGCGATGATGGGCAAGCAGTAGCCCTTTCCCGCGCCTTTCGGATCTACGTCGAGCCGGCGTTGTTCGCGTGACAGCGCCGGCTTTCGTTTACCCGGAACGAACCTCGAAGGTGTGGTTGTGCAGGCAACCCATGAAGCCTGTTACGCGGATTGGCGTCTGCACACCTCTTGCGGAGATGAGAACGCAAGGTTCAGGACTTATGTAGAAAACGTACAAAGTCCGTCAAATTTCTGACTTCGCACTATTCCCTAGGGGAACACGCATTATGGTGCCTTTCGGCGCTGCGGTTACTCGCAGCGGAGAGAGGAGCTGAAACGTCGGGCAGGAGGACCCGACCAAGCAACGAAAGGATAAGACCCGAAACGTCAAGAGGTGTTTATGAAACAGGCACTGCATCAGCAGGGCCGGGCCGCTGCATGGCTTTTTGCCGGCGCGCTGCTTCTTCTCGCGCTCAGCGGCTGCGGACCTGCCCCCGAACCCGAACCTGCCGAGGTCGAATACCTGACTCCGACCCCCCGGCCCGTCTTCGTATTCGGCGCTGGTGGCGATAGCAGCCCGCCCGACGCGGTGGCCGCCTTTGGTCTCCCAACCGCATCGCCGACACCCACTCCGTCCCCTACTCCCACCCCCGAACCGCCCGCACCGACGCCCGAGGCGCGTCAACCGCAATTGCAGGCGGCCCCTGCTTCCCCTCCTTCTCAGCAGACCTACGTGCAAAGCAGCGGCACAGCCGGTTGTCCCGAGATCATCGCGTCTCAGCTGGGCCGCGCCGGCTGCATGATTTCCTACTGCGAGAGCAACTGGAATCCGAACGCTACCGGGTCCCAGGGTGAGCGCGGCTACTTCCAGATCCACCCGCGCTGGCACCCCGATGCGACCTACGACCCGGCGGGCAACGTCGCTGCCGCGGCACGCATTTCGCGCGGCGGTACCGACTGGAGCCAGTGGACCACCGCATCGGTCCTGAGTACCGGGCGCTGTCCCGATGGGAGAGTGTACCCGGGTTAGCCAGGAGCGACGGCGCAGGGGGCACGGGTAGCGGATTGGCGCTATCCGTGCTTCCCCTCCCTTACGTTCCGCTTTGCTCCCCCCTCCGCGCGCAGCCTATACTGAATTGGTTCCACTCCCACTGCTAAGGGAGGCCCCTGCGCCGTTGTGATTCCTGATTCGGACAACCCCCGCGAAGCCTGTGGCGTCTTCGGAGTCTACGGACCAGGCGAAGACGTAGCCCGACTCACCTTCTACGGACTCTACGCACTTCAACATCGCGGCCAGGAAAGCGCCGGCATCGCAACCAACGATGGCTCAGGAGGATTCAGCCTCCGCACAGGCATGGGGCTCGTGTCCCAGGTCTTCGACGAAGAGGACCTTGCGTTCCTCCGCGGCGATATCGCCATCGGCCACACGCGGTACAGCACGAGCGGCGGCTCCCTCGCCTGCAACGCCCAGCCCATCGTTGTTCGCGACAGGGAAACGGGTGAGGAAATCGCCCTCGCGCACAACGGCAACCTGACCAACGCCGCGACGCTGCGCGAAGACCTGGAAGCCCAGGGCGTCGAGTTCCAGTCGAACGCGGATTCCGAAGTCATCGCGCACCTGCTGGCCCGCGCACCCGGCCAAACGTGGGAGGAACGCTTCCACTACGTGATGCGCCGCTGCGAAGGCGCCTACAGCCTCGTCATAATGACCAAGGACCGGCTGTTCGGCGTGCGCGATCCGCTCGGCGTTCGGCCGCTCTGCATCGGCCGGATGGGCGAAGGCTGGGTCATCGCGTCGGAGTCGTGCGCGCTCGAGCACCTCGGCGTGGCCCTGGAGCGCGAAGTGCGCCCCGGCGAGGTCGTCCAGGTCGATGCCGAAGGGGTGCGCAGTTTCTCGCCCGTTGCCCAGGCGCCAGTGCGGGCAGCCTGCACCTTCGAATACATCTACTTTGCACGCCCAGACAGCCGACTGTCCGGGCGTTTGCTTTATCCGGTCCGCGAAGAGATGGGCGCGCAACTCGCGCGCGAGCACCCGGTCGACGCCGATATCGTCATCGGCGTTCCCGACTCGGCGACCCCGGCGGCCATCGGGTATGCGCGCGAAGCCGGTATCCCCTACCGCGAAGGCTTCGTGAAGAACCGCTACGTCGGCCGCACGTTCATCCAGCCCGACCAGCGCATCCGCGAGGCCGGCGTGAGCCTCAAGTTCAACGTCCTCTCGGACGTGGTCCAGGGTAAGCGCGTCATCATCGTCGACGACAGCATCGTGCGCGGCACCACCACGCCGCGTGTCATCGCGCTGCTTCGGCGGGCGGGCGCCACGGAAGTGCACATGCGCGTCACCTCGCCGCCCATCACGTCGCCGTGCTTCTTCGGCGTCGACATGGCGACGAAGAACGAGCTCATCGCGGCGAACATGAGCATCGAGAAGATCCGGGAGCACATCGGTGCCGACAGCCTGGGCTACCTCAGCCTCGAAGGCATGATGAAGGCCATCGGCCAGCCGGATACCGAGGTGTGCAACGCCTGCTTCACGGGCCGCTACCCGATCAACGTGCAGCCCCATCTCGATCGCCTCGACATCCGCGGGCGCGAACCGGCGCTCGCCGCCGCCGAGAGTCTCAACCGCGCAGGGCGCCCCTAGCGCGACGGTCCGCTAGATACACGCGAAGCCCGGCGGCAACGCCGGGCTTTCGTTCTGCCTCGAACGGCAGCCTCAGCGCTCGATCGCGTGCAGGATGGCCGACTGCAGCGTCTCCAGGTCGAACGGCTTCTGCACGAACCCGGCAAGCCCCTCGCACTCTATCTGCTCGCGGGCCGCGGCCTCGTTGTGGCCGGTCATCAGCACGACGCGCGCCTCCGAGCGGATCTCGCGGATCCGCTGAAACGCTTCGTCCCCGTTCGCGTGTGGCATCGTCATGTCGAGCAGCACGCACGACACCTCGTCGGCGTGCTGTTCGAAGAGCTGTACTGCGCTCACCCCATCCGCGGCGGTGAGCACGTTGAATCCCATGTGTTCGAGGGCGCGCGCCGTCACGAGTCGAATTGCTTCCTCGTCGTCGACGACCAGCACGACTTTCCGGCGCTCCTCGCAGGAATCTCCTGCCATCCTGCCGAAACCCTTACGACTAGTCTTCCCGCAGTCTCTAACTCTACCGCGCGCAACCGCGTAAGGACATTTGCCCCCGTGCACGAGGTTGTATGACGGTTTCAGGAGTCGTGCTGCGGCGCCATCCGGGCGAACGGCGGCACAACGCCAGTTGTCTCTTCGGCTACCGGGCGCCGCGCCTCAAGCACGTGCAGCACCCGCCGCCAGTCGCGCCCGGTCAACTGCCGGTAGACAGGCGGGAACTTCTTCCGCAACTTTTTCGCCTGCCGCCGGTAGCGCTCGGCGATGGCGCCCATGGCCATCAGGGTTTCGGGGCCGAGGCGCTGCCCGGCCTCGTTCCCGGTGAGGTAGAGCGTTTCCTGCGCCACGTCGGCGTCCTGGTGCAGCCCGAGGAGGTCCTGCAGTTCGGTGAGCCGCGCGACGAACTTCCGCGCGGGCTTGCCGTAGATCGGCCCGACGAACTCCAGCGCGTACCGCAGCTTCTTCGCCTGGATGCGGAGGAGGTGGTAGTCGCTTGCCGGCGAACCCGGGCCGATCGCGTCGCCCCGCTTTCGCAGCCGCCGGTACCGCCGTTCGATGATCTCCGGCGCGACCGCGAGGATGGGCACGGCGCCCGGCGCGAACTCGCGGGCATCGCCACGCAGCGCCTCACCCAGGTCCCGGAGCAGCGTTTCATACCGCGCTGAATCGAGCGCCGCCAGCATGTGGCGCCGCGCGACCTTCCGGTGCTGCTGCAACAGCGCCTCCAGGTTGTCGAGCGCGTGGGCGTGCCCGGGTCCGAAGCCGGTGCGCCAGCCGGGCATCCGTTCGAGCTGCACATCGAGGTCCCGCACTTCGCCGAGCGCCCGTGCGACCCACGCAAGCTCTTCACGGAAGCGCTGGAACTCCGGCGGCAGGAATGGGCGAAAGACCTGGAGCGCTGCGCGGAGCCGCCGGGCGGCGACGCGCATGTCGTGGAGCGCCTCGGGGTCTTCGCCGAGCCGCGTGCCCGGTTCGTTCGCCAGGAGCGCCGCGAAGTGCTGCCGCAGTACCGTGTGGGCGACTTCGCCCGCGGTCATGTCCGCGCGAACGTCCGTGGGGCCGGGGTCGGGCAAACCGGCGGGCTGTTTCCCGCTGGCGCGCAGCCCGGCCTGGAACTTCGAGAGGCGCGCCGGTTCGAGCCCACAGCCGGCTACCAGGACATCGACGAACGGCCGCGCGCGGTCGACATTCCCGCCGGTTACCTCGACTTCGATGCGCGAGAGTTTGGTGGGCTCATCCTCGAGCCCCAGCGGGATGAGCGTCTCGTCGACGGCGATCTCGGCGATTTCGCCAGCGTCGTCATCGAGCCGGAAGGCGCGCCGGGTCTGCGCGAGCGTGAAGAGCCGTTGCAGCGTGTGGCTCCCGGCCAGCGTTCGGATGAGTTCGCCACATGGGCCCGGGGCTGCCGCGATGGCAGCCGGGGTCGTCTCGGCGATGCGTTCGGTAAGCTCGCGGCGGCTGCGGATGCCGTCCTTCGCTTCGGCCATCGACTTCAGTGTGAGCTCCGCCCCGTCGCTCTTGTCGCGAACGCGGCAGGTGAACCCGGCGCGGTGCAGCCGCCAGTCGGCGGTGTCGAAATAGGTGTCGCGGAGCTCCTTCGTGCCCGCGGGCGTTACGCGATACCCGGCCGGCACGCTCGTTTCCAGCCAGTGCAGCACCGGCCGCACATCGACCGCCTCGAACTGCCATTCGACTTCTGTGTGGTCCCCGGGCGGCTGCGCCATAGGGCCATCATAGCGGTGCGGCGCGCGTGTCCCGGAATTCGTTCGCGCGGTACACTCCCCGCCATGGGAAACCTCGACGGCAAGACGGCGCTCATCTTCGGTGTAGCGAACGACCATTCCATCGCGTGGGGCATCGCGCAGGCCCTCCACCGCGAAGGGGCCAGGCTCGGCTTCTCCTATGCCGGGCCTTCGCTCGAAAAGCGGGTTCGGCCGCTGGCGGAAAGCCTTGGCTCGGACTTCATCGAGCAGTGTGATGTCGCCAGTGATGAGGAAATCGACGCTATCTTCGCAAAGGCGAAGGAGCGGTTCGGCACCATCGACATCCTCATCCACGCGATTGCGTTCGCGAACCGTGAAGACCTGGCGGGCCGTTTCATCGACACCAGCCGCGATGGCTTCCTGCTCGCGCACAACATCTCCGTTTACTCGCTGGTGGCCCTCACACGGGCCGCGCTTCCGCTCTTCCCCAAAACCGGCGGCTCGGTCCTGACGCTCACGTACTACGGCGCAGAAAAAGTGGTCCCGAAGTACAACGTCATGGGCGTCGCAAAGGCGGCGCTCGAGGCGACGGTGCGCTACCTGGCGAACGACGTTGGCCCGCAGGGTATCCGCGTGAACGCCATCAGCGCCGGCCCGATCCGCACGCTGGCGGCCTCGGGCATCCGCGGCTTCCGCGACTACCAGCGAACGTTCGCCCAGCAGGCGCCGCTCCGCCGCGACGTTACCATCCACGATGTCGGCGCCACGGCCGCGTTCCTGTGCAGCGACGGGGCCCGCGGGATCACCGGTGAGGTGGTCTACGTGGACAGCGGCTACAACATCATGGGCATGCAGGTTCCCGACGGCGACTAGCGTGCCCGGCAAGGGGGCCAGCCATGGGCCAGGATCCGCACGAGGAGTTCCGCCCCAGGCAACCGATCGTTGTCGCGGTCGCGGGCGATGCGCTGCAGGCCACGATCTGGCGTGATGCGCTCGGCGATGCCGGCATCACCGCAGCGGTCGTCGAACGCGGAGTAAGCGCAGCGCTCGGCGGCGCCCCCTCGGTCTCCTCCACCTACCACGTGCTGGTCGACCGGGAAGACGTTGCCGCTGCCCGCAACGTCATCGCCGAGATGGGTGGGGCCGGTGCGCTCGCTCCCCTGCCCGACGACGATGCCACGGCCGAGCAACGGCGCCGGGTGGCGCTCATCGCGGTCGCCATTGTGGTGGTGGCCGTGGTCGTGGTTGTTGCCCTGCTGTCGCAGTAGGCGCCTACGCCACGACCTCGTACGCGATCGGCAGTTCGCGGACGCCGCGCATGATGAACGTGGGCACACGCGGCAGTGGTCCCCCGGTGGTGCGGCGGAAGTTGCGGACCCGCCTGAGGAACACTTCGAGCGCAATCCGCGCTTCGAGCCGGGCCAGCGGCGCCCCGAGGCAGAAGTGGATCCCCATCCCGAAGGCGAGGTGCCGGTTCGGCGTTCGCCCTACATCGAACGTGTCGGGGTCCGGGAACACCGCAGGGTCGCGGTTCGCCGAGGCCAGCCACACGAGGCAGACCTGGTCTTTCGAAATCACCTTGCCGCTCACTTCGACGTCGCGTGTGGCCCTGCGGGCGGTCGCCTGCACCGGAGAGGAGTACCGAAGCACCTCTTCAACCGCCGAGGGCAGGAGCGCCGGTTCGTCGAGCACCCGCTGAAGCTGATCCGGGTGGTTCATGAACTCGATGATGGCGTTGCCGATGAGGTTGGTCGTCGTCTCGTTCCCGGCGACGAGCAGCAGGATCAGCATCTGCAGCAGTTCCTGCTGGTTGAGCTTCGAGCCCTCGAGCTCGGCCTGGACCAGGCCGCTGAGCAGGTCCTGCCGCGGATGGTGCCGCCGCTCCTCGGCCAGCCGCTCGAAGTATTCCCGCATCTCCTCGAGCGTCTGTTCCGAGACCGTGCGCGCTTCGTCGCCGATGCCGCTCCCAAGCGTCGCGACGACCTCGTCGGACCAGCGCTTGAAGTCGTCGAGGTCCTCGGGCGGCACCCCGAGGATCTCGGCGATCATGATGACCGGCAGCGGATAGGTGAGCGCTTCGACCACGTCGCACTCCCGCCGCTCGCAAATACGGTCGACGAGTTCATTCGCGACCTGCCGGATCCGCGGCTCGAGCTGTTCGATCATGCGGGGCGTGAAGGCCTGCGACACCAGCCCGCGCAGGCGTGTGTGCCGCGGCGGGTCGCTGCTCAGCATCGAAGGCTCCGGGAGGTCCGCACCGGCGTCGCCGGGCAGCCACGACGACCAGGTTTCGTGGTCGCGCAGGATGGCGGTGCATTCGTCGTACCGGAAGGCGCCCCAGGCGCCGCGGCCCTCAAAGAAGACCGGGCTCATCTGGCGCCCAAAGGCGTACAACGGGAACGGGTTCTCGAGGAAGGCCGGATCGTTCGGATTGAACGTAACCATCGCTGCTCCCTGGGTCGCACTGCGGGGAGCAGTGTAACAGAAACCCGAACGCGGTTCGGGTTCTGCCCGGGGGTTCCGAAGCCGCGAACCTACCGCCAGGCCCGTTCGATGGTGCCGCCGCCGATAACCTCGTCCCCGCGGTAGAGCGCGATCGCCTGCCCGGGCGTGAGCGCCCGCTGTCGGCGTGCAAAGCGGATGACCGCCCGGTCGCCATCGACCGACACCAGCGTGGCGGGGGCGGGGGCGGCCTTGTAGCGGGCCTTGGCCTCGATCTCCGTGCCGGGTGCCGGCGGTTCGCCGGCCACCCACGTGGCCTCGGCGAACTCGACCGTGTCGCAGAACAGGTCCTCTTCGGGGCCGATGATCACCACGTTCGCCGCAGGGTCGATGGCGGTCACGTAGCGCGGTTCGCCGAGCGCCACCCCGAGCCCCTTGCGCTGCCCGACCGTGTACGCGGCGATGCCCCGGTGCTGGCCAATTACGCGGCCGTCGGCGTCGCGCAGTTCGCCGGGCACCATCTCGATGCGCTGCTCGACGAACGCGCGGTAATCGTTGCCCGGGACGAAGCAAATCTCGACGCTATCGGGCTTCGCCGCCACGTCGAGGCCGAGCCGCCGGGCGTGCGCGCGAACCTCGTCCTTCGTGAACCCGCCGATCGGCAGCAGCGTTCGCGCGAGCTGCTCCTGCCCCAGCATGTACAGCACGTACGACTGGTCCTTGGCGGCATCGACGGCCTTCAGCAGGCGGTACCGGCGATTGCCGTCGGCGTCCTCCACTGCCTCGACCCGCGCGTAGTGGCCGGTCGCGACGTAATCGGCTTCGAGCGCGGGCAGCCGGTCGATGAGTGCGCGGTACTTGATGAACTCGTTGCAGCGAACGCAGGGGTTCGGCGTGCGGCCCGTGGCGTATTCGCGCACGAAGCGCTCCACCACGTGCTCGCGGAACTCCTCCTCGAAGTTCATCACGTAGTGGCGGATGCCGATCTGGTGGGCAACGCGGCGCGCATCGTCGATGTCTTCGATGCTGCAGCACTGCTGGTGGCCGGAGAACTCCTCGGGCCGCGCCTCGGTCCAGAGGCGCATGGTGACGCCGATGACTTCGTAGCCCTGTTCGTGCAGCAAGGCCGCAGCAACGGAGCTATCGACTCCGCCAGACATGCCGACAACGACGCGGGGACGTGGCATTTTGCTAAGATCCTTTGTGGATGGCGCTGCCCACCGAATTCTGTGGCGCCGAGGGAAGCTCACTGAATTCCGAAGCGTTGGCCCAGCGGGCCGTCGATATCCTTTCGGAGCGGCAGGCGCTCGATATCGCACTGATCGACATCTCGCGCTCCGCCACGTTCACCGATTACTTCGTGATTGCGACGGCGCAGTCGCCTCTCCAGTTTACCGCGCTCGAAGAGGCGCTGGAGAAGGAACTGCGAAAGGAAGGGCGCGAGTTGCGCCACCGCGAAGGTTCGAAGGACAGCGGCTGGATGTTGCTGGACTTCGGCGACCTCATCGTGCACATCTTTTCGCCCGAAAAGCGCGAATACTACCGCCTCGAGGAGCTCTGGGGCCGAACGAGCCCGGTGGTGAGGTTTACCGGCTGAGGCGGTTGGCTCCTGGCTGTTGGCTCTTGGTTATTGGCCTTCGTCGCGAGCCGTCCGGGCATCTGTATCCCGGACCGATTGGCTACTGAACCCGAAGGCCGACCCCCGATAGCCGACGGCCGAGACCCGACAGCCGAATGACACGCGCCACCTTCGCCCGTCGTACCTTCCACGATGCGTGAGGGTGTGCAATGGCCGTACTTCCCTCCGGGAGTTGGCCCATGTCCGTGTCTCGACGCGTTATCCGCGCTGCGTTCCTCCCGCTGTTCCTCGCATTCGCTGTGCTGGTCGTGGCCTGCGACAGCGACGGCGGCGACAACATCCCCGGCGATAGCCCCGGCGATTCGCCCGCGCCCCGGGACGGCGGGATGCCCTCGAACCAGGACGCCGTGGCTGCCCAGCAGCCCGGCGACGTTCCCGACATCGCCGCGCGGGCCGGGAACTCGGTCGTGCGCGTGGGGGTGAACTGCCAGCCGGACGGGACGGTGTGCCAGGGCACCGGCAGTGGCTGGCTCTACGACGAGGACGGCCACTTCATTACCAACAACCACGTCGTCACGCTCGAAAACCGCATCACGAACCCCCAGAACATCATCCTCACCACGATCGATGGCCGCGTGTTCGAAGCCAGGCTCGTTGGCCGCGACCCGCTCTCCGACCTCGCCGTGCTCGAAAGCGACGTCGACGACATGGACCCGCTCTCGCTGGGGAACAGCGAGGAGGTCCGGATCGGCGAACCGGTCATCGCCATCGGCTACGCGCTCGACCTCGGCCTCTCCCCGAGCGTGACGACGGGCGTGGTGAGCGCGAAGGAACGGTCGCTGCTGGACCCCTCGACGCAGGTCTTTGGCCTTCTGCAAACCGACGCCGCCATCAATCCCGGGAATTCCGGCGGTCCGCTGCTCGACTTCTCCGGTCGCGTGCTCGGAGTGAACACGGCGACCATCCAGGGCGCGCAGGGCATCGGCTTCGCTATCAGCGCCGAAACGGTCCGTGCTGTCGCCTCCGAGATCCTCGATAAGGGCACGGTCGATCGCGGGTTCCTGGGCATCGCCTACCAGGAGGTCACCAACGGCCTCGCCGACTCGCTCGACCTGCCGGTCGACGCGGGAATCCTTATCCAGCAGGTGCTCCCCGGCTCCCCCGCTGATGCCGCCGGTTTGCGCGAAGGCGACGTCATCGTTCGCCTCGGCGACACCGACATCGAAACCACGTCGGACCTCACGCTCGCGCTCCTCGAGGCGAGCCCCGGCGACGAGGTGAAGGTGGAGTACTACCGCGACGGCGACAGGAACGACACGAACGTGACGCTGGCCGCGCCCCCGCAATCGCCATAACGTTCGCCGGAGACCCTTGCCTCGTGGCTTCGTATACTTCGCTCCCGTGAACGAAGAAGCGACGCTGGCACCCGATCATGGCGACGAGGTTGGCGAAGACGGCTACCTGACGCTGCACGGCCTTCGCCACCACTACATCCGCTGGGGCGAACCCGGCGGCGATTCTGTGGTGTTGCTCCACGGCCTGATGAACAACGGCCGCTACTGGGAGCACGTGGCCACGGAGCTGCGGCCCCGGTTTACCGTCTACGCGCCCGACCTGCGCGGGCACGGCGAAAGCGAGCACGCCCCGGGCGGCTACCTGGTCTGGGCCTTCGCGATGGACCTTCGCGCCTTCGTGGAAGAGCTCGACCTCGAAGCCTTCGATCTCGTGGCGCACAGCATCGGCAGTCGCGTGGCGATGGCCTACGCGCGCGACCACAGCCATCGGCTCAAGCACCTGGTGCTTGCCGACATGGGCCCGCAGATGGCCGAGGCAGGCGCCCGCGGTATCCGGAAGAGCACCGGTGAAGCGCGCAAGGCACCCGGCTTCGAGACCGAGGAGGCAGCGCTCGACTACTTCGCGAAGATGTACCCGGGGAAGCCCCGCGACTTCCTGATGCGGCAGCTCGCTGCCTCGCTCGTGCTCGACGAAACGAGCGGCAACCTCGTCTTCCGGTTCGACCCGAAGATCAACGAGGCCACCGGCCGCGCCGCGCTCGTCGAAATCCCGTACCTCTGGGAGAGCCTGCCGCACATCACCTGCCCGACGCTCATCATTCGTGCGGAAAAGAGCAAGGTGCTCTCCGACGAAATCGCGCGGAAGATGCTCGAAAAGCTGCCGAACGCGCAGTACGAGGTGATCCCCGATGCAGGGCACCAGGTTGCGCTCCACCAGCCCGAAGCATTTACGCGAGTGGTGAAGCAATTCCTGGAGTCGTGATTGTAAATTTGTCGGCAAGTAAAGGCCGCCAGCCGGTAAAGCCCTGCCGGAGGCATATCCGGACCGTCTAAGCTGGTTCCACGGGGTTACGAAAGTATTGCAGCCTGCGCCTCGCGCGGGCTGCCGCACGTTGTGCCCCGGGAGAAGTACCCGTGCAGCAGCGGACTGAACCGTGCCGCGAGGGAACGCACCAGTTTGTGGCCGTCGCCACGCAGAACGGGGCGTACCTTGTGTGCAAGCAGTGTGAGCAGCGCGTGCCTGTCCCCTCCGACGGCAGCGCGCCCTCAGGGGCTCGTTAAGCCAATCGCGCCGTTATCGTCGTTGCATCGCCCCGGCGGCCGGGGCGCTGGCTTCGCCTGAGCAGCCGTTCGCGCCGGTGGCGCAGCGCTTCGGCGCTTGTCTCGCTCCCGGGACGCCCGGGCCGGACCAACCCGCGGCTGAGGAGCGATAGCGCCTCGTCGACCAGTTCGAGCGCCCGGGTGTAGTCGCGCCGGCGGTGCTCGTGGTACTTGGCGAGCTCGACATAGGGCAGGACGCGGCGCCCGCGCGGTTCGGCGAGCAGCCGTTCCCACCAGGCGGCGGCTTCGTCGTGGCGCCCCAGCGCCTTGCAGCAGCGGGCCGCATGCTCGATCGCCTCGAGGCGCTGTGCCCGGCCGAGGCCGCGTTCGATGGCCGCCGCGTAGTGGGCGAGCGCTGCTTCGTAGTCGCCTTCGTATTCGGCAGCCCGGGCGGCGTGCAGCGGATGCCCTTCGCCTTCGACGACCGAAGCAAGGTGCGCCGCGAGGGCGACCAGCGACAGCACGTCCCAGGCGTTGTGGCGCAAGACCGGGAGGATGTGCGTCGGGTCGCTGGTGCGCGCGAAGCGGAAGTACCGCTCCGGTACCTCGTGCGACGGGCAGTCGTCGTCGCGTTCGAACCCAAGTAACTGCACCTCCATATGCGGGAGCCGGTGCGAATCGAACTCACCGCGGAAGAGCCGCCGGTTCGGGTGGAGCAGGTCGAGGTGTGGCAGTTCGCGGAACGTCGGCCGCTGCCGCGAGAGGATGTACCGCGCTTCGAGCAGGGGTAGGTCGAACGACTTGCCGTTGTAGCTCACCAGGGCGCCGGCGTTCGCGAGCTCGTCCGCGAACCCGCCGAGCAGGCCACCTTCGAACTGCGGTCCGGGGAGCAGGTACTGCCGGAGCCGGAGCAGCGCGCCATCGAACCGCGCCACGCCCGCGAGGAACACCATCGCGCCCGCGCCGCCCATCCCCGTCGTCTCCGTGTCGACGTAGATGACGTCGCGGGGGTCGCGTTCGGCGAGCCGTGGGTCGCGCGCCTGCCCGGCGAGCCGGGACAGGTCGAGCGAAAGCGCCCGGTGCAGCACCACGTTCCCGTGCATGTACCCGGCTTCGTAGACGCTTTCGATGACGTAGCCGGGGCCGTGCTCCGACTGGAACCAGCGCCCGCCGAGGGCCGAGAGGTCGGCCAGCTCGGTGACGCTGTCGCTGCGAACGAGACCGTCTTTGCGGACCGGCTGGTTGAGCGCGGCGCGCAGGCGTTCGCGCAGGGGTGACGCGCTGCTGGTGCCACCGAACATATGTGCGAAGTATCGCCTCGCTTCGCGCAAGGGGAAAGCGCGGCGTCACCCGCAATGGACAGGCTTTCGACTGGATTACTCGCTCGTGTAAGAGTGTCCCATCTTTGCTGACACTGTTAAGGAATACATTAACAATGCCGATGAAGTTCCTGTATGCTGGAGCACGTCATGATGTGCTCCTCTATGTCGGACCGTCTGGCCGGTGTCAGGTCGAGGAGTACCTCGGAGAGCTCGACGATGTCTCCCTTCGCCAGATCGACGCCATCATCACCCGGGCGGCGGATAACGGTCCGATCTTTCGCGATGAAGGTCCGTGCCGGCGAATCCAGGGTGAATCGTTCTTTGAATTCAAAGCGCGGCGTGGGCAGCGGGTGTTCTGGTTTCAGCATGCTCGTGCCATCGTCCTGTTCTACGGGTTCACCAAGCGACAGCAGCGAACGCCAGCGAGGGAGATCGCCAATGGACGGCGCCGGTTCATCGAGGCGAGCGCCGAACTGGGAACGGGGTTGAGAGAATGAGCAGACTGGCCGCGCGATTGGAGCAACTTCGAAAATCTCCCGATTACGAGTTCGAACTTCGGAACCTCGAAGTCTCTGATGCCATCGCCGGGCGGATGCAGGAACTCGGGCTGACCCAGGCCGAACTCGCCCGCCGGATGGGTGTTTCCCGTGCGCGTGTCACGCAGATACTGCGGGGAAGCGACAACCTTACCCTTCGGACGCTCGTGCTGCTCTCGCACGCGCTGGAATCACGACTCGTCGTTGGCTTCGAGCCTGTAGAGGGCCCGGCTCCGTCCTCTCGAGAGCGGACAATTCTGCCTGCCGGCCAGGTTGAACGAATGGCGGTTGAGCGTTCGACGGCACATCCCGACGACGCTACTCCAGGTACACGTCTCCCAGCGGCTCCCGAGGGACATCCTGTCCCGCGTTGACCATGTGGCGCGCCAGCGGGCCCAGCCGCTGGAACATCACCTGCTGCGCCTCCTCCGGTACATCGCACGCTTTCATGGCCGCGCGCATATGCCGCAGCCACCGCCCGGCCGCCAGTTCGTCAATAACGAACGGGAAATGCCGCCGCCGGAGCCGCGGGTGGCCATACTTCTCGCTGTACACGGGCGGGCCGCCGGTCCACTGCTCGAAGAAGAGCTTTAGCTTCCGTTTGCCGGGTTCGAGGTCCTCCGGGTAGATCGGCCGCAGGTGGTCATCCTGCTCCACCCGTGCGTAGAACTCCTCGACGATCCGGTCGATTCCTTCGCGGCCGCCGACTGCTTCGTACAGCGTCATTCCACCCATAGCTTCAGTATTGGACATCGTTCGGTGGCGAGCGAACGATTCTGCCTGTCGTCAGCCTGCCCGCTACACTGCGCAAATGGCTTCCGAATCCGCCACGCAGCCCACGGTCCCACGCATCCACGCCGCCATCATCGACGACGTGCTCGGCCGGCTCGGCCGCGTTCGAACCGGCGAACCGGTGCCCGTCGCCGACTCCGTCCGGAACGATAACTACCGCGTCCCGACCAGCACCGGCGACCTCTTCGTTCGTATCCACCGGAAGGACCGCTCGCGCGAACGCATCCTCAGGGAGCAGCGGGTCGCGGCCTGGGCAGGCGAACACGGCATCCCGGTGCTCGAACCCCTCGCCGGCCCCGACGGCACGACGCTCTGGAACTCACGGAGCCGCTGGGTTTCGGCGTACCCGTTCGTGGCCGGGCGAACGCTGCAGCGCGGCGCGATCGACGTTGCTGGCGCGGAACTTCTTGGCGCCCTGCAGGGGCAACTCCACGCGACGCTCGCCGCGTTCCCCGTGGAGGGGATGCCCGAAAGCAGCGAACTCACCTGGGATACGGAGGCGTCGATCGCCCTCCTCAGCCGCGTCGACGACCTCATCCGCTACTACCCGGCGCCCGGCGAGAACCGCCTTCGCGTGCAACGCGGCCTCCGTGAGCGCCTCGCCCTGCTCGAAGGCGGCGAAGCCCGGCCACCATCTGACTTCGCGGCCCTTCCCCGGCAGGTAACCCACGGCGACTTCCACGAACGGAACGTCCTCCTCAGCGAGGACGGGCGGGTGCTCGCGGTGGTGGATTGGGAGCGCGCTTCGCTGGCGCCGCGGGTGTTCGAACTGCTCCGCGCGATCTCGTTCATGCAGCTCTGGGAGGCGCCGCTCCTCGACGCCTGCCTTCGCGGGTACCGCCGCTCCGTTCGCCTCGAACGCGACGAGTGCGAGCTCGGCGTCGAGATGTGGTGGCAGCACGACCTCCACAACACGTGGGCCTTCCGCGAGGTGTTCATCGAAGGCGACTCCCGCGTCGAGCCCTTCCTCGAACAGAACGCGGCGCGCCTAGCTGTCTTCCGCGACCGCGACTTCCGCCGGGGCCTCGTCCGGGCGCTCCTGGGGCAGTGACTCGTCCTTTGTGAACACCAGCCCGGCGGCGATGTCCAGCGCAAGGCTGAGCTGCCCGATCGCTTCTTCCGCGCGCGCCCGCTTGGCCGGGGAGCCGTCCTGGTCGGTGATGGTCTTGCCGAGCGACCGGCCCTTGCCCGCAGCCGCGATCGCTTCTTTGTAGCGTTCGTACGCGCCGGGGCGAGCTGCTGCTGCGGCGGCCACGGCGCTCTTTCGCACCGCATCCTCGATGCGACGGGCGGCCGAATCGACGCGGCTTGCAAGCAGCCCGCTCGCTGCCTGCCGCTCGCGCTCGACGTCGCTTTCGAACCGCCGGTCCTGCAGCACTTCGCGGGCGTCTTCGAGCGCTTCGGTGGCCTGGACGATGGCCTCGGCGGCCTCGGCGATGCGCTTGCTCTGCTCGTCGTTCATGCTTCGTCCTTTCGGGGGCAACAAGACCGTATCGCGCTTTGTTTCAACGGGAAAAGGCCGTCGCTTCCCGCTCGTTGCGCGATTGCCACTCACCGGCGCCTCTGCATAACGCCCCGTCCGCGCCGGCGACGCTACGTTCCCGGCCACGCGGAGGTGCGGCCGATGAACGCCTGGGCGGCAACCGCGGTTGTGCTCATTGCCGGGATTGCGTTGCTTTCCGCGGTCGACCAGCGGGTCGCTCGCGGATGGGCGGCCGTGACCCGTGCGTTCATCGTAGCGCCGCTCGCGTTTGTGGCTATGGCGCTCATTTCCTCCCTTACCTGACGTTTGCCGTGCCCCCGCTGGCGCCCCGACAATCGGACCATGCCGCATCTCTGGTTCGAAATCACCGCGCACGTGCCGCCCGCCGACGTCGAGGCCGTGGCCGCCATCATGCGCGAAGTTGCGCCCGGCGGCGTCACCGTCGAGGAGCCCATCGACATCCTCGGCCCCGAACAGGGGTATCGCGTGCGCGAAGGCGAACCGCAGCTCGTGCGGGCCTACCTCCCGAGTTCCGAACTCGGCGCCGTGCTCACCGAAGAGCTCCGCCGCCGCATGCAGGCCTTCCCGCAGGTGGAGCTCATCGCAAAGCCGATCTACGAGCAGGACTGGGCCGTCAGCTGGCGCGAGTTCTTTGGCGTCGTCGAAACCGGCGGCCGCATCGTCATCGTGCCCTCGTGGGTCGAGCACGAGCTCCAGCCCGGCCAGCTCGCCATTCGCCTCGACCCCGGGCAGGCCTTCGGTACCGGCCACCACGAGACCACGCGGCTCTGCCTCTCGGCGCTCGAATCGTACGTTCGGGAGGGCGACACCGTTCTCGATGTGGGTACCGGGTCCGGCGTGCTCGCCATCGCAGCCGTGCTCCTTGGCGCCGAATATGTCGATGCGCTCGACATCGACCCCATCGCCGCCGACGTTGCCCGCGAGAACATCGCGGCAAATGGCGTGGCCGAGCGGGTGAACGTGTGGGCCGGCAGGCTCGAACCCGGCCACGACCGGCGCTACCGCGTCGTTGTCGCGAACATCAGCACCGACGCGAACATCGGGCTCGCGCCCGTGTTCCCGGGGGTCGTCGAACCGGGCGGCGCGCTCATCCTCAGCGGCATCCTTGCGGGCGATGTTCCTCGCGTTCGCGCAGCCATGGAACCGCAGGGGTTCGCGCTCGAAGCCCTGCGCTTCGAACGCGACTGGTCGCTGCTCGAATTCCGGCGGCTCCAGTAGTTCGCTCTATCCCTGGCGTGATGTGACGGCAGTGGAAAGCCCGGCTGGCGGCTATCCTTGCTCGTGTGTTCCAAACGGCCCTGCGTGTGATCGTCGCCTGCCTGGCTGTCGCCGCGCTTCCGGGGCTCGCCGCCTGTCGCGAGGCAGACTCGCCCTCGTTCCAGTGGGTTTCGCCCACGCCCGCTACTGAGAACCCGTCCACTCCCGTGCACTCGCCATCGCCGGCAGCCAGGCCCGGCGGCCCTCGCTGGCCGGTCACGCTTGCGGCCGCGGGCGACGTCATGCTCGCCCGGAGTGTTGCGAACGCAATCACTGCAGAGGACCCGGGAGCGCCGTTCGCCTACGTGCGCGACTTCTTTGCCGGGGCCGACATGGCTGTGGTGAACCTCGAGTGCGCGATTAGCGACGTCGGCGCGCCCGAGCCGAAGGCCTACACGTTCCGGGCGCCACCGCTCGCCGTTAGGGCCCTGGCGGCCGCCGGGATCGATGTGGTCGCGCTGGCGAACAACCACGCCGGCGACTACGGCATGCATGCGCTGCTCGACACGCTCGACCGGCTTGATGCTGAAGGCATCGCTTCCGTGGGCGCCGGCCCGGACGAGGCCCGTGCCTATGGCGCTGTGGTGGTCGAACGGGAAGGCGTCCGGTTCGCGTTCCTCGCGTTCGCCGAGGTCCCGGTCGAAGGCAGCGGCTACGACATCGAAGGCTGGCGCGCCGGCCCCGCGACGCCGGGCATCGCGTGGCTCGACGATGAGCGTGTGCTCGCCGCTATCGGGGAGGCCCGCGCCGACGCCGACATCGTCGTGGTGCTGTTCCATTACGGACAGGAAGGGCACCGCTCACCGTCGTCACGCCAGGTGACAATCTCTCACGCGGCCGTCGATGCCGGGGCCGACCTGGTCATCGGATCCCACCCGCATGTGCTGCAGGAGGTGGAGGAATACGGCGGCGGCCTTATCGCCTACAGCCTCGGCAATTTCGTGTTCGATGGCTTCGACGAATACCCCGGCGGCACCGACACCGCGATCCTCGAGGTCACCTTCGGGCCGGAGGGTGTCCGGTCGTGGAACCTTGTGCCGGCCAGGATCGGCTGGGACGGGCTGCCGCGCGTGGAGTAGCCCCTACGCGAACCGGCGCAGCGCCTCCGGGTCCAGCAGGGTGACGGCGCCGCGCGAGAGGGTCAGCAGGCCTTCGCGCGCGAACAGGTTGAGCTGCTTGTTCACGCTCTCGCGGCTCACCCCGAGCATCGACGCCAGCTCGCCCTGCGTGACGCTGATGCGAACGGGCGGGTCGAGCTTCGGCGGGCCGTCGCTTGTGTGGATCGAGGCGAGCGCGATGAGCTGCTTCGCGAGCCGGTGCGCCAGGTCGAGGAACGCGAGGTCCGCCAGCGCCTCGTCGGTGCGGCGCAGGCGCAGCGACAGTGTTTCCATAATCGCGAGCGCCGCTGCCGGGCGTTCCTTCACCCACTCAACGAACCCGTCGCGGGTAACCATGAACGTCTTCGTCGGCGTGGAAGCGATCGCGGATGCCGACCGCGGCCGCCCGTCGAGCAGCGACAGTTCGCCGAAACAGTCGCCCGGGCCGACCATCGCGACGGTGGCTTCGTCGCCGGCGCCGCTGGTCACGGTGATGCGCACGCGGCCTTCGACCACAACGTGGAGCGAGTCGCCGCGTTCGCCTTCGCTGAAGATGGTGGTGCCTGCGGGGTAGCTTCGCATCCGCCCCCGGGAAGCGAGCGCACGCATGTCCTCGCCCGGCAGCCGGGCAAGGAGCGGCAGGTCGCGCATGAGCTGTTCGGGTTGACTCGCTGGTGTGGTCACGTGCCCTCCTGCCGGGCAGTGTAGGGCGTGAAAACCGGCAATGTGAATGGCGTCATAGAAGGAATTGCGCGGCGAACCTATCTTCGGCTCTGCGATGGGCCGAGAGCCCATGTTCGGAGCACCAACGATGCAGACCGATTGGCAGGAGACCGCGGAAGCCCTCATGGAGGATCGCTACCGGGAGATGGTGTACACGCACCGGGTTTCGGAGGCCTCCCGGGCAAGCGAACGGTTGCCGTTCCCCGTACGGCTCCGGGTATTCCTCACCGGTCGCCTCGACCCGGCCGATCTCGCCAGCCTCCGGGGCGAACGCATACAGCGGAGCTCCGCGAATACCTGAACCAAGGGCGGCAGTCCCCCGGTAACCGCCCGTTTCCCCCTCATCGGCCCCGGCGTGATTGTCCCCCTCACGCCGGGGCCCCTCTTTGTGTACCAATCGCGGTGGGCGAAACGAAGCGGGCGGCCACAATGGCCGCCCGCCGGGTGTCTTATGCGTCCTGGCTGCCCGAGCCCTCACGGGGCTCATGCGGAACCTGTCAGCAACCGGGCTCGCCGAAGTTTCCGCAGCAGTCGCTTCGCGTGCGGAGCTTCGTCCAGTTGTTGCGCACCAGCAGCCGCAGCTTCGTCGCGAACGGTGCGTCGTAGTCGCGCCAGTTCGTGATGACCGCCCGGAACGATGGCCGCTGGCGTTGATTGCTCATGACGTGAGGAGCGCTTCGGTAGTCGGGAAGAGCGGCCAGCGCTGCTGCTCGTAGGCGGCGATCTTCGCCTCGTCCTGCAGCGTCAGCCCGATGTCGTCGAGCCCGTTGAGCAGGTTGTACTTCACGTTCGGGTCGATATCGAAGCTGCGAACGAAGCTGCCGTCGGCAGTGGCCACGGTCTGCGCCTGGAGATCGACCACAAGCTCGCTCTCCGGGAGCTCCTCGGCGCGGGCCATGAGCCAGTCCACGTCCTCCTGCTTCAGGACCACGGTGAGCAGGCCGATCTTCGCGCAGTTGTTGCGGAAGATGTCGGCGAACGACGGCGCGATGATCACGCGCAGGCCGAGGTCTTCGAGCGCCCACGGCGCATGCTCGCGCGACGAGCCGCACCCGAAGTTCGGGCCGGTCAGCAGGATTGGCGCGCCCTTGTAGACCTCCTGGTTCAGCACGAAGTCGGGGTCCTTGCGCCACTGCTCGAAGGCGAACTGGCCGAACCCGGTGCGTTCGATGCGCTTCAGGTACTGCGCCGGGATGATCTGGTCGGTATCCACATCAGCGCGGTTCAGCGGAATCGCGCGTCCCTTCACGGTTTCGAACTTCTGCATGTCCCTCTCCCGGAGGCGCCTCGTGCGTCGTGTTCCGCGAGCGCCTGCACTCCTTTCCTACTTCCACTCCCGGATGTCGACGAAGTGGCCGGCGATCGCGGCGGCGGCAGCCATCTGCGGGCTGACGAGATGCGTGCGGCCACCGCGGCCCTGCCGCCCTTCGAAGTTCCGGTTCGACGTGCTGGCGCAGCGCTCGCCCGGCATCAGGATGTCGGGGTTCATGCCCAGGCACATCGAGCAGCCGGCATCGCGCCACTCGAACCCGGCGTCCTTGAAGATCTTGTCGAGGCCTTCCTGCTCGGCCTGGTACTTCACCAGCCCGGAGCCCGGGACCACCATCGCGCGAACGCCCTTCGCGACCTTGCGGCCCTTCACGATCTCCGCGGCGGCGCGCAGGTCTTCGATGCGCGAGTTGGTGCACGAACCGAGGAACACCCGGTCGAGCCGGATTTCCTGGATGGGCGTGCCCGGTTCGAGGTCCATGTACCGGAGGGCGCGCTCCGCGAGCTCGCGCGCCTGCGGGGTCGGCGCCTCCGACGGGTCAGGCACCTTGCCGGTCACCGGGACACTCTGGGCAGGCGTGGTGCCCCAGGTCACGCAGGGCTCGATCTCTTCGCCGCGAAGCTCGACGTAGGTGTCGAACTCGGCGCCTTCGTCCGTCGGCAGCGACCGCCAGAAGTCGAGCGCCTTCTCCCAATCGGCGCCCTTGGGCGCGAAGTTGCGGCCCTCGAGGTAAGCGAACGTCGTGTCGTCGGGCGCGACGAGGCCGGCGCGGGCGCCACCTTCGATGGACATGTTGCAGATGGTCATCCGGCCTTCCATCGAAAGGTTGCGAATCACATCGCCCCGGTACTCAATGACGTGGCCGACGCCACCCGAGACGCCGATCTTCCGGATGATGGCGAGGATGACGTCCTTGGCGGTGACGCCGTAGCCAAGCTCGCCGTTCACCTCGATCGACATCGTCTTCGGTTTCGCCTGCGGCAGCGTCTGGGTCGCGAGCACATGCTCCACTTCCGAGGTACCAATACCGAACGCGAGCGCGCCGAACGCGCCGTGCGTCGCGGTGTGGCTATCGCCGCAGACGATGGTCATGCCGGGCTGCGTAAGGCCCTGCTCCGGCCCGATGACGTGCACAATCCCCTGGCGAATGTCGTTCACCCCGAAGTAGGGGATGCCGAACTCCTCGGTGTTCTTCTTCAGCGTTTCGACCTGCTGCACCGAAAGCGGGTCGACCCACGGCTTGTCGCGGTCGACCGTCGGCACGTTGTGGTCGACGGTCGCGAGCGTGAGGTCGGGGCGGCGCACCTTGCGGCCGTTCAGGCGGAGGCTTTCGAACGCCTGCGGCGACGTCACTTCGTGGACAAGGTGGAGGTCGATGTAGAGGAGGTCGGGCTTACCCGGTTCGGAGCGAACGAGATGGTTGTCCCAGATCTTCTGGATGATGGTTCGGGGTTGCGCCATGTAGTGGTCCTCGGGAAAAGGGGAGCTTCTGAAACATAAGGGTATCGCAGGGCGCAGTTCGGTGCATTGCCAGGTCCCCTACTGTGGCGCGCTCAGAGCCCTGCTCGCTTCCTGAGGTTCTCGACCTTCCGCGGCCGCCTCGCGGGCTGTTCCTGTGCCACGAGTTCCGTAAGCCGCCGGTGGACGGCGAGCAGCATCGTCCCGATGCCGTTCGAGCCCTGGAGGAGCAGTTCTTTGCCCGCGTCGCGTGCCGCTTCGATGACCCGGTTGCTTGCCGCGTGGCCGATGCAGGCGGTGTTCACCACGAGCAGGTCGCTGTTGGCGGCGAGGGCTTTTGCCTGCACCCGGTTCTGTGCCTGCTGCGGGTCGAGCCAGGTCACTTCAAGCCCCCACGCCTCGAGCACCGGGACGGCGCGCTTTCGCATGTACTCGCGGCCACCGGCCACGACGACCGACCGTCCGGCGAACGAGGGCGGTGTGAGCTCCTCTATCGGTTCGCCGCGCTCCTCGAGCGTCTTTCGCACCTGCTCGGCGAACTCGGGATAGGCGAACTGCAGGCCCTGGAGTTGCGCCTCGGCGTCCTCCGCGTCTTCGCCCTGCCCGCGCACCATCGCCGAGAGCATCTGCATGCTCTCCGTCACGTCGGCGCCGTCTTCGAGCAGCGCTTCGATGAGGACGATGAGCGCGGGCACCCGCAGCCTTCGGAACCGTTCGAGGCACTCGGCGCAGAGTTCCCGCACCGCCTGGTTGGACGACTCGTCCTGCAGGGCGCGAACCAGGCGGTGGAACGCCTCGCGTGCGTCCTGGTCGTGCCCCATGTGGATGGCTGCGTCGAGGGCTCTGCGGTAGACGCGCAGCCGCTGCTCGCGGCTAAAGCGTTCGGCGCCCGGGAACTCGCCGTCTTCGATCATCCGGCCGAGTTCGTTCAGCAGGTTGTCGGGCCGCGATCCGCTCGCGAGGAAGTCGAGGAGGTCGATCACCTGAGACTGCGGGTCGGTCACACCGAACGTCTTCAGCGCCGGGAGGTACGCAAGGTCGGCGAGCGGGCGAACGGCGCTGTTGGTGTCTCCAGGCTCGCTGGCGATGTAAACCTCCTCGAGGTGCTGCCGGGAGCGTTCGAGATGGGTCTGCGCGACGATTTCGACGTACCCGGGCATCTGCTGCCAGGGGCCCCGGCCACCGCTTGCCGCGAGCGCGTACAGCGCAAGGAACTCCGCATACCGGCGGAGCGAACTGTTCCGGGGCACGAAGTTCACGAGCGCCCGGCGTTCGTCGAGGCCCACTTCTTCGCTCTGGACCGCGCAGGCGAGCGCCGCGACCGCCGTCGGCGCGGCGAGATCCGGCTCGAGGACCGGGAGAATGCGAAGCGCGCCGTCGACGATGAGCCGCGGCTCGCGGAGGTGTTCGCGGTTTGGTTCGCGGGGCCAGCCCGGCGCCCATTCGGCCATGCTCGGCTCATCGAAGAGCACGTTCGTATAGAGGATCGTCGCGAGCGCCTGGGCATCGGGATGCAGCCGCTCGTCGCGCAGCACGTCGGCGATGTGGCCCATGACCATTGGCCCGCCGCCGTGGGCGACGGCGACCAGGTGGGCGACCCGGCAGAAGTCCGCCAGGTCGCGGAATAGCAACGGCAGCGCGGGATCCTTCACGAACCGTTCCAGGGTGTCGCGCGCACCCGGTGATCCGATGACCTCGTCGCGAAAGCCCGAATCAGTTTGCAGCTCGGCGAGAATAAGCCGGCGAAGGTCCCGGACATCCTCAATGGGCTGCGTCGGCCCGACCGCCTCGTTCAGGAACCAGAGCACGACGTCGTGGAACGTATCGAGGGCGGTCCGGGCAAGCGCTTCGGGGAGGGTGGGCCCATCGCGGAAGGCCTGGCTCAGGTGCTCATAGGCCTGCTGCTCGTGCCGTGCGCGGTGGGCCGCAACCCCTGCGACGGCGCGAAGCTCGCGCCGGGAATGGCCGGTGGTGATCTGCAGCAGGCGGCTTGCCTGGTCGAGTGCCGCTTCCGGGTCCTCCTGCGATTGCGCGAGGATCGCGCGCCAATCGGCCAGGTCCTCGTCGACGTCCGCTTCCTCTTCGGCCGGCCTCGCCTCCTGTGGCGCCGGGGTCGCCGGGGCGACCGTCCCCGCAGTCAGCGCGTCGGCTACGCGTGCGAAGAGCGCTTCGAGGCGCTGGAGCGTGGCGTCGATGCGGTCGAGCCGTTCGACGACCGGGTCCGTTGCCGCTTCTGCGAGGTCCTGCTGTGCCTGCCGGACGACCTCCTGTGCGGCTTCCACCACCTCGTGGACCGCCAGGGGCGTGGGCTCGGGCGGAGCTGGTGCACCGGCTCGCTCGCGAACTTCCTCGTGATGCTCCTGCCGGAGCTCCTTCTCGATCGCTTCCTGCTCTTCGAGCGCGCGCAACTCCATCGTGGCCGCGGCGTCCTTGTCCACCTGGAGCAGGTCTCCGAAGTACTCGCGAAGCATCTCGAGGGCGAGCGGGACGCCGGGCACATACCACGTCCGGTTCGTCGACGACCAGCGATAGCCGGGCACCAGCTTCACCAGTTCGCGGTCGCCGATGTCGCACGTTACCGCCAGTTCAGTGCCGTCGAGGCGAACCGTCGCGGGTTCGCGTGCCGGGGGGATCTGCCGTTGCCGGGCGGAATCGACGTCGATGCGCGCGGTGTCGTCGGGCTCCCAGCCGTCGACGCCGAAGACGCGGTCGAGCGCCAGGATGACGCCGTCACGCCGGGGAAGCTGCCAGACCTGCCGCGCCGGCAACCAGCGCGCACCCGGGATGCGGCGAACCCGGGCGCGTTCCCATGGTTTGGCCTGCAGCAGGTACCGGTTCTCGTCCGCTCGGAGCGTCGGCATGGCGGGACTCTACCAGAAGGTAGGAGTGGCGCCACTACCTTCCTGAGGGAGTATCGGTTGGTCCGCGCCGAGCCTGAATCCTGCCCGCCGGGCCGCACAAGCGGAGCGGGAGGCGTTCAACGCCTCCCGCTCCAGGCCCATCCCGCAGTGACGCTACGGAATCTCCGCGACCGGGAACGGCGGCTCGAAGGTGCCTGCCTCCGGCACCGGCTGGTACTCCTTCAGCGTCACTGCAAAGTTCGAACCCCGGAACGAACCGTCGACGTGCACCACCATTGGCAGCTCGACGTCCACGCAGACGGTGCCGTTGCCCGGGCGGGCGCCGACTTCGAAGCAGCGTGCCTCGCGGCCGGCCACTTCGCGCGGCTCGATCTCCCGCACGCTGGCGTCGGGCTGGTCCGCAATCCCGTCGATCAGCGACTGCAGTTCGAGCACCGCGGGGAGCGGCAACGGCGAGGCGGCGTGAGCACCGGTCTTCAGGCAGGCGCTATCGCCCTGCCCCTTGATGCAGAGGAAGTTCGCGTCGGGGCGTTGGATGGCAATGAAGCTGCCTTCCGACCCGCCGAGATTGCCCGAGACATCGAGATAGCGGTTGCTCAGTTCGCGCGCGAGGGTGACGGTGCCGTGCAGCGCCCCGAGGCCGGGGTCGCTGCCGCTGAGTTCGTAGACCGTCTTGTAGCTCGCGTAGGCGAGTACGTCGGCAGCTTCGCGTAGCAGCGCGCTGCCCTCCATCCGCCACCGTGCGGATTCGCGCGAAGCGGGTGGAATGCGCGGGTCGGGGTCTTCTCGCTGTTCAACCTGCTCCTCGCTCTCGTCGACCGCGGGCGTGGGATCTCCGGGCCCGGGTGCAGGCGTCGCCGCTCCAGGCACTTCCTCCGCCGCGCCGAGGATCTCCAAAGCCGGGGGATCGAACCGGAAGATCTGCCGGTAGAACTCCTGGCGCTCTTCCGAGCGGTCCAGGTTGAAGAGCCGGGCGAGCATCTCCTGCCGGACGGGGTCTTCCTCGCCGTTCGCGCGCGTCGACACGATGAGCACCCCGACGAACGCCACAGCGATGGCCACCACAAGGTACCGAGTTCGCATTGTTCACCTGCCGGAACGTTTTCGCTGCCGCTATCCGGTCCAGGTCCACCACATCTTCCCGCCAGTCGCGGCAGCCGCCGTTATGGTGCGTTAGCCATTCGCTGTGCGGAATCTTGGCAATGCGATTTCTGAACCCGGTCTACTCGCTTCTCTTACCGTCCTCTTATGGTTCGAGCGGATTCGCATCGAGTATTGTTACCTCACGTCCACGCGAGCTACTCAAAAGTGGATGAACAAGTCGCAAATAAGAGACAGCGGCGGCATGCGATGACCCTTGGCCGGCTCACCTTCCTGGCGTTTCTGCCCGCAATGCTTGCGCTCCTGCCGTTCGTGCCGAGGCACCCGGCAGTGCAGGCCAGCGCCGCCACGAGCGCCCCTATCACCATCGCGGTGACGCTCGATGGGGGCCCGCTTGCCGCGGCTCGTCTCTGGCGGTTCGAAGTCCTCGATGGCGCGAACGCCGTCGAAACAGTCGAGGTCTCGCTCAGCGGCGACGCGAGCTTCGCGCAGGCAACGACACGCCCGCTGCCGGAGGGCGCCTACACGGTCCGGCAGGTGTTCGGGAACAACATGGCGACCGCCTGCGACCCGGGTATCTTCTTCGCGAACGCCGACCCGGTGCGCAACGTGCAACTCGGGCCGGCGGGCGCCACGGTAAACTTCACGATCACCGTCTGTCCCGGCGCGCCGGGCGGGGTTGTGGTCGATCGGCCGGTTGATGACGTAACGGCCATCCCCACGCAGGGGACTATCGACGAGGTGCAGGGCACACGGGTGGCCGGCGATGGGACGCCCACTCCGCCGGCGCCGCGCGCTCCCGCAACCGGCACCGGTCACGCCGAGGCCGCACCGGCCGCCCCGCGAACCTCACTCCTGGCCGCGCTTGCTGTGTTCTTGTTGGCAGCTCCGGTCCTGCTCACGGCGATGCGCCGCGAGTAACACCGTTCGCTTCGCAACTACCTCTCCAGTCGAGGGTGCGTGGGCAGGCACGCACCCTACGGCTGTGTCGAGTCCGTCCAGACGCAGGGAGTTAAACAGCTATTTACGCTGCGCATGACCCCGCGGTAGTCAAGGCGATACTCTCCGATGAAGGCCGTCTAATCCGAATCTGAGTGGTGCTCATGCCTACTATTGCTCCCGGGGCTGCTCTGGCTGCGTCCGCCCTCCTCGCACTGGTAGCGCTCCTGAACGCTTCCGCGCAGGGGATCCCCGGTCCGCCCGCGACGGTCTTCGGCTCCATCGCCGACAGCGAGGGGCCGGTCGAGGCAGGGCTGCCCGTTGAGGCCTATATCGGCGACACGCTCTGTGGCGAAGGGCAGACCGAGTACGTTGGCGAGGGCGACGGCCGCGTCACCGTCTACTGGGCCGACGTCTTTGTTGAAGGCCAGACGCCCGGTTGCGGCTACGATGGCGCCGAGATCCGCCTGAAGATTGGCGACCGCTTCGCACCACAGACCGCGAGATGGCAGGCCGGCCCGGTGCGCCTCGACATCACCTTTGGTAGCGCCACGCCCGTGCCCATCCCCACGCCAACGCCCACCCCGCCCCGCTCGTCCGGGGCCAACAACAGCGGAGGCGCCGAGGGCCAGCAGGGCCAGGAAGGCGGCGAAAACGGGCAGGGTGCCGGCCAGGAAGGCGAAGGTGGTCCTGTCGCTACCATCCCGCCCGGTTCGCCGGGCGCCGGTTCGCCCGTGCCCACGCTTCCCGGTGGCGTGACGAGCTCCGACATCGCCGGTTCCGGCGGTGGCGACAGCGGCGGCGGATTCCCCGTGTGGGCGGCTGTGGTCATCGTGCTCGGCGGCATCGCGGCGGTCGGCGGCGGCATCGGCTTCGCCATGGCGCGTTCGACTCGCAACACCGACGAGGATTCCTTCCTCTCCGAGAGCTAGCCGCATCGCCTCACGCGGCCTTTCGGCCACGAGCAACGGTTCGCGGCGCCTGGGCTGAACTATCTCAACGCAGCAGGCGCCGTTCGATTTCCCGGACCTGCCGTTCGAGCTCGGCCACGCGGTCCTGCGTCAGCGTCAGCCCGAGGTGGACGCTGTGGCCGCGTTCGTCGATGAACCGGAGGGCCGCCTCACCGGTCAGCCGCTCCGGAGCAGCGGTCGGCCGGACGCCATTCGCCGCCAGCACCCGTTCCAGTCGCGCTACCCGCTCCTCGATTGAGAGCGGCCCGGGCACGAAGTCCAGCGGGTCGCGGAGCTGCGTGAAGTCCAGCGCGAACCACGGCGACGTGCTCACCGCCCAGTGGAGGTGGGCGCCGAACGCCAGCCCGGTCGCGCCCACGTACCCGATGATGTCGCCCGCCTCGACCGGGCCCTCCGGTGCGCCGAAGCCGGAAAGGTGGGCGTAGGCCGAGTACCAGGGCGTGCCCGGGTGGTCGATGACCACCCAGTTCCCGAAGTCCCATGCCTGCTCGGCGAGCGAATGGCGGCGCAGGATTCCCGCCGCCGGCGCCCGGACCGGCGTGCCCTCGGGCGCGGCGATGTCGATGCCGCCGTGCTTCCGTCCCGTAACGGAGAGCTGTCCGAACACCTGCGTTATCACGCCGCTCAGCGGCACTCCTTCGACCCGGGAGCCAACCGCCCGCTCGCCGCGGAGCTCCGTTCGCGCGAACACCAGTGCAGCCATTCTTCGTCTCCCGCCGTTTTCGCCGAACGTGCAGGGCCGGGCGCCGAAACNGGGAGGTGGTGCTGGCACGACGGCCGGGGGTCGGGCGCGGAACGGCCCGTCAGCTTCGCAACCCTGTTCGCGACAATTCATGTCGCATGNGAGGTGATTCAGACGACGATTCGTAAAACCGCTAGATCCACTCTCGTAATTTCACTTAGCGCCCACTAGAATNAGCCGCGGGGAGTTGCCCCACGTCGTGTCCGCTCCACGTCGTGGGCTCTCCCCTTTCTGTTGCCCCGGCCCGGGCACCTGGCTCGCCGAACGCGCACGAAAGCGGGTGGTTACCCTCCTGGCGGCGATCTATGCTCCCCGGGTGAACGTCTCCTTTTACGCGACCCTTCGCCAGCTTGTCGGCACCAAGACCGTCGAGTTCGATCTGCCGGGTGGTGCGACGGCCCGGGAGCTGCTCGATGCGGTAGGCGAGCGCTTCCCTGCAGTGAAGGCCCTCATCTGGAACGACGACGGCAGCCTGGGCGACTACATCAAGGTGTTCGTCGACGGGCGCGAGATTCGCCACCTCCAGATGCTCGACACGCCGGTGCCAGGAGGGGCGCAGGTGGACATCTTCCCGCCCGCGGCGGGCGGGTAACCGGCAACGATGAGAGGCAGGCGATTCGCCTGCCTCTCACGCTGTAGTCCGGCGCTGAGGGTCAGATCACCTGGAGCTCTTCGAGCTTCTCCCGTGGCACGATGCCGTCCTTCCAGCCGCGGGCCTGGTAGTACTCCTCCAGCATGGGGTCGAGTTCGCAGACGTGCCCCTTCGACCCGCCGTGCTGTGAGGGCTCCTCGAGGAAGCGCTTCGGCAGGTAGTCGCTCCCTTCGCCGAACCCGGCGAGGTTGTTGTAGTGGCGCTCCAGGTTGTAGATGCGTTCGCCGACCTTCAAGACGTCGTCGGCCGTGAACGAATCGAGCCCGACCATCACCCGGTACTGCTCCGCGTAGTCCGCCGGGCTTTCGGCGAAGGCGCTGAACTTGCAGAGGTCGAGGCTATCGCTGAAGGCGTGGATGTCCTGCAGCAGCTTGAGGAGCTGGCCCTTGCCCTCGACGCTGAGCGGGTCGGTCTTCGGTTCGATGACGCCGAGTTCGCTCGCCGGGCTGTAGCCGCGCAGGTGGCACGCACCCCGGTTCGAGGTCGCATAGCCGAGCCCCATGCCCTTGATCCCCCGCGGGTCGTAAGCCGGCGTCGCCTGGCCTTTCACCGTCATCGCGAGCTCCGCGTGGCCGATCGACCGGGTGAACGGGTCGATGCCGTTAGCGAGCAGCGCACCTTCGCCCCGCCGGAACGCGATCTCTTCGACGAAGCGCGCCATGCCCTCCATGTCGCCCCACTGGAGGCCGGTGCCGGCCGGCACGTAGCCGCGCTGGGTTGCCTCCATGTAGACCGAGCACGCCTGCCCGGTCTCGATCGCGTCGAGCCCCCAGTCGTTCGTCCGGTCGATGAGCCACGCCACGAAGTTGATGTCGTCGACGCCGCAGTTCGCGCCCATCGACCATGCGGGCTCGTACTCGACCGACTCCATCTTGACCTTCCACGGGCCCTCTTTGACTTCGACCTCCTTCTTGCAGGCCACGGGGCAGGCGTGGCAGGTCGGGTCTTCGACGAGGATGTGCTCTTTCACGTACTCGCCCGAAATGAGCTCGGCCCGTTCGCCGAAGGACGTTTCCTGGCTGTTCCGCGCGCCCAGCGCCCCGACCGCGTTGGTGATGTTCATCAGCACGTTCGTTCCATAGACCGAGAGGCCGCCCCTGCGCGGCGAGGTTAGCGCGGATTCGTCGATGATCTTTTCCAGCGTCACGTGGTGAATCGTCCGCCACGCCTCGCGGTCAGAAGGGCGCGGGTAGTTCTTCTGGGCCTTCACCACGACGGCTTTCAACTGCTTCGAACCACCGACTGCGCCGGTACCGCCCCGTCCTGCCGCGCGGTCGTTTTCGTTCAGCCATGCGGCGAACCGCACCAGGTTCTCGCCCGCCGGGCCGATCGCCATCACGCTGACATCACCCGGGCCGTGGCGCTCTTTCAGCGTCGCCACGGTCTCGTGGATGCCCTTGCCCCACAGGTCGCTCGCGTCGCGGAGCTCGACGATGCCGTTCGAGACCAGCGCGTAGACCGGCGTGTTCGAACGGCCGGAGAACACCAGGCCGTCGAAGCCGGCCCAGCGGAGGCGCGCGGCGCTCCACCCGCCCATGTGGCTATCGGTGACAGTGCCGGTGAGCGGGCTCTTGGTCACGAACGCGAGCCGCCCGCTCATGGCGGCCTCAGAGCCGGTCAGCGGCCCATTCATGAGGCAGAGGATGTTGTCCGGCCCCAGCGGATCCACCTGCGGGCCGTTTTCGAACACGTATCGCACGCCGAGGCCGCGGCCGCCGATGTACTTGAGTGCCCACTCGTCGGGAATGGGGCGGTAGTCGACTGTCCCCGTCGAGAGGTCGACGTGACCTACGCGGCCGGCATACCCACCGAGCGCCATCTTGAGCCTCCTGGGGCCCTCCTGCGAGGGCATGGTTTGGCCCGCAATCTACGCCCGGTGTCAATATGCTGAAGATAACCGAACGGTATGCGCCGGGTTCCGGGTGCCGCCCGCCTACCCCTCGCGCAGCTTCGCGGCGCCCCACCCAATCGCCGCACAGGCCGCGCCGGCGACGAGCCCGCCGAGCAACATTGGTGCGATGAACTCGCCCATGGGCGAATGCGTGCTCATCTGCGCGTACTTCGCGACGGCAACGTTCAGGCCGAACCCGGCGGCGAATCCCCAGGCGGCCCAGTAGAACTCGCGTGTGGTTTTCCCGAAGCCGATGCCGTCGGCTGCGGCGGGCGCCTTGCCCTGCGCTGCAGCAAGCTTCGCTGCAAGGTGGGGACGGCGGGCGACTTCGGCATCGACCAGCGCCGCGAGCTCGTTGATCAGCTCGTCGGGAATCTCGTCGAGCATCTGGATGTAGTCGTCGTTGTAGGCGGCGGCTGCGGCGCGCTGCTGGGCCGCGCTGGCCCGTGCGTTCCTCCTGTTCGGCGCGCTGACGCAGCCCGGGCAGCGGTCGAGCCCTCGCGACCACTCGTCGAACCCGAGCCGCCGGCCACACGCCACGCAATGCGAGCGAACTGACACCTCGTCCATGGTCCTACAGTCCTACTGCTCCGTCGGGGGAGTGTTGGCGTTCCGTGCGGAACTCCCTTCGGTTGGAATGGACGGCGTTTTCGGCTGCTGGGTCGGCGCGCCAGCCGGCGATTCCGTCGGAGGAGGCGGCGGTGGCGCGGTCGGAGTCGGCGTCGCGGTGGGAGTCGCCGTAGGCGTCGGGGTCGAGGTCGCGGTGGGCGTGGCGGTCGGCGTCGACGGCGGCTGGGTCGGCGGAGGCGTTGGTGTCGCCGTTGCCGTGGGTACCGGTGTTGTGGTCGAAGGCGGCGGGGTGTGGCTCGGCGGTGGCGTGCCCGGCGCGCTCGGGGTCGGCGTTGCCACGGGCCCGGTGGGGCCCGGCGTCACGACCACCTGTGGGTTCGAAGACCGGGCGACGGGAGTGGCCGTCATCTGCACGCCGGCGACCTGGTTCGTCGTGCCGCCGAACAGCTCGAGCCCCGCGCTGCCGCTCTGCAGTTGCGACAGGAGCTGCGGCAGGCGCGATTGGCCGGTCATCGGGGGAAATGCCGTCGGGGTCGCCATCGTCGCCTGGACCGGGAAGCCCGTGCACCCGGTAAGCGCCAGCGCAACTACCGGTGCGCCAAGGAGTGCTATTCTCGTTCGTCGCGAACCGAACGACCGTTTCATGGGTAGGAAGGTAGTGACCGGCTGGCGCTCCGCACATCGGGAGACCGCCGGTCCGCGCGGGTGCGAGACACGTAAGGGAAGGCCCGGCCCTGCCTGGTTCGGCGCGCTGATCAGTCGCAGCTTTCGCTGATGAGATCGACGAGCGGTTCGTAGAGCGGGTTCGCGGCGGCCACGAGCACCGGCAGTTCGAGAAGCTCAGACTCGCCCGTTACCCAGCCGCACCGGCCACCCGCCTCGCGAACGATAAGTACGCCCGCCGCCCAGTCCCAGTGCTGGATGCCCAGTTCGAAGTAGCCATCCAGCCTGCCGCACGCCACCCAGCAGAGATCGAGCGCCGCCGACCCCGCGCGGCGGATGTCCCGGACGCGCGGCAGGATCTCCGCGACCAGCGCGGCCTGCCTGCGCCGCCGTTCGGGCGCATACCCGAAGCCGGTGGCGACCAGCGCGGTTTCCAGCTCGCGCTTTCCCGTGGTTGCGATGCGCCGGCCGTTCAGTGTCGCGCCCCGGCCTTTCGCTGCCGCGAATACCTCGCCGCGGGCCACGTCATGCACAACCCCGACTACCGCCTCGCCGGCCACTTCGACCGCTATCGAGACGGCGAACGCCGGGAAGCCGTACAGGAAGTTCGTGGTGCCATCGAGCGGATCGATCACCCAGGTGGCGCCGCTCGTGCCTTCGCGGCTGCTGCCCTCCTCGCCGATGATGCCGTCGTCCGGGCAGGCTTCGCGGATGCGGCGGACGATGAGCTCCTCCGAGGCGTGGTCCACCTCGGTGACCATGTCCGTGAGCGTCGATTTCGTGCCCACATGCTCGCGTGCGCGCCCAGCGCCTTCGGCCACGATGCCGGCGGCTTCGCGGGCGATGCTGGTGGCGAGATCGAGGTAGGACTGGAGGTCGATCGCGGTCATACGAAGGAGTGTACCGGCGCTTCCCGGTAGCCACGTGCGCAACCGTTCGGGTGCTCACGCGCGACATAAGGAAAGCGCCCTGCGCCGCGAGTGAACTGCAACGTCCTGGCCGTGCGGTGCAGATGTCTGTGGTAGCGCGCGGCGAACACTGGAACGAGCGGTCCACGCCCGCCAACTTCAAGGAGGCGCTCTATGCAGACGCAAGAACTTCTGTCCCGGCACGGCCAGCCCGTCTACGACATCAGCGGCCAGCAAATCGGCAAGATCGAAGACATCTACATCGACGACGAAACACAGCAGCCCGAATGGGTCAGCATCGACGCTGGCGGCATGTTCCGCAGCAAGCATTACCTTGCGCCGATCGAAGGGGCCGAGTTCCAGGGCGACGGCCTGAAGGTCGCCTACTCGAAGGACCAGGTCTCGAGCGCACCATCGTTCACGGCGGACGAAATCAGCATCGACGAGGAGCAGGAGCTGTACGAGCACTACGGGCTCCGCCAGCTGATGGCGCGACAGGGCCGGGCGGAGCCGGGCCTCGCCCAGGGGCAGGCGCGGCAGTCCCGCAGCGAGGCGCCAAGCGCCGAGGCGCGGGCTCGCGACAACCTCTCCGGTGCGCCATCCCGCTCCCGGGAAGACATCTCGTCGCGCTCCCGGGAGGACATCTCCGGTGCCCGCTCGCGTTCGCGGGAGGACCTTTCGGATGAGGACCTTTCCGACATGGAGTCCCGCCGACGGGACGAGTTCTCAACTGCTGAAACCGAATCCGACATCCGCTCGGAAATCCCGGGGTCGGAGTCGTCGAACCCCGAGGTCGTGGCGCACGAAGAGCGGCTGAACGTCGGCACCCGCCAGGCGGCGGCTGGCCATGCGCGCCTGCACAAGTACGTTGAGACCCGCCCCGTCGAGGAGCAGGTACGCACCCGGCAGGAGACGGCGCACGTCGAACGCCAGGAGATCAACCAGCCGGCAAGCGACGCCGAGTTCCGCGAGGAAGACGTCGAAATGCAGCTCTCGCGCGAGGAGCCGGTCGTCTCGAAGGAGACCGTCGCCCGTGAGCGCGTCAGCCTCCGCAAGGACGTCGAGGAAGGCACCGAGACGGTTCGCGACGAGCTGCGCAGCGAGCGGGTCGAGGCCGAGGGTGACTTCACCGAAGGCGATTACACCGAGGACGAGTACACCGAGGGCGACTTCGACGACGCCTCGGACGTGGACGATAACGACGACCGGCCGCTCCGTCAGTTCTAATCCGGCGTCGACGAGGCCAACAGGAGGGGTGCCGCGATGAGCTTCTTTTCACGGCTGTTCGGAACCGATTCCCGCAACGACACGGCGGACGAAATCGAGGTCATCCGGCACGAGGAACAACTGAACATCGGGACCGAAGCGGTGCCTGCCGGCACGGTTCGCGCCCACAAGCGCTGGGAGCGGCAGGTGGTCGACGCTACCGCTCCCCGGTTCGTCCAGTTCTTCGACGGTGTGGACCACCAGCCTCCGGCCGAACACGACTCGGGTGAAATCGAGACGCTCCCCGACGGGAGCGTCTCGATCCCCATCCTCGAAGAGCGGCTCGTCATCTCCCGGGAAACCTTCGTGCGGGAGCGCATCATACTGCGCCGCCGCCAGGAAGACCGCGAGGTGACCATTCGCGCGCGGCTGCGCCACGAACGTGTCGAAGTCGATGCTGATGACGATGCGCGCGCGTACGACGACACAAGCCCGGGCGGCGGCCAACGCGGTGAAGCGGAAGGCCCATCCGGGAGTACCCGGGCGAGTGCTAAGCGTTCGTCCCGCTGAGCGGTTCGCCGGTCCCCTTTAGCCGTTCAAGGAGCGCCTTCAGGCGCGCTTCGTCGTCCTTCAACTCCTGCCGCATCACGTAGTTCTCTGTCTTGCCGACCTCTTCGCGCGTCGACGAGATGGCTCGCGTCAGCACCTGGCGGAGTAACTCGGTGTCGGTCTCGTCGAGGGTGAGCTGAACGTTGCTCATGCCCTGCCTCCTTTTGCACCACTCGAATCGAGCATACTCCCGGCTGCAATGGCGACCGCGCCCCGGGGCTCCTCCGCTAGACTCGACCCATGAGTGCCCGCCAGCGGCTGATCGATGCCTTTGTCGGGAAGGGCCACCAGCTCTGGCTGGTCGGCGGGGCGCTCCGCGACCGGCTGCTCGGCTTCGAGGTCGTCGACGAGGACTTCGCGACCGACGCCCTCCCCGACACCGTCGAGGAGATCGCGCGCAGCCTCGGGCTCGACGTGGTGACCGTCGGGAAACGCTTCGGCACCATCGGCGTCAACCTCGATGGCAACTGGTCCGAGATCACGACGTTCCGCGGCGATTCATACGCAGGCGGGACGCGCTGGCCCGATGTCACCTTCGGCCGAAGCATCGAAGAGGACCTCGCGCGGCGCGACTTCACCGTGAACGCGCTCGCCGAGAACGCCGCAACCGGCGAACAGCTCGACCTCTTCGGCGGCCGCGAAGACCTCGAACGGCGCATCATCCGCGCGGTCGGCGAACCCGAGCGCCGTTACCGGGAGGACCCGCTTCGCATCCTCCGCGGGCTCCGCTTCGCCAGCCAGCTCGACTTCGAAATCGAGGAGGCCACCCTCGCCGGCATGGCCGCGACGGTGCATCTCCTCGCCACCCTGTCGCAGGAGCGCATCACCTCCGAGCTGGATCGGCTGCTGCAGGGCCGCTGCCCCGGGCGCGGGCTCGAACGCATCCGCGAGATCGGCGCCCTCCCGGTTATCCTCCCCGAGCTCGTTCCCATGGTCGGCTGCGACCAGAACCGCTTCCACCGGTTCGATGTCTGGGGACACAGCGTCGCCACCGTGCAGGCCATCGAACCCGGCACAGGCGACACCCGCCGTATTCGCCGGTGGACGGCGCTCCTTCACGACCTCGGGAAGCCTGCCGTTCGCCATATGAAGCCGAACGGCGAGTGGGGCTTCTACCGCCACGAGACGGTTGGCGCCGAACTGGCCGGCCCGCTCCTCGAACGCCTCCGGATGTCCCGGCGCGATGCCGCAGTCATCACCATGCTGATCCGCCGCCACATGGACCGCCCCGACCCGGAGGACCGCCGTTCGGTGATGCGGTTCATGCGGAAGTGCGAGGGGCACTGGCGCGACCTGCTCGCGTTGAAACGCGCCGACAACGCCAGCCACACCTACGACGACAACGCCTACCACGACGCCCTCCAGGCCGCCTGCGAGGCCATCGAACGCGAGGAGGCCGAACGTCTGCGCGCCGAAAGCCCGCTCACCGGCGACGACCTCATCGTCATGTTCAACCGCGAACCCGGGCCCTGGATTCGCCGCATCAAGGACCGCCTCAGCGCCGCCGTCCTCGACGGGGAGATCGCCCCGGGCGACCGCGCCGCCGCCGAGGAATTGGCGCGAAAGCTCATGGGGCAGGGGTAGCCTCTCCCACCATCGACACACAGGCCTGGCGCGCCCACAATGCCGCCATGTCCGTTCATGTGAAGTGGTTCGCCACCCTGGCAAAGCGCACGAAGTCGAAGCAACCCACCACCGAAGTCGACTATCGCGACGGCCTTACGCCCTTCGACATCTTCGAAGCCGAGGGATTCAGCAAGGTCGATGCCGAAGCAGTGGTGGTGCTGGTGAACGACGCACAGTCGTCGATGGATGCCCCGCTCGCCGATGGAGACCGCGTCGAGTTCCTGGTCAGCATCCAGGGTGGCGCAGGGACGCGCCCGTAATCGCCGGCCTGCGCTAGACTGAGCGGGTGAGCCATTCAGCCACGCGCCGCACCTGCGTCTGTACCACGCGCCCCTGCGGGCGCTAGCAGTGTCCTCGCCGGTTGGCCCTGCGCCCCGGCTACGTTCTTCGATTCCCCAGCTCTCGAGGACTCCGTTGGTACGACTGCACGACACCCTGACCGATAGCCTGGTCCCGCTGCCCGAACCGCCGTACGAGGTGAAGCTCTACGTCTGCGGCATCACCCCGTACGCCGAGAGCCACATCGGCCATGCGGTCCCGGCCATCATCTTCGACGCGCTGCGGCGCTACCTCGAATTCCGCGGGTACACCGTTCGCCACGTCACCAACTTCACCGATATCGACGATAAGCTCATCGACCGGGCGAACGCGCTCGGCACCACCGTTGAAGCCCTGGCGACGAAGTACAGCGAGGAGTACCTGCGCAGCCTGCGCGAACTGAACGTGCTCCCCGCCACCGCGTATCCCCGCGCGACCGGCGAAATCAAGAAGATCATTGAGGTCATCGAGGGCCTCGAAGCGAAAGGCTACGCCTACGCGTCCGAAGGCGACGTCTACTATCGCGTTCGCCGCAAGGAGGGCTACGGGAAGCTGTCCCACCGCAACATCGACGACCTGCTCGCCGGCGCGCGCATCGACCCCACCGAGCGAAAGGAAGACCCGCTCGACTTCGCGCTCTGGAAGGGTGCGAAGCCCGGCGAACCGTCGTGGGATAGTCCGTGGGGCCCCGGCCGGCCGGGCTGGCACATCGAGTGCTCGGCGATGGCCATGGAGTACCTCGGCCCGACCATCGATATCCATGGTGGCGGCGCCGACCTCATCTTCCCGCACCACGAGAACGAAATCGCCCAGAGCGAGGCGTTCACCGGGCAGGAGTTCGCGCGCATCTGGATGCACAACGCCCTCCTCCGCCTCGGCGGCGAGAAGATGTCGAAGTCGCTCGGCAACATCATCAGCCTCGATGAGGTGCTCGAACGCTGGGGCCCGGACGCCGTTCGCGTGTTCATCCTCTCGAGCCACTACCGCAGCCCGCTCACCTTCACCGAGGAGGCGATGGACGCCGCGAAAGCCGGCGCCGAACGGCTGCGCGCTGCCGCCTTCGCTACTTCGGCCGCGGCCGGCGAAACCGGCGCCGAACCTCCGGACCTCAGCGCCTACCGCGAGCGCTTCATCGCCGCAATGGAGGAGGACCTCGGCACCCCGCAGGCGCTGGCGGTGCTGTTCGACCTTGCCCGCGAAATCAACCGGAAGCGCGACGCCGGTCAGCCCATCGCCGCCGAGCAGGCGCTGCTGCGCGAACTGGCCGGGGTGCTCGGGCTCACGCTCGCCGCGCCGGGGCACCGCGCCCGCGAGGCCGCGCCGTTCATCGATCTGCTGGTCGACATCCGCTCCGAGCTTCGTGCCGCCAAGCAGTGGGCGCTCGCCGACCGCATCCGCGACCGCCTGGCCGAGCTCGGCATCGAACTGAAGGACACGCCCGAAGGCACCACCTGGACTGAGAAGTAGACAGGCGAACCTCCGGCTCGCACGGCAAACAGCGCTGCGGTAGGCTTCGCCAACACGCCCCGGAGGTTCACCATGCCCGCTGTCCACTTCGGTGTTACCGTCCCGCAGATCAAGCGCACGTTCGAGGAGAGCCGTGCCGCCGCCACCGAGTTCGAAGCCATGGGCTTCGATTCGCTCTGGGTGTGCGACCACCTCTACGGCCCGCAGGCTCCGCAGATCCCGATCCTCGAGGCGTGGTCGCTCCTTGCGGCCATCGCCGCGATCACCGAACGGGTGGAGCTCGGCACGCTCGTGACCCCTGCCGGCATGCGCAACCCCGCGCAACTCGGCAAGGTCATCGCGACTGTCGACAACATCGCGGGCGGGCGCGTCATTGCGGGCCTCGGCGCCGGGTGGATGGCGCGCGAGTTCACCGATTTCGGCGTTCCCTTCCTTTCGACCGGCCAGCGCCTCGGGCAGCTGCGCGAGACGGTCGAGCTCCTGAAGCGGATGTGGACCGAGCCGGAGGTCACCTACGAAGGCAAGTACGTGCAGGCCCGCAACCTGGTCTGCGAACCGAAGCCCGTGCGCAAGCCGCCTATCCTCATCGGCGGCGCGGGCGAGAAGGTGACCCTCAAGCTCGCGGCGAAGGAAGCGGACATCTGGAACAACATGGCGGTCCACCACCATGCACTCGAACACAAGACCGCCGTCCTGAAGCAACACTGCGAGGCCATCGGCCGCCCGTTCGACGAGATCGTGGTGAGCCAGCAGTGCCTGGTGACCATCGCACCGAACGACGAGGCCGCCGGGCCGATGATCGAAACCGCGAAGAAGATCTTCGGTGGTCACATGGGCGACCCGACCGGTCCGCTCGCCATCGCCGGCAGCCCACAGCGCGTCCGTGAGCAGATCCAGAAGCACATCGACCTGGGCTGCACGATGTTCATCATCGAGTTCTTCGGCCGCGACACCCGCGAGCCCGCGCGCCTCTTCGCGAAGGAAGTGCTGCCGCACTTCAAGTAGTGCCCCGTGCCCTGTGCCCGGTGCTCAGCGCCGGGCACTCAGTCCTGAGTCCTCAGTCCTGAGTCCTGCCCATGCGCCGCTTCCAGCCCGCGTTCGAACGCACTCCTGTCCCCATCGCCGAGGTGGTGGAAGATGTGCGGGCGCGGTGGTTCCCGGAGATAGCCGGGCCGGTGCCGGCGTTCTTCGCGACGCATGAGCCCCTGGCCTGCGCAATCACCTCGCACCACGAGCTGGCGTTCCCGGCGGTGTACTACCACCAGGTGTTGAACCATCCGGATACGCCGGTAGAGGTGTTGCGGTTCATCGCGAAGCACGAGCTGATTCACTTCGTGGTGCCGCCGCGCCAGCGCGGCCGCTTCCTCGACCCGCACCCGCCCGAGTTCTGGGATCGCGAGGCGTCCATCGCACCCGAAGCGCGGCTCGCATGGGCGTGGATCTGGGCGAACTTCCACTCGTGTCTGAAGGCGCGGGCGCGGCTGCGGTCACCGAAGGTCACGAAGGCGTGGCACGCGCTCGAGTTCGCGCCACGGCTCCCGTGGGCGGCCGCCGAGTTGCAGTTCTACCTGCAGTCCGAAGGCGACCGTTCGCCGCGCCGCTGGCGTGGACGAAAGCCAGTCCCGCTGCGCCGCGGCGCCGCCCGCCCGCACACCACGCAGCCGCGCCTGTTCGGCCTCGCGGCGCTTTAGTTGTACGACGGCATGAGCGAAGTTGCCTCATCGAGGAGCGCGTTCGCTTCGACGATGAGGGCTGTCGCGTCGCTAATTGCCGACGCGTTGGTGTTGTTGATGCCGCTCTTAAGCAGGGCCATCGCGTCGGCATACTTCTCGCCGATCAGGTTCCACTTCTCGTTGAACGCCTCCCATTTCGGCGATGGCGCTTGCACGCTCTGCATGTCTCTAGCCACTTCCTGGATGTCGTCCACGACTGCAAGCACGCGTGCACGCCACAGCGGGCTCGAAAAGTCCATCGACGCCGACTCGGTTTGGAAGCTCTCGAGGAGTTCCGCCATTCGCGTCATCGGCAGGAAGACCTCGATGGCGTAAGCGCTTTCATCCGCAGTCATACCGCCCGCGGTGCCCGTCGACTCCGGCGTCTCCGTGTCAGCCGGGCGCTGGCGGGGTTGCGAGTCTTCGGTCCGGGTTTCCTGCTGCTTCTCGCCGCGATCCGAGGATCCCGTGTCGCCAGCGGTGCTGTCCGAACAGGCAATGCCCGCAACCACCGCGGCGAGCGCGACCGCCGCAAGGACCGCTGTTACCCAGCGTGCAACCTGTATCCGCACCCACTCGCGCCGGCCGCCGCCGGCGGACATTCCCAGCTCTGACATCGTTACCTCCCCCCTTTCTTGGCGCCTCCAATTCCACCGGCGCTCCGCGTCACCTGTAGACGCGGAAGTCACAGGCTGGCCGGATAGGGCGGCTCCCGCGAGGGCAACACGGGGAGGGGTGGGCGCGGATCGAAGTCCGGGGACGCAGGTTCCCGTTCCCCCGCGCCGCGCCACCTACTCCGCTTTGCAGCGCCTTTGTTAGTCGTTCGCGAAGCGCCCCGCCCGCGCCCTTTGTGGCCAAGTCTCTACCATCAGATCTATGACGCTCCCGGGTGATTCTGCGCATGCGTTTCGCCACTCGCTTCGCATCCCGCTGCATCGTGAGCGCCGTTTCATCGCCCTTCCCCAGTCCCATCGCCGCGTCCCGGTCGCGACCGTCCCCGGTAGTGTCGTGAGCCTCTTCGTCGACGGGTTCGTGCTGCTCGCGGCCTGTCCGTTTGTGCTGGGCCTTGGCGCGGTGTTGTTTCGCGGCTCGTGGCCAATGGCCGCGGTCGCAGGCGCGTTCCTCTACCTCGCCTGCACGTGGGCCACGGGCCAGTCGCCCGGCATGCGCTTCGCGCGCATCCGGCTGGTGCGCCCCGATACCGGCGGCCCGCCCGGGTTCGCTCGCGCGGCCGTTCGCGCGGCCATGCTCCTCCCGGTGATGGTGGCCGTCGTGCTGCTGGCCGATGCCGTCCTCCCGCAGGAGGCCAACTCGTTCTCGACGCGGCCGCCGGTCGTCTATGTGTCGGCAGCGTTGGTGCTGTTCGGCGCCCTCATGCACCTCTGGGCGCTCTGGGACCCCCGCTCGCGCGCACTGCACGACCGCGCGACCGGGCTCGTGGCGGTCGAAGACTCGCGAGCGGCCCGCGTTCGACGGCTCACGACCTGAGCGCCGGGAAAATTCGCCATGCGGCTGATAGCTGCGGTGCGAGCCGGTTCTGCGAATCCGGCACCGCGCACCGCACGATGCGCGCAATGGTTCGCCGGCTGCGAATTCTTGCGCTGCTCGTTGCGGTGACGTTCACGCTTGTCCCGGCGCTTGCCCTCGCGCAGGCGCCCGAGGACCCGCCGCGCCTTACCGGCGCCGTGACCGACCTCTCCCAGGGCGCCGATGTCTCGACCCCGGAAGATGCGCTCTCGCGCCTCGAGAACGACCGGAACTACCAGCTCTTCGCGCTGTTCGTGGACACAACCGGCGACTCCGGCATCGTCCAGTTCACCGAGGACGTCGCGCGAACGAACAACCTTGGCGCTTCCGATGCCCTGCTCGTGGTCGCGATCGAAGACCGGACCTACCAGCTCTGGCTCGGCGACACCATCGCCGAAGAGGTCAGCGAGAGCGAGCAGAACAGCATTCTCGCGAACGATATCGAGCCGCAACTCCGCGATGGCGACTGGACCGGCGCGGTCGAGGCGGCAGCGAACGGCATCCGTTCGAAGTCCGGTTCCGGGAGCGGGATCAGCGTCGGGGCCGGGGCACTCGCGTTCCTGGCGTTGCCGCTGCTGCTCATCCTCGGCATCCCGCTGCTCTTCCTCTGGGTTTCCCGGCGGCGCGGTGGTTCCGGGCAACCCGGCGGTGTCTTCGGGAAGAAGCGCAAGCCGCTGGTCGAACTCGAAGCCGATGCGAACACGATGCTTCTCCAGCTCGACGAAGGTGTTCGCGAGGCCGATCAGGAGCTTGCGTTCGCCGAAGCCGAAGGCGATAGCGAACACCTCGCCGAGTTCAAGGCCGCCATCGACCGGGCGAAGCAGCACCTTCGCCGGGCATTCGAACTTCGCCAGCAATGGGACGACAACCGGCCCGCCGACGCCGAGCAGTCTCGCGCCATTCTCGATGGCGTCATCGCCGAATGCGAGACGGGCCGCAAGCTCCTGCTCCATCAGTTCGAGCGGCTGAACCAGCGGCGCGACTTCGAACGCGAGGCGCCGTCCACGCTCGAGCGGCTCCCTGCCGAGGCCGGCGCGCTCGAACGCCGCCTGCCCGACGCAGAAACCACGCTCGCCAGCCTCCAGACGCAGGCCGAGAGCGCCTGGCAGCCTGTCGCCGGGAACATCGAAGAGGCGCGGCGGCGGGTGCAACTCGCCCGCGAGGCCATCGAACGCGGCCGGGCGCTGGTCGACCGCGATCGTGCGGGCGCCGCCCGCGAGGTGCGTGTCGCCCGGCAGGCGTTGTCCGAAGGGAATGTGCTTCTCGACGCTATCGAGAACCTCAAGAAGCAACTCCTGGAGGCCCGCTCCGGGCTCGCCGAGATGCTCCGCGAAGCCGAGGAATCGATGCTGCGTGCGAGCCAGCTCGCCGCCAGCGAGGGCCGCCCGGCGCCCGAACTCGAAACCATTCGTGCGCGCATCCAGGAGGCCCGCGAAAAAGCCGCCGCGAGCCCTCCCGACCTCATCACTGCGTACCAGCTCGCCCGCCATGCCGACGCCAGCGCCGATGAGCTGGTGGCCTCCCTCCGCACGGCGGGCGAGGAGCAGCGCCGCGCGAAGGCGGCGGTGGACACCGAGATCGCCGCGGCCCGCGCCGCCTATTCGCGCGCGTCGGACTTCATTCGCGGGCGGCGCGGTTCGGTCGGCTCCGAAGCGCGCACGCGTCTCGCGGAAGCGCAACGCCGCCTGGATCTCGCCGAAGACCTGCGCGAATCGAACCCCCGGCAGGCGCTCAATGAGTCGCGCCGCGCGGCCCGGCTCGCCGACGAAGCGTACTCGCTGGCCTCGCAGGATTTCGGCGAACGGCAGACGTGGGGCGCCGGCACGAGCTGGGGCAGCTCGGGTTCGTGGCTCCCGGGGATGATCATCCTCGGCGGAATGATGGGCCGCGGCGGCTTCGGCGGGTTCGGCAGTGGCCGGCGGCGCAGTGGTTGGGGCGGGCTCGGCAACATCGGCCGCTCGATGGGCGGCGGGTTCGGCGGTTTCGGCGGGCGCTCACGCGGCGGCCGCTTCTAACAGGATCACCCCGGGCCCCGCCCGGTGCAGGAGGTACCCCATGGCAAGCACCATCCTTGGCCGAGTCAGCCAGCTCGTCCGCGCGAACATCAACGCGATGCTCGATCGCGCCGAAGACCCCGAGAAGATGCTCGACCAGCTCATCCGCGACTTCACCAACAACATCCGTGAGGCCGAAGAGGCCGTCGCGCAGACGGTCGGCAACCTGCGGCTGCTCGAAGATGACAACCGCGAGGCCCAGCAGGCGAAGGAGGAGTGGGGCCAGAAGGCGGTCGCCGCCTCGCGCAAGGCGGACGAACTTCGCGCCGCCGGCAACATCGCCGAGGCGGACCGGTTCGACGAGCTCGCGAAGCTCGCGCTGCGCCGCCAGCTCAGTTTCGAAGAGCAGGTGAAGACCTTTACCGAGCAGATCGCGCAGCAAACCGAGTTCACGAACAAGCTGAAGGACGGCCTGAACAAGCTGCGCCTCCGCCGGCAGGAGCTCGTGCAGAAGCGCGACGAACTCGTCAGCCGCGCCCGGCTCGCCCGCGCCCAGACGCAGGTGCAGGAGGCGGTGCGCGAGGTTTCTGTGATGGACCCGACGAGCGAGCTGACCCGCTTCGAAGAGCGGGTTCGCCGTGAGGAAGCGCGTGCGCGCGGCATGGAGGAGGTCGCCTCGTCGTCGCTCGAAGAGCAGTTCGCCGCGCTCGAAGACTCCGAGGACGAGCTCGAAATCGAGGCGCGGCTCGCCGAGCTCAAGGCGTCGTCCAGCTAGGGTTCGCCGGGGCCGGCGGCGCAGAGGGGGTTCTCGTTTGCCGGTCCCGGTCCCTGGCGCCTCGCTTCCCTGCTCGCCGCTGCCCACGGAATCCCGCTAACTCGCGGGCCCTAGTACGCTATCCCCATGCCCGTCGATCAGGATGCCCTCGATGCTGTCGCGCTCAGCCGCGACGAGTACGACCTGCTCGTCCAGAAGCTCGGCCGTGAGCCGAACGAGGTCGAGCTCGGAATGTTCGGCTCGCTCTGGAGCGAGCACTGCGGCTACAAAAACAGCAAGCCGCTCCTTCGTCTCTTCCCCACTGGCGGCGACCGTGTCCTGACGCGGGCCGGCGCCGAGAACGCCGGCGCGATCGACATCGGCGACGGCCTCTGCGTCGTCATGAAGGTCGAATCGCACAACCACCCGTCGGCTATCGAACCGTTCCAGGGCGCGGCCACAGGCGTCGGCGGTATCGTCCGCGACATCTTCGCGATGGGCGCCTACCCGATCGCGATCCTCGATTCACTGCGCTTCGGCCCTCCCTCCGACCCGCAGAACCGCTACCTGCTCGAAGGCGTGGTCGGCGGGATCGGGTTCTACGGGAACTGTCTCGGCATCCCCACGGTCGGCGGCGAAGTGAACTTCGCGAACGACTACACCGGCAACCCGCTCGTGAACGCCATGTGCGTCGGTCTGGCCGAGACGAAGAAGTTAATTTCGGCGAAAGCCCGGGGCGCCGGGAACGCGCTCCTGCTCGTCGGCGCCGACACCGGCCGTGACGGCATTCACGGCGCCAGCGGCCTCGCCAGCCGCACCGACCCGGAGGCCCGCTTCGAAGAGATGCGGCCGGCGGTCCAGGTCGGCAACCCCTTCATGGAAAAGCTCCTGATGGAGGCCTGCTACGAGCTCGCATCCGAACACGGCGACTGGATCGTCGGCCTCCAGGACCTTGGTGCGGCCGGCCTCACCAGTTCCGTGGTCGAATGCTGCGCCCGCGGGGGCTCCGGCGCCGTGCTCGAACTGGCGAACGTGCCGCGCCGCGAGGAGGGCATGACCCCGTACGAGATCATGCTCAGCGAGAGCCAGGAGCGGATGCTCGTGATCGCGAAGCGCGAACACGTCGTCGATGTGAAGGCGCTGTTCGAACGCTGGGAACTCCACTGCGAGGAGATCGGCCAGGTCACCGATGGCACCGAAGTCGTGGTGATGGACAACGGCGTCGAAGTGGCCCGCGTCCCCACCGCAATCGCGACCGAGCCGCCGTACTACACGCGCGAAGGCGTGCCGCCCGCAGAGGTCCTCCGGCTCAACGAGTTCGATTTCTCGACGCTTCCCGACCTCCAGCCCGGCGACGCCACCGCAGTGCTCCTGCGGCTGCTCGCCCGCCCGAACATCACGAGCAAGCGCCCGATCTTCCGGCAGTACGACCACATGGTGCTCGGGAACACGGTTGTGCCGCCCGGCGGCGACGCGGCGGTCATCCGCATCCCGAATACGCCCCGCGGCATCGCCGTCACCACCGACTGCAACGGCCGCCTCTGCTACCTCTCGCCCTACGCCGGCGCCGCCATCGCCGTGGCCGAGGCGGCCCGGAACGTGGTCTGCACGGGCGCTGTCCCGGTNGCCGTCACCGACTGCCTNAACTTCGGCAACCCCGAAAAGCCCGGCGTCTACTGGCAGCTCTCGCAGGCCGTCCACGGCATCGCCGAGGCCTGCTCGGTGTTCGATACGCCGGTCGTCAGCGGCAACGTCAGCCTCTACAACGAAACGGAAGGCCGCCCGGTCTATCCCACGCCGGTCATCGGTATGCTCGGCGTGCTCGACGATGTCGAGCGGCACCTGGTTGCCGGCTTCCGGCAGCCGGGCACCGAAGTCTGGCTGCTCGGCGCGACCGTCGAACAGGCCGCCGAGACGCTGGCCGGCAGCGAGTACCTGGAAGCCGAGCACGGCACGGTCGCTGGCCTGCCGAAGGTCGACCTCCAGGCCGAACGGCGGCTCCAACTCCTCGTCCTGCGCCTCAACGACGAGGGGCTGCTGCTCTCCGCGCACGATTGCTCCGAGGGCGGGCTGGCCGTGGCGCTCGCCGAATCCGCCATCCTGGGCGATTGCGGGTTCGAAGGTGCCGCCGAACTGACGGGCCGGCTCGATGCGGCACTCTTTGGCGAGGCCCAGGGGCGCATCGTGGTGAGCCTCCGCCCGGACCAGTTCCGGCAGGGTGGCGGCAGCGCCCGCCTGGCCGACCTCGCGCGCGAACTGGAAGTGCCGATCGCGCTGCTCGGCCGCACCACGGACGATGGCCGCTTCCGCTTCGGCCCGATCGACACCACCGTCGCGGCGCTCCGCGAGAGCTACGAATCGGGACTGAACTAACAGGGCGGGGCTAGTGCCCCGCCTTCCTTCTCTGGTTCGGCGTTCGCTGCGCGATCTCTTTCAGCCGCTCCTCGAACCGCCCGGCGATGGCGTCGATCTGGTGGTGGCGCGCCACCCACGCGCGGCTCGCCCGGCCGATCATTTCGCGCAGGTCCGCGTCGTCGACGAGCCGGATAACGTCCGCTGCCATCTGCTCCGGCGTCGACGCCAGCACAAACGGGCCCGGTTCGGGGTAGACGTGGTTGAACGCGAAGGGCGTGACCACCGGGCGGCCGCACGCCATCGCCTCCAGTTCGAGCATGCCGGCGATGCCCAGGTGCATCTGGCCCATGACCACGCCGTGCCGCGCGAAGATGGACGGCAGCTTTGCGCGTGGCTGCCGCGCGAGCAGCGTCACGTTTGGTAGCGCGGCGAACTGCGCCGAGAATGGGCCGCTGTCGATCGCTGTGATGCGGATGTCAGGCCGCTGCTCCGCGAGCATCCGGCACGCTTCCAGTAGCTTCGGCGCGCCCTTCACCGCCGTCAGCCAGCACCCGATGAACACGTCCCGGCACTCCCGCGCCGGGGTGAGCGGACGAAACGTCTCCGTATCGATCGGGTTCGGCAGGAATTCGGCGTCCGGGCGATGGCGCAGCACCGGCTCGGCAAGGTCGGGTGTCGCGTAGAACACGTGCACCGCATTTCGCAGCACCCGCTGGACGATGGGCCGCGTGACCGGGTCCGGGTCGCGCACGTCGGTGCCGTGGCAGTGGAGCACATACGGAAACCGCCCGAGTTCGCCGACGATGCCGAGCGTCGCGTAGTGGATGTGGACGACGTCGAAGTTGCCGCCACGAACCTGCCGGATGACCTTCGCCCATTCGATGGCGCGGGCGGGCACCGTTACCGGCTTCAGGAGTTGCGGCAGCTTCGCCCCCGGGGCCTTCGGCCGGATCAACGTCACCTCGTGACCGCGGCGGCGCAGCCCCTCCCCCAGTTCGGATGCCACCGAAGCCACATCGTTGATCTCGGCGATTCGCATTGTGGGAATGTCAGGCGGTTTCGCGTTCGGGCACGCCACTGCGGACCTGCGAGAGCCACTCGACCGTGTAGATAGCGATGAGCCCGAATACCACGGTGATCGCCAACACCACCATCACCTGCCCGGCGAGCGAGGTCGCCAGCCCGCCGGACGCGCCCAGGGTGACGTCGAGGTTGGTCTGGGCCGCTGCGCTCGCGAGCCGTGCGTTGTTCCAGCGGGTAGCGCTTTCGTGCCGCAGGTCGGCCAGCGAACGCAGGCTGGCGAGTTCGGTGCGCAGTTCCGGGTCGAGGTTCCCATCCGAGTAGGCGGCCCGCTGCGCCCGGATCGATTCGAGCGCTGCCTCGAGCGACGCCTGCCGCCCGAGCAACGAAGCCTCCGCCTGTGCATCGCTGACCGTCGTCCCCAGGATGGCCGAAGCGACCGCGCCCGTGACGTTGCCGCTGTTCAGCGCCCCCTCGACTTCGGCGAGCATCCGCTGGATCTCGGCCTCCTGGCGGCTGAGCTCTTCGACCAGTGCGTACCCGCGCTCGTCGCCTGAACGAACCAGCTCGTCGAGCGGGAGATCGGGGTATTTCGCCTGCATGGCGCTGAACGCTTCGGCGTAGCGCTGTTCGGCGTCCTTCGCCATCTGCTCCGCTGTCTCGACGTAACGGAGCCGCAGGAGCCCGTCGGGCAGCTGAAATTCGCGTTCGAACACTTCGACCCACGCGTCGCGGTAGCGGTTCGCCGCCGCCGGATCGGGGTCGGAAATCTTCACGGTGAGCGTCCCGCGCGTAGCGCCTTCGGTGACCGACAGGATCGTGAGCGTGACCTGGAAGCGCTCCATATCGAAGTCCGGGTCGCCGATTTCCTGGCGCACGAGTTCGTGGAACCGCTCATCATCGGTCATCGCCTCCGCGTCATAGACGCGCAGACCGCGGTCGCCCCCTTCGATGAGGTTTTGTACGTCGGTTTCGACCCGGATAGTTGCGACGGAAGTGGTATCGCCCGCGAGACTGCCGAACGCGATCGCGACGAAGATCCCCAGCACGAGGAACGGAATAAAGAGCCAGGCGCGCCGTCGAACGAGGTTAAGGTCTCGCTCGAGGCCGGTGGTACGCGGGGACATCGGGCCGTATGGTATGGACAGGCCGAAACCCGGTCAATGTGAACAGATTCACGAGGCTTAACCCTTCCACATGCAGGAAATCGCCCTCTTGATGGCAGCGCAGGCCGTCCTGCTGGGCGCCGTTGTGGTTCTTCGCGAACCGAAACTCCTCATCCCCTGCGTGGTTCTCGGCCTCCCGTTCGAAGTGCTCGAAACGCAGCTGCAGGGCTCCTTCGGGCCTGCCAGCTCGCTGCTGAACCCCGGCCAGGTCGCAATGATCGCGACAGTCGTGGTTGTCGCGGTTCGCGAACGGCACACCCCCTGGCGCCTGCTCCCGAATTCCGGGATGGTGCTGCCGATCGCCCTGCTGTTCCTCGTGCTCTGGCTGGGTGTCGCCTGGTCCGACAACCCGCTTCGGCCCGACAACAGCGTCCTTATCCTTCCGCTCTATCTCGCGTTCGTGCTCTGCGCCCCGACGCTGATCGAGGACCGCCGCGACATCGAACGGATTGCCGGTGCGTTCCTGCTTGGCGCGGCGATGCTGGCTGTCCTCGCACTGAGTCAACGTGTGTTCGGCGTGTTCACCTGGCGCCCCAACCTCTTCTCGGCAGGCGTCTACCGTGCGAACGCCACGTTCGCCGACCCGAACCTGCTGGCGCGCTACCTCGCGGTGGCGATGGCGCTTGCGGCAGGCCTGGTGCTCGTGACCGGCCCGCGCCGGCAGACGGTGTACCTGGCCATCCCGGCGTTTGTGTTCGGGTCGGCCGCAATCCTCGCGACCGGCTCCCGCTCCGGCTGGGTGATGCTGCTCCTCACCGGGTTCGTGGTGGTGATGACATCGCCGGTCGCGCGGTACACGAAGGGGCGGCTCACCGTTGCCGCTGTTGCCGGGCTTGGGCTCGGGTTTGCGATTCTCCTCGCGCGCGGCGGCGCCGATGCCGAGCGGGTGAAATCACTCGCCGATGGGCTGGGTGTGCTCGGCCAGCGCGAGTACCTGATTCGCGCCGGCTGGGAAATGTGGAAGGACAGCCCGGTCATCGGGTGGGGCTCTGGAAACTGGCAGCGAACGCTTACGGCCGCCTACATGCAGTACATCCCGTACTGGTCGCACACCACTCTTTCGCACACATCGCTGATGACGGTGCTCGCGGAACTCGGCATCGTCGGCCTCGCCGCCTTCGCGTTCGCGTCCGTGCGGATGGCGGTCACCATCGTGCGGTCCTACTTCGCCACCGACCGCGTATACAACCGGCTGATGATCGGCTGGCTCGGTGCTGCGCTGCTGGGCGTGTTGTTCAGCAGCCAGTCGGAAGGCCGCCTCTGGGACGACCCGTTCCTCTGGGTCTACTTCGCGCTCGTGATCGCGTTCGAAACCGCGCCCGGGCTCGCTGGCCGTGCCGCCCCACGCGCCATCCTCGAGCCTGCGAGCCCGCCTGCCGCGCGCCCGGCGCCCGCAGGGGGCGCTGTCCCGGTGCCGGCCAGCCCCATGCCCGCTGAGTAACCCCGGACGTCTCTGCCCTGCCCCGCTTGCTCGCGCGCTGGTACCAGTTCGGGTGAATAGAACCTGGCGTATTTGTGATAAAGTTCCTGCCTTTCGAAGGTCCGGACAGAGCGGAGGCCTGGGATGGCAGAGTCGTCCGTATTTCTCGGGAAGGTCCAGCAAGCAGCGCGCCGCTTCTGGGGGCTGCGCTGGTCGATAAAGGGACCAATCCTCGGCGCCGTCGGGCTTGGCATCCTGGCTGCGATCATCCCCGGCGGCGGTGACGACGAACCGCCACAGCTGCGCGTCGCCGACCAGGAACCAGCGCAGGTGGCTTCGCCCTCGCCGGCGGAAGAATCGACGCCAACACCAACGCGTACGCCCAGGAACACTCCGACGAGCACGCCAACCCCCGAACCCACGGCCACGCCGGTGCCACCGACACCAACACCGGTGCCGCCAACACCCACGCCCACCCCACGACCCGCGCAGTCGAACGTGTACTACCGGAACTGCGACGAAGCCCGGGCTGCCGGCGCCGCCCCGATCTATCGCGGCGAGCCCGGGTACCGGCCGGCGCTCGACCGCGACGGCGACGGGATTGCGTGCGAATAGCCCCGCCGGCTGCGTGCTGCGATACCTTTCGGGAAAGCCACGTTTCCTCTTGTCGCGACCGCAACGGCTGGCGGGGTAGCCTGCAATCAGGCCATTGCGGTTGGAGATACCCGCTGGCCGCATGCGCGAGCTACATCGTCCACCACCTGTCAAACGACGGAGAGCGGGACGGCACCGGGGCCGTCCGCGTGGTAGGGCTCGCGACTGAGAGGAGGCGCGGTGGCCGAGGGGGGCACGGAGAGGCGCGCAGACGCCTGGATCTACTACTCGTCAAAGCTCGTTGCGCAGGTCGCCCAGAACCTGCTGCTGGCCGCGCTCTTCGTCGCTGTCGGCACGCAGTCGGAGGGCGCCGCGCTCGGCATCAGCGGGCTGTTCCTTGCGTCGCTGGCGCCGGGGCTCGTGCTCGGGTTCGCTGGCGGCGCGCTCGCCGACCGGATCGGCCCGGCACGGGGCTATGCGCTGGGCGCCGTCCTTCGGCTGCTCCCGGTGCTCGCCGGCGTCGCCATTCTGCGTGACGGCACCACCGCCGCGCTCGTAGCGCTCCTCTTCGGTGTCGGCTCGCAGGTGTTCGCGCCGGCCGAGATGGCGCTCGTCTCGGTGGTGCAGCGCCATTCCGTGTCGCGCGCCCACGCGCTCATCCTCGCACTGCAATACGGCGGGCAGGGGCTCGGTGTGCTGGTGCTCGCGCCCGCGCTCTACTTCCTCGGCGGCACCCACCTGATGATGGCGGTCACCGCGGCGCTGCTGGCTGTGGTGGTCGTGCTTTCGCTCGAACTCGCACGGCGGCTCGGCGCCATCGGGGCCGTCGGGCGGCGTGACCCGTTCTGCTTCGCTGCCACCTGCCGCTACTTCCTGCGCCACGATTACGCGCGCACCGCCGTGACCACGCTCGGGATGAAGACGGCGGTCGCGCGTGCGGTCATCGTTGCCCTGCCGTTCTACCTGAGCCACGACCTCGGCGTTGGCGGCGCCGGCCTCGCGTTCCTCGTCATCCCCGGTGGCGTCGGTGCGCTGGTGGGCCTTGCGGTCGGCCTGCGAACCCACTCCGCCGACGTCGCGGCGTCCGCGATGCGCCGTTCGCTGGCCGGCATGCTGGTGGCCCTGTTCGCGTTCGCCGCGTTCGACTACGGGCTGCGCGCCGTGGTCGAACTGAGCGGCGTCCCCCCGCTGCTCGAACTCGACCTCTCGATGAACACGACGCTCGTGGTCGCGATGCCCGCGGCCTTCCTGCTCGGCTATTCGCTGACGCTGGCGGTGGTCGCCTCGCGTGTCACGCTGACCACCACGACGCCGCTGGGCCAGCAGTCGCGAGTCTTCGCCGGCGCCGAGCTCCTGACCGAGTCGCTGCTCGTGCTGCCGCTGCTCCTGATGGGCATTGGCACGGAAATCGCCGGTGCGCGGGTCACGCTCGCGATCATCGGGTTCGCCGGGCTGGCGGTTGTGCTGGCCTCCGAAGCGCCGGTGGTGTTCGCGCGCACCACGGCCCCGCAACCCGGCGTCCTCCCGCAGCAGGCCGACTAGGCCAGCGAAACCTCCCGCGATTCCCGGGCGCTGCGGTAGCAGGCGTCAACCACTTCGTGTGCGCGAAGGGCCACGTGGAAATCCGGGAAGGCGGGCGTGCCTTCGTTCACCGAACGCAGGAACGCGTAGTCCTCGAGCATGCCCCGGCGCGCCAGCTCGAACTCAACGTCGTCGAGCCCGGCGATCTGCCGATACCGTTCGAGCACCTCGCCGGCGCTCAACTCCTGCTCCGGTCCCTCGCGAAGCTGGTAGCGGATCGGTCCGATGAAGTCGTGGTCGGTCGCGAACCAGCCGCCTTCATAGAACACCTCGAGCCGCCGCGTCGATGGCCGCCCGAGCACGCCATGCCACACCGACGTCAGCGATGTCTGGTGGCCGTCCGCGTGCTGGAACGTCACCAGCGCCACATCCTCGATGCCCGGGTGGCCGCTCGTGATGCGGGTGTGGCAGCGCACCGCCGTGATTTCGCCGAACAGCCAGCGAAAGAGGTCCACGTCGTGGATCGAATGCTCGATGAGCGTGCCGCCGCCCACGCGTTCGAAGTCCCCGCGCCACGTGCTGCCGTACTGCCCACCGACCGGGAAGTACTGGTCGTCGCGAAGATGCGCCGCCAGGAACGGTCCCAGGTCCGGCGCCGACATCATGTCCTTCAGCACCGTGTACACCGGCGAGTAGCGCAGGATCAGCCCGACCTGGTGGATCACGCCCGCACGATCCACCGCCGCGACCATCTCGCGGACTTCGCGGAGCGTCTTCGCCAGCGGCTTTTCGCAGAAAATGGCCAATCCGCGCTCCGCGGCGCGGTGCACCAGCGCCGGGTGTTCGGCGGTCTCGGTGCAGATGTACACGGCGTTGATGCCGGGGTCCCCGAAGATGTCGTCGGCGGTATCGGTGACGAGCCGGGCGCCGGTAATCTCAGCGAAGGCCTGTGCGCGTTCGCCGACACGGTCGCAGACGGCCGCGTATTCGCCGGGGATTCGTTCGCTGCGGAGCACCCCGCGGATGTTCCGGGAGTGAAACCGTCCGATGTGTCCACAGCCGATAAGCCCCACGACGGGTGCACCCATCTGTTTTCCCCGGCCCGCCCGATTTTGCGCGCATTTTACCGGCGGGAGACCGGAACTTGGCGAACCACCGGTGAGGCGTCCTGATAATCAGGCACAGGCTTCGGCCTGACCTCCAGTATCGCTCCTGGAGGACGCGGAACGAGCCGCTTTCGGACAGAACACCTGGGGGCGCAAGTGCACCGTCCGCGAGCGGCTCGTTCGTATTT
>NICF_comb_assmDRAFT_10000113_pt1 | contig 58742 bp, 46 predicted proteins | sample NewIslPassag4_SG_FD_11279 | JGI IMG/M metagenome (IMG submission 11279)
AACCCGCGGAGCACCGTCCACCGGCGGGATCGACTCCGCAAGGCGCGCCGGCCTTGAACCCGCCTGCCGGTCCCCATCCACGAAAGCGGCGTTGTCGAACACCTGCACCGCTCAGGCAACGCGAGCACCTTGTGATCTTCACCACTGAGCGACGGCTCCACCGGACCCTTCATCCCGTGCCTCCCACGCATCGCGCACTGTCCGGGAGCCGCAGGAACCTGCGGCGAACTGTACACCTGCGTCACGACCCGCTGCCGAGCAGCCGAGCTCCTAACGCCCCACCCGGGTGAAAGACGGCGAACTGCTCTTTGCCAAATCCCCTCTTTTGCATGACGACGATGGCGACGGCATCGCCGATGGCGAGCGTCGCGGCGGCGCTGGCGCTCGGCACCAGGTCATGCGGATCGGCTTCAGCCGGCACCGAGATGTCGAGCGTCACGACGGCCTGCTTGGCGAGAGTCGAACCGGCACGCGCCGTCATGGCGACGATCGGCGCCCCGATTTTCCTGATGATCGAGACAAAACCCAACAGCTCCGCCGTCTCGCCGCTGTTCGAAATGGCAAAGACCAGATCTTTGGGCTCGACCATCCCTGAATCCCCGTGCAGCGCCTCGTCAGCGTGCACAAAAAACGCGGGTGTCCCGGTGCTGGCAAAGGTTGCGGCCAGCTTCCGGCCGATGTGCCCCGATTTGCCGATGCCGGTGAAGACCACTTTCCCGCGGCATTCTAGGACGAGCTGCACGACTTTTGCAAAGCGCTCGTCAAGCCTGTCCCGCACCGCCCGCAGGCCTGCGATCTCGGCATCGATCACGTTTTTGCCGAGAGAGATCAACTCGGAGCTGCCGCCGGGCGCCGGCGATGCGCCCGTGGATAGGGCTTCGGACATGACACGGTTCCCCTTCTTAAAGCAAAGTCGCAACTTACCTTTGAAACCCTGACCTGCTTGAGCTTTGACTTCAACTTAGGCTGGCGCCTAGACATGCGCTTTCTCGATCTCTTTCGGTGAATGGGCTCCATCGGGCGAACCGATCGAGCAGGCTTCGAGCAACCTTCCGCTGCCCCGTTTGGGCCTTGTCCAACGGGACTGAGGCATCGGTTTGGACCAAAGCGCGAGGCCTGCTCAATTTTCAGAGGCGCTTTCCCGTTCCTTCAAGAAAGCCTCGAGCCGCTCGAGGGTGGGAATCGACGGCTGCGCTCCCATGCCGGTCACCGTCAGCGCCCCGGCGGCGTTGGCGAAACGGAGCGCTTCGGCCATGGGCATCCCCTTCGCGTACGCCACGGCAAACGCCCCGTTAAAGGCGTCCCCGGCGGCGGTGGTATCCACCACTTCCACTGGCCACGTCGGTGCCAGAACCGGCCCGGACGCGTCGTAAAGGAGCGAGCCCTTGCCGCCCAGCGTGATGATCACCGTCTGGACGCCCTGGTTCCTGAGGGCCAGCGCGGCCCGCTCCGCATCCTCGACCGAGCGAATCTCGATTCCGGTCAACGCCTCAGCCTCCGTCTCGTTGGGCGTTACGACCGTGGCCAATTCGAGAAGCTCCCGATCCAGCGGCCGGGCCGGCGCCGGATTGAAGATCACCGGCTTGCCGAGCTCCCGGGCGCGCTTGAGGACGTAGCGGTTCACCTCGATCGGGATCTCAAGCTGCAGCAGGATCACATCGGCCGCACGCAGCGCATCGTCGGCCCGCTGGACGTCCTCCGGAGTGCATCGCATGTTGGCGCCGGGAATGATGATGATCCGGTTGTTGCCTGAAGAATCGTCCAAAGTGATGGACCCGACCCCGGTGGGCGCCTCGGGGTCGACGGTGATGTAACGCGTCTCGATTCCCGCCGCCTTGAGACTTTGGATCTGATCCTGGCCAAAGAGGTCGTCGCCGACCCTGCCGATCATCGTCACGTTGCCGCCGAGACGAGCCGCGGCCACCGCTTGATTCGCGCCCTTTCCGCCGGGAGCCCGCTGGAACTCCTTTCCGACGATGGTCTCCCCTTCTTTGGGCATGCGATCGGCGCGCACGATCAAATCCATCATGAAACTACCGACGACGACGACGTTTGGCCTTGCGCTCATACGCTGGAAAGCTCCCTCCGTCCACGTAATCAACTTCTGCATTGTGCGTCTTGACCCGCGGGACCGCTCGCAGGCCGCTGGCTACCGATGTCTCGTCGATGGGCGTGAGCGCCATGCCGAAAGCGCTGAATCTTCCTTCGCGGGATGTTTCGCATGTGAATGATTCATGGTGGGAGATGCTTTTCCTGTTCAGGTTAAAGAGGGAGGTGTCCGCGTAACCCGTCGAAGATTCGTACAGGCCGCACCGGGATATCTCGCCGGGCTCGTGGGGAAAATCTCCCTCAAAAGGAGGTCTCCACATGCCGGAAAATGTGAGCTGTACCGTAAACACATGCATCTATTGGCGGGAGAAAAACGTCTGCACGGCCGAGAAAATCCTCGTCGCCCTCGACGAAGCGCTCCAGCGCATCGATGACAAAATGGAGATCGCAGGCCTCGATCCGACCCCGGCCACCCAGTCGGCCCAGACCAGTTGCAAGACGTTTCGGCCCCGCTCGGGCGAGAGCAGCTACCGCTAGGTGAACAGGCCTAGGGGCCAAAGCCTCGGCGACTGAGCACGCGACAAAGGTCCCCGGGGCCCCTCCTTCGGGGCCCCACCCGCTCAACCCACGGGGAGCGCCCTCACACGTTCTTCGCTTCCCGCGTCTTTTGCTTTTTTCACGCCGCCTTTGCCCGCGCCGTCCCATCCAAAGCCATGGAACGCCCTGGAAAGCCGCCCATCCGGGTCCTCCCTCCGGAGGAAACTCTCCACACGGGGTGAAACAGTGGCCCATAAGGTGAGAGGCTGTGGGCTACTGGAAAGGCAATGGACGATCGGAAGCTCGTCGCGACCGTTTGCCGGGTCCACGGCGCGACAAGCTGCGGCGGCCCGTGCCGCCAGCGGCCATCGAGTAGCCCAGCAGCAGCCAGGCGGGAGAACAACGCGGGCAGGTGGTTTGAGGGATGGCTACGGAACACGGCAGCCCCGTGCGCTACGTCGTCTTCGACATGGGCGGAGTGTTGCTCCAACTCGGCGAGTCGGCCTATCGGGATGTGGTAGCCCGCCACTTGGGTTTTGACGGGGTTCCCCCGGCGTACGATCAATACGCCGACGCGCTCTACCGGGGCCGGATCAGCGAAGAAGAGCTGTGGTCAAAGCTGATCGGACGCGCGCTTACCGAGGAAGACCTTGAGGTCTGCATCCAGAGCTTTCTTACACATTTCCCTCCCATTGAGCCGATGCTCGCGTTGGCCGAAGAGCTTCGACGGCATGGCGTGGGCACCGCCGTCCTCTCCAACACCCAGAACGTGCACGTCCGGGCGGTGCGGCGAATGCGGATCCTAGACCCGTTCTTCCCGGTCTTCTTTTCCTGTGAGATCGGGTTGCGCAAGCCTTCGGAAGCCATCTACCGCCACGTCGTCGAAACCCTCGGACTTGCTCCCGGCGAGATCGCCTTTATCGACGACATTGCCGAAAACGTGGAGGCCGCCCAAAAGGCCGGCCTCCACGGGATTCACCACACCGGCGACGTCGAGGCGACCCGACGCTCCGTGCTCGCCCTTGTCCGAAAGCGCGAGAACGTGCATGAGGAGCGCGACGGCTAAGGCCGTTCACTAGAACCAGTACGAGACGCCGACCTTCGCCTCAAACCAGTATCCTCTGTCGCCTTCCACGTGGCCATCGTTGTCGACCAGGCCTGCCCGCACATCCCCCCTCAGCTCGTAGCGGTCGGCCGCTCTGGCAAGGCCGAAGGAAACTCCGCGAGTCGTTTCGACGACGCCGCTCAAGAATGCGTTTTCCTTGCGCTCCTTGCTCGACGAATACCAGTCGCCGACTTCTCCTTCGCCCTTGCGCCAGAGAAAGCCCCCAGCATACATGCGCCACGCCGGAGAGAGCTCATGGTGCCAGCGCACTTCGAACGCATCGCCGTCCGCGCCCATGCGGTGGCCGAGCGGCCGGCCGTCGTAGTCGTACACGGTGCCCCGGTCGCGATTGCTATAGGCGTAGTTCGTAAGCCGCGAGTACTCGGCAAGCCACGGCCCGTACTCGACTCCGACGAGCAGGCCGTAAAGCGGCGGATTAGTCTCTACGCCGGGAACGGCCGGAAACTCGTTGAAAATCGCCTCGCCGTACACTACGGCGTCGTCGAGGCGGAGTTCCGCGTCGAGTTGGATCAGCTGATTGTCCTGTATGCTCTTGCCGCCGGGTAGGTACTTGACGAGGTACAGCGGCAGAGCCGGCACCAGATCGTAGAAGAGATCTCCCGGGTGCGGGGCCGAACGCACGCTCACCTCGGCGATGCCCACTGAAAGATTCGGCAAGAGCGCGTAATCCAGGCGGTGCAGCACGACCCGCTTATACCTCTGGTCCTCCGTCGCCAGGTCGCCGATCACCTTGTCGTAACGATAGCGATTCCCGGCGACGGTATAAGCGAGGGAGGGGTAGCCCGGCGGGCTGCCTGAAGAAAGGAGAGCGTCGATCCGTCCCCTGCCGAGAGCGTGTGCGCTCTTTCCTACCTGGACGGTGAGGTCTTGCCCCCACGAGGAGAACGCCTGCCGCCATGCGACCTCGTGCACCGAAGCCACGAAGGCCTGATTGGTGTCGAGAAAGCCGTCAAGGCCGGCGACGACCACCAGCGTGCCGCCGGGAACAGGTGCTACCTCAACGCCGACGCTGCCGCCGACATGCCCGCGCTCCCATACGCCTTCGATGGAAACGACCTGTGCGGCCCGGAAGGCCGCGTGCGGCTTCGAATCGGACCACACATCGGCTACCGCCAACGCAGCGTCCGGCCACGCCGCAAGGAGAGCCAACGCCAAAGCCAACGCGATCGCAAGGCCGTATGCCATCCCGGCGCGCGGCCGCCGCGGCGCCACCGCTCGTCCGCACTTCCCCGTGGCTGCGGAGAAACCAGCGAATCCAGGGCGTTTCGCAAACCCACGGATATTCGATACNCTCGACAACCGAACGAATCCAGAGAATCCTGCTAGCACCGATCCTTCCGATAATTTTGGGCACGTCGAAGCTCTTAGAGCGCCCGTCTGTTCCCGGAGCTTCTCTCCCTGCTTTCCATCCAGCCTTCGGCTGCTGATCCTGGAGCTGAGATGAACCGCCATTCGAGTTCCTCCCTGCATCCCCGACCATACAGAGAGACTTCCTTACTTCTTGCCGAGTTCCTTGCGCCAAGCTCCATTGACGCTGGATCGCTATGCCATGGCCGGTTGCTGCCGTCAGCAGCCGTCACGGCGAGTCCCCTTCCCCCTACCGCAGCGCCTCCCGCAGGTAGTCGCGCATGGCCGACGCCGCCTGGGAAAGGTACCGGTGCGGGTTCCAGGCGATGCCCACCGTCCGCCGCAGAGTGGGCGTTGCAACCCGCGCCACGGCGATACCCGGAACCTCGCCGACGGCCATCTCCGGCACCAGCGTCACGCCGAGACCGGCCCGCACGAAACGCAGCGCCGTGTCGATATCCGTGCCACTCACGACGATCCGGGGAGTAAAGCCCGCCCTCTCGCAAGCCGAGAGGGTGAGCGAGCGCAGGTGGTATCCTTCGCGGCAGAGGATGAAGCCGTCCTTGCGCACGTCCCGCAGGTGGATCGCGCCGCCCCCCGCGCACCGGTGGTCGGGCGAAAGAGCGAGGACGATCTCCTCGTGCAGGAGGGGTTCAAACGCGACGCCTTGCGTCTCCTGGTCCTCCACCAGCAACGCGAGGTCGAGATTCCCCTGCTCGAGCTGGCGAGCGAGGCGGTCGGAGCCATCCTCGACGATGGTGAGCTCAAGCCCCGGATAGCTTTGGAAAAACCCGCCGATCACCCGCGGCAAAAGGTGCCCGCCCAGCGTGGGCGTCGCCCCGAGCCGAATCTTGCCGCGGCGAAGCCCGCTGCGCTCAGCGAACTCCTCCTGCACGTCGTCGGCGAGGGCCACCAGCCGGCGGGCGTACGGAAGGAGCGCTTCACCGTCGGTGGTGAGCGCCACGTGCCGCTTGTTGCGGACGAAGAGCTGAACCCCGAGCTCCTCCTCGAGCGCCCGGATCTGCTGGCTAAGGCTTGGCTGAGAAATGTGAAGGCTTTCCGCCGCCCGGCCGAAGTGAAGCCGCTCTGCGACCGCCAAGAAGTAACGCAACTGCCGAAGCTCCACGTGCCCCACCCTCGATAGGATTTCCCTATCACATTTATGCATACTATGTATTGGATCCTATTGATCCGAAAGTGCTATGCTGGAGTCTGAACAAGTGTGCCCGCTTTGTGCTTTGCGCGCTGTTTTGGACTCGCACGAGCGCGCGGAAGGGAGCTGCGGGTACCGCTTAGGGGAAGATGAGCTCCTGTTGGGTTCGGTACGGGTTGAGGACGCGGCTAGGTGCCAAAGCAAAGTGCGTCGAATTTGGGTAGCGGTTTCGTGCGGCGGTTTAGCATAGCAGGGTTTCATACGATATAAGGAATTGGAACTGGGATCGATGCCCATCGAAAACACATGGCGTGAGGCTGCTCAGCAACCAAAGTTGTCCTAATTTTTGAGGCGCGGCCGGCCGTCCGGGGTGCCATGGCCGGTCGTCGCGCGGGTTTGGGGCGGTGTGTTGCATGGCTACCGTACAAAAGAGAATCGGCGGCAAGTGGGATACGACGCTGGGCAAGAAGGTGATCATGGGCCTATCGGGCCTGTTGCTCATCGGCTATCTCATCATTCACCTCGCGGCCAACCTCATGGTCTTCGCCGGCGACGGCGGGAGGATGATCAACCGGTACTCCCACGCGCTGCACCAGCTCGGGCCGCTGCTCACCATCGCCCGGATCATCCTGGCGGTGCTCTTTATCTCCCACATCATTTCGGGGGTCCGGGTGACCATCCGCAACCGCAAGGCCCGTTCGAGCCGATACGAGATGGCCGCGTCCAAGGGCGGCCCCAGCAAGATGACGTGGGCGTCGCGGTGGATGGCTATCACGGGCTTGATCCTCTTGGTCTACGTTCCTACGCACGTGTGGATGTTTACCCTCGGGCCGTATTACGAGACGGTGATCGACGGCGTCGTCATGCGCGACATCTACCGCTTGGTCGTGGAGCGCTTTAAGAACCCCGTCACCGCCTTCAGCTATGCGGCCGTGATGCTCTTTCTCTGTTTGCACCTCGCACACGGCTTTTGGAGCGCGCTCCAATCGCTGGGTGCGCTCAATCGCCGCTGGCTTCCCGTCGCCTACACGGTGGGCGTGGTCCTGGCGGTGTTGATCGCGGCCGGATTCTTCATCTTGCCCATCTACACGTATTTCTTCATTCCGTTGCCGTAATGGCCGGTGCCGAAACGGTGAGGCTTTAGCCTGGACAAGAGCTTGAACCGCTGGGGAGGAAATCCCGTTATGTCACAGGTCGTGCTGGACGCCAAGATTCCCAAAGGTCCCATTCAAGACAAGTGGTCCAATCACAAGGCCTCCGTGAAGCTGGTGAACCCGGCCAACAAGCGGAAGTACACGATCATCGTGGTCGGTACGGGCTTGGCCGGCGCTTCCGCGGCGGCCACCTTGGGCGAGCTCGGCTACAACGTCCTTAACTTCTGCATCCAGGACTCGCCCCGGCGGGCTCACAGCGTCGCCGCCCAGGGCGGCATCAACGCGGCGAAGAACTACCAGAACGACGGCGACAGCGTATGGCGCCTCTTTTACGACACCGTCAAAGGCGGTGACTACCGGGCCCGGGAGGCCAACGTTTACCGCCTTGCGGAGCTTTCGGTCAACATCATCGACCAGGCGGTCGCCCAGGGCGTCCCCTTTGCCCGCGAGTATGGCGGCACGCTGGCCAACCGCTCGTTCGGCGGCGCGCAGGTCTCCCGCACCTTCTACGCCCGTGGCCAGACGGGCCAGCAGCTGCTCCTCGGCGCCTACAGCGCCCTGATGCGACAGGTGAATGCCGGCAAGGTCAAGCTCTTTCCCCGCCGCGAGATGCTGGACCTGGTCGTCATCGACGGCAGAGCCCGGGGCATCGTCTGCCGCAACCTGGTCACCGGCGACATCGAAACCTACGCCGCGGACGCCGTCTGTGTGGCGACGGGCGGTTATTCCACCGTCTTTTTCCTCTCGACCAACGCGGTCAACTCCAACGCCACCGCGATCTGGCGTTGTTTTAAGAAGGGCGCGTTCTTCGCGAACCCCTGCTTTACACAGATCCACCCCACCTGCCTGCCCGAAGCGGGCGCCGGTCAATCCAAACTCACTTTGATGAGCGAGAGCCTGCGCAACGACGGCCGGGTGTGGGTGCCCAAGAAGAAGGGTGACAAGCGCCCGCCGCACGAGATCCCCGAGTCCGAGCGGGACTATTTCCTTGAGCGCAGGTACCCCGCCTTCGGCAACCTGGTGCCGCGCGACATCGCGTCCCGGGCGGCGAAGGCCGTATGCGACGAAGGGTACGGCGTGGGCCCCACAGGTCGGGCAGTCTACCTCGACTTTGGCGAGGCCATTCAGCGCCTCGGCGTCGACGTGATCCGGGAGCGCTACGGCAACCTCTTCGCCATGTACCACGAGATCACCGGCGAAGATCCTTACAAGACGCCCATGAGAATCTATCCCGCGCCGCACTACACCATGGGCGGCCTTTGGGTCGACTATAACTTGATGACCACGATCCCAGGCCTCTACGCGCTGGGCGAGGCCAACTTCTCCGACCACGGTGCGAACCGCCTGGGGGCGAGCGCCCTGATGCAGGGGCTTGCCGACGGCTACTTCATCATCCCCATCACCATCGGCGACTTCCTCGCCGACCACCGGCCTGACGGTCTCACCACCGCTCACCCGGCTTTCGCCGAGAGCGTGAAGGCCGTGGAAGATCAGGTGAAACGGCTCCTCAGCATCAAAGGGAAGAAGACCGTGCGCCAGTTCCACTGGGAGCTGGGCCGCATCATGTGGGACTACGTCGGCATGTCCCGCAACGAGAAGGGACTCCTCAAGGCGATCTCCGACATCCGCGCCCTGCGGGAGGAGTTTTGGAAGGACGTCAAGGTGACGGGTTCGGAGGACGATTTCAACAAGGATCTGGAGTTTGCAGGCCGAGTCGCCGACTTCCTCGAGCTCGGCGAGCTGATGGCCATGGACGCCCTCGACCGGGCCGAATCGTGCGGCGGCCACTTCCGTGAGGAGTACCAGACCCCCGACGGCGAAGCGCTCCGGCGGGATGACGAGTTCTGCCACGTCTCGGTCTGGGAGCACAAGGGCGACGTCAAGGATTCGGTGCGGCATAAGGAACCGCTGGTGTTTGAGTACGCCAAACCGTCTCAGAGGAGCTACAAGTAACCGGCTCAGGGCACGCGTGGCGAGCGCCTGCTTGGCGTACCTCGTACAGGATACGTGCAGGACGCACGAGCGCGGCAGCATACCTTGCGGGAAAGGGCGATCACCGATGAAGTTTCGCCTGAAGATATGGCGTCAAGCTGGACCCGACAAACCCGGGCGCTTTGAGGAATACGACGTCGATAACATCTCTCCCGAGATGTCCTTCCTCGAGATGCTCGACCAGCTCAACGAAGAGCTGATCCGTCAGAACAAAGAGCCCATCGCCTTCGACAGCGACTGCCGGGAGGGCATCTGCGGCACCTGCGGGCTGGTGATCAACGGGATGCCCCACGGGCCGAAGCTCCGCTGCACCACTTGCGAGCTTCGCATGAGAGAGTTTCCCGACGGGGCTTACATCACAGTCGAACCCTTTAGGGCCGACGCGTTTCCCGTCATCAAGGACCTGGTGGTCGACCGGAGCGCCCTTGACCGCATCATCGCCGCTGGCGGTTACATTTCGGTGAACACAGGTTCGGCGCCCGACGCCAACGCGATCCCGATTCCCAAAGATATCGCCGAAGAAGCGATGGACGCGGCCGCCTGCATCGGTTGCGGCGCTTGCGTGGCCGCCTGCCCCAATGCTTCGGCCGCCCTCTTTACGGGCGCTAAGATCTCCCAGCTGGCGCTCCTTCCCCAAGGACATCCCGAGCGCGAGCGCAGGGTGATCAACATGGTGAACCAGATGGACCTGGAGGGCTTCGGCTCTTGCTCTAACCATGGAGAGTGCGAAGCGGCGTGTCCCAAGGGGATTTCCATCGTGAACATCGCCAGAATGCGCCGGGAGTACATCAAGGCGTCGCCAAGCAAAGTGGCGAGCAAAGCCGGCGCCGGCGGGGGCTTCTAGGCGGGACCGTTGCGGCAGCTTCCAAGCACCGGTCGTGAGGCCGGTTCGAAGTCGTCCGTCGCCGACCGAGGCTACAAGCAATCCGGTGCGACGCGAGCTTAAGGCATCTCGCCCCGGGTACCGTAAGACTAAAGGAAGAACACGTAAGACGAAAAGACCGGTCGCCCCCCGATTCACGATCGGCGGAGCCGACCGGTCTTTGGTCGCTCACAGCTTGTTCAGGCGCCCTGTCCCAAGGCCACGAGGCGTTCGACTTCGTCTCGCCTCGGCATCGCAGGGATCCCGCCGTAGCGAGTGACGCAGAGCGCCGCGGCGGCGTGAGCGAACTTCACCGCCCGGACCAGCTCCTTGTCATCCGCGAAGGCAAAGTCCTCCTCAACCAGCCGGGCGAGGAAAGCGCCGCTGAAGGCGTCGCCTGCCCCCGTCGTGTCTACCGCCTCGACCCTAAAGCCGTCGACCCGGTGCACTTGGTCCCGATAGAGGAGCGCCGCGGGGCGGCTCCCGCGGGTGATCACCCAGATCGCGCCCCGCGCGCGAACCGGATGCCCCAAAAGATCGCTCTCGTCGCGACCTGGAAAGAGCCAGTCCATCTCCTCTTCGCTCATCTTGACGAAGTCCGCCTGGCTCAGCGTCCACAGGACCAGCTCTTTCGCTTCCGAGTGGTCTTCCCAGAGCATCGGCCGCCAGTTGACGTCAAAGGAGACGAAGGTGCCGAATCTCCTGGCCCGTTGGACGGCCGAGAGCGTCGCCTCGCGGGCGGGCCCTTTGGAGAGCGAAACGGAGCAGATGTGGATGGCTCGGGCTCCGGCCAAGGCCGCATCGGGTATGTGGCGCGCGTCCAACAGCGTGTCGGCGGTGCCTTGGCGGTAGAACGAAAACTCCCGCTCCCCGCCTTCGCCCAGGCGGACCATGGCGAGCGTCGTGGGTTCTTGGCAGCGGGCTACGTAGCGGTCGTCGACGCCTTCCTCGCGCAGGAGCGCCAGCAGCCACTCGCCCCAGAAGTCGGTGCTCACCACGCCGCAGTAGCCCGACCGGCAGCCAAGGCGCGCAAGGCCCACGGCGGCGTTGGCCGGCGCTCCTCCCGCCTTGGCTTCAAGGCGCCAGCCGTCCCCTTCCCGGTGGACGATCATATCCACCAGCATCTCCCCAATCGCAAGCACATCCAACGCGCGCCCGCTCGTGGATGTGCTCCCTGCGGCTTGCGCTGCCTGGCCCACGCTCCGTCACCCCATCTCCACCATGACCTTGATCGCGCCGTCCGCGCCCGTCTCGGCGTAGCGCATCGCCTCGTGCACGTCGTCGAAGGAGAAGCGGTGTGTGATGATGCCCTCCACGTTCAACCTCCCCGAGATCATCAACTCGATGGCCAGCGGGTAGGTGTAGACGTAGCGAAAGATGCCCCGGATGTCGATCTCCTTCGACGTGATGTGCATCATCGGCACGCGATACGTGTCCTCTTCGCCCAGACCGACGAGGACCACGACGCCGCCCCGCTTGGTCACGCCAAGGCAGGAGCGAAACGCCGCTTCGGCCCCGGCACATTCGATTGCCACGTCGACGCCTTTGCCCCCCGTCGCGGCCAGCACCTCTTTGACCACGTCGACTTCTCGTGCATTGAACACCGCCTCGGCTCCCAGCTCCTCAGCCTTTTTCAGCCGGTGCGGCTGCACATCGCTCACGTACACCCGCGTCGCCCCAAAGGCCCTGGCCACCATGAGCGTGACAAGCCCGATGGGCCCTGCCCCCGCGATCAAGAGACTCTGGCCTGCGCTCACCGCTCCCCGGCGGCAGGCGTGGATGGCGACGGAGGCCGGTTCGATCAAAGCCGCTGCATCCAGCGATACGGACTCAGGGACGGCATAGGCGAAATCCGCGGGTACGACCACGTAGTCGCAGAGGGAGCCGTCGACCGGAGGAGTGGCAAAGAAGCGCACGTCGGGGCACAAGTTGTACCGGCCCGTCTTGCAGTGCTCGCACCGGCGGCAAGGAATGCCGGGCTCGAGCGCCACCCGATCCCCCAAAGACAAAGACGTCACGGCGGAGCCGACGGCCGCCACGGTCCCCGAGGTCTCATGCCCGAGGATCATCGGCTCTCGCACCACAAAGTCGCCGATCCGCCCCGTCTTAAAGTAGTGCACATCCGAACCGCAGATCCCGACCGAGCCCACCTTCACCAGCACGTCATGAGGCCCGACCACGGGCTCCGGCACCTCTTCGATCCGCAAATCCCGCGGGGCATGCAATACAGCTGCTCGCACGCTACTCCCTTCCTTCTCACGTTTCCAAGGTGATACGGCGCAAGAGGATGCTTTACGGCAATCTCGCCACAAGCCTGTCGTCACGCACCTGAACGCCCAACGACGACCTGCGTCCGATCGTTCGAAGGAGTCCCGCGTGCGGTTTACACTTTCTCTTCTCGTTTCCCTCCCCGCTGCCGCGCAACCTGATCCCGGTACGCTTCGAATCAAGAGGCGGCGCTGCGTCCCACGGGCGGCTATCTCATCACCCTATTCAGTCTGGGCACCGGTCTTAATCTTCCAGCGAAAACTCCTGGTACAGCGCCGGCAGCGCTTCCCTGAGGGCCCGCTCGTTAAGATAGGGATCCTCACGGTCGTAGACGCTAAAGGAGCTATTCCCCTCGACCAGTTCGAACCGAAACCGGCCGTCGTCTCCCACCTCCACGGCGCAAGGGCGCAGCGCGTGCGGAAGCATCTCGTCGCCGTCGGCGATCTCCTCTTGCCGCACGATCCGAAACCGGCCGTCCGCACGGCGGACCAAGCGGCGTCCCGAGACTTCAAGCCAGACGGCGCTCTCCCACACGTTGTGGGGCCTTCTTTTCCACTCCTCCAGCATCTTGGGATCGGGGAGCGACGGGTCTTCCAGCACCCCGAGGAAGTCGTGGCGGTTTGAACGTGCGAAGGCGTACCACAAATAACGTTGAAGCTTCGGGTCCATCCCGGCGATGAAATCGAGATGGGGCAGCCTCCAAAAGGTGTTGTGCCGCCCGTAGGCAAAAGGCCCGTCTTTTGTGGCGCACGGGTAGAGCGCGATAGGAAGCCCGGAGCGGAGCAAGCAGCAGATGGCCTGGGGATCCAGGTTGACGTTCCATTCTAAAAACGACGGGTCCGACGCGCCGGCGCACAGGTGAATCCGGGCGACCTTCGCCCGCAAGAGCTCCGGCCAACGGTTGAAAGCCACGGCGATCGAGCGAGCCGAGCCGAAAGAGAGGATGTGCACCGGATCCTCGCTCTCCTCGAGAATCCGGCGGATCAGCTCAAGCCCCGTCTCCTGGAAGGCGGGCAAGTCCTCCATCGTGTCTCCGGGCGACTTCATCCGCGTGAACGGACCCACGCCGGCGGGCACGTTCCGGTTGAAGATGTAGTTGAGCTGCAGCACCGGGATGAACCCCGGTTCCCGCGGCCCGGTGGGATCGTGGTAAGAAGGATCCCCTTGAGTGAACGGCCGGCGGTAGTCGTCGGTGCAATCGAGGATGACGCCCTTGAGATCGATCTCGGGAAGGGCGTAGGCGGCGATGAGGTCGACGTTGTCGCCGACGTCCTGATGAGGGTGGTATAGATCGGTCACATCGATGACGGGCACGCGCCGCATGGTCGTGCAACTCCCTCCATTCTCCAGTGCTGCGGGCCGGTCGTTCCTCGTCGTGGTGATCGCCCGCGCCGCTCGCCACGGGCCCGTGGCGCCGCGCGGAAGATCCTTTTTGCGCCGGCCCGCACGAGGCTTTACCACGCCGCTTCGATCGCTCCTCGAAGACGGCCGGAGCCGGGAAGAGTCGCCTCCCCCCGGCTCCGCTCTCCGGCACTCCGCAAGCCGAAACGGTCCGTCTTTCGCTGCCTTACGTAAGACCGCCCCGACGTGTGGACCAGCCTCGACCGCCGCCGTTCAGTTCCCGTAATAGGTAGCCAGCCGGCTGTTGATGGCCTGCTCCATCTCGTGGATGGCTTGAGCGGGGTGCACCCCGCCGTCCAGCGCGGCGTAGATCACGCTGTCGATCCCCTCAAGCACCACGTCAAAGACTGTCCCTTGCGGCCATGCCACGCTGTTCGGCAACACCTGGGCGGCCGCCTCCAAGATCTTGGCTACCGCCGGATCGCCGGTGATGATCGGCGACGAGTAGTAGTCGAGCCTTGCGGGCAAGAGGCCGCTGTCGGCGGTCACCAGGGCGATGTTTTCCTCCTCCATGAGGAAGCGAATGAACTTGCTGGCTGCCGCCGCGGCTTCGCTGCTTAGGCCGAGGCCGAGGCGCAGGTCGGAGGCGATGGCCAAAAGGCCGTACGGCGCTGATTCGCTGATCCGGGGCTGCGGGGCGACTCCCCAGTTAAAGTCGGGGAAGTTCCGCAGATGCCCCAAATACCACGATCCCTGGAGCATCATCGATGCGGACCCGGACGTCAGCTGGGCTCCTGCCCACACCTGCTGCGGCCAGGCCGTAACGCCCGAGCGGATCACATCCAGCATAAAGCTGTAAGCGTCCTCCGCACCGCCGCCCACCAGGCTCACCCTGTGCTCGCCGACCCGGTAGAAGTCCGGATCCATCTGCGGCAGGAAAACCTGGGCGAAGTCCTTGCCCTCCAATGCGAACCCCGAGCGCACCAGGCGTTGCTCACCGTCGGTACGGGTCAGCCGCCTTGCCACGTCGAGGAGCTCCTCCCAAGTGGCCGGCGGCGCGCCGATTCCCGCCTCGGCGAAGTGATCCCGGTTGTACCAAAGGAGCGACGGCCAGACCACCCAGGGAAGCCCATAGATCTCGTCGCCGATGTACTCGGCGTAGAAGGGGAGGATTTCTGCTTGCTCCTGCATGTACTCCCGCAGGCTCGGGACAAACATGTCGGCCGGCAAGGGATCGTGCATGCCGTCGACGGCGGCGCGGATCACCTCGGGGCCGATGCCGCTCGCCACAGCGAGTTTCACCTTGTCGTAGTACCCGTCGAAGGGATGAAGCTCGACGATCACTTCAATCTCGTCCTGGGAGGCGTTGAACCTCTGAGCGGCGCCTTGCATCCAGCTTCCGATCGCATCTTCCCACGACCAAGCGTAGATCTGGGTCTTGGCCGCGCTCACACCCGAGACTGCCAGAACCAACATGGCGGCGACCAGCCATACCAGTCTTGCGCGTCGATGAGCCATCGAAGATTCCTCCTTTTGACCGTGTTGCAGTGGTTCGTCCTCTCGCATCTTACTGCGGCTCGTCCACTACAGCTTCCAGATCCAATCCCAGTGCCAGCATGGCCTCAGCCTCCGGGACCGAAAGGCCCGTGCTCACCGCGACAGGGTAACCGGCGGGTTGCTCGCCAAGATGCACGTGGAGCGGAAGCCCCGTGGCGTGCTCGTCCACGTCGACTGTCACCCCCCTGGTGTACGCGCCTTGAGTCTCCACCACGAGGCGAAACAGGCGGCTTGGAACCACGCGGGGCTCCTCCAAGTGCAGGAACGGCACGACGTCAAAGAGCACCGGATCGTACCCGGCCCCCCACGCGGCGATGAGCTCACAAAGGAGCTTTGCATGGGGTTGTTGGCTTCTGCGAAGCCGATCTTTGAGACCGGAGTGAAACTGAAGTTGCATGCCGACGCTCCACGTAGACAGGTGCACGTTCTTGCCCTTCTCGACCACCTTGGAAGCCGCGATGTAGTCGGCGGCGAAGTTGTGCTCCCGCCGGAATACCTGGACCTCACCTCCCATGACGTGAACGCTCTCGAACATGCCGGGAAGCTCCGGATAACGCTGAAAGGCCGCCGCGATGTTGGTGAGCGGGCCGAGTGTGACCAAGTGGAGCCGCCCGGCGTATTCTTTGGCCAAACTATAGAGCAATTCGGCAGCGTCCACCTGCGGCCGGACAGGCTTGAGGTGGCGGGCCGCCCAACGGATTTGCCCAGAATGGATCGTTCCGGCGTTGGTCGAGACGCGCTCGCTTCCAATCGCAATCGGCGCTGACTTTCCCACCGCCTCGAGAAGCGCCGAGACGATGCCCGCCCTTATTTCCCCCGCGTAACCCACGATGCTGATCCCTGCCACGTGGAAGCACGGGTTTGAGAGCGCGTAAGCGAGAGCGATGGCGTCGTCGATGTCGTCGCCGATGTCTGTGTCGATAAAAACTGGAATAGAAGACACGTCGGGCCTCCGTCCATCCCCGACCAGGGGAAGTGCAACAGTTGCTGAAACGACTATCTGTAAACCCCTTTGCAAAACATCAATTTCCCTTGTTCCCTTCCCGCCCTTGTGCCGATATTGCCAAGTGATAACCCTCGATTGCTCGGTTGCGACGGGAGCTTTTCTACGGGGAGGATGAAGGCGATGGGGATACCCAAAGTCTTGCTGGACACCGGCATCGGCGACCACGTAGATGAGGCCTTTGCCCTGGCGCTGGCCGCGCGTTCGCCGGAGATCAATCTGATCGGCGTGACGACCACGTCCTACGACGCCCCGACGCGGGCGGTTCTCGCCCGGCGGCTCTTGGGAGCATACGGCAGGAGCGACGTCCCCGTGGCTGCGGGCTCGAGCGCTCGCTTTCGCGCCGACGATCCCGGAGCTGCCCGCTTCTCCTTCACCCAGCTCGATTATGCCCGGCACGTAGAACCGATGGCCCCTGCCAGCCCGCTGCCGGCGGTGGAGTTTCTCGCTCGCATGATCGAAGCTCATGCCCCCGTCACCATCGTCGCTACGGCGCCCCTCACCAACATCGCCGAGCTGATCCAGCGCCATCCCCGGCTGTGCCGGGGGATCGAGCGCATCATCTTCATGGGCGGCTGGTCCAGCATCGGGCTCCCCGAGTTCAACATGTACGGAGATGCCGAAGCGGTCGACGTTGTCCTCCGATCAGGCATTCCGGCGACAGCGGTGGGATACGAGGTGACGCTGAGCTGCGCCATGCGTCCGGCTCATCTACGCTGGCTGGAGAGCGCCGGCGGGGACGGACCGAGCCTCCTCCGCCAACTCTACCACGCCTTTTACGCCGGCACCGAAGAGAAGTACCCCATCCTGCACGACCCGCTCACCGTCGCGGCGCTCGTCGACCCGTCGCTGGTCACGGTGCGCAGGCTGGAGCTCAGGGTCATCACGGAGCGCGGACCCGGGTACGGCGTCTTACTACACGAACCTCGCGTGGGGCACCCTGTCGACGTCTGCGTCCGGGTCGACGTCGACGGGTACCTGGACCTGTTGCTCCGGCGGGTTGCCCCCGACCTCGGAGATCCAGGGGTTGAAGAACGGGGCTTCGCACGCTGGCACTTTGAACTCGTCGCCGCTCACCGCGCCCAGCACTACCCCGGATGGCGCACGCGGACCATCGGCAACGACCATACCCTCATCTTGGTCGCCGAAGGCAAAGGCGAATTAGGCTTCGAGGGTGCACGGCACGAGCTCTCCTCCGGCAGCGTCGCCTATGTGCCCCCCGACGCGGAGTACACGGTCCGCACGGAGCAAGGCGTCGAGCTCTTTTGGCTGCAGTTTGCCGCCTTACACCGGGACATGCCGGGGAAATCCGGTCTCGGCCTGTTTGCCCCGCCGCCCGTCCGCCACTTGGAAGGCAGTAAGGCCGTCCTGATCTCCCAGGCGCAGCGCATCGTCGACCACTGGGTGCATCCGGGCGCCGAGAGCGCGCTCATCGCTCAAGCGGCCTTATACGAGCTCTTGGCCACGCTCTTCGCGCACCTCGGCGAAGAGCATACCGCGGAGCTCCACGACTCGACGAGCCGGGCTCTGTACGAAGCGCGCCGCTACATCGAAGCCCGGTTCGCGCAAGAGATCACCCTGGACGCTCTGGGCCAGCGAGTCGGCATGAGCAAGTACCACCTGCTCAGAGCCTTCAAGCAAAAGTACGGCGTCACTCCCCTGCAATACCAGACCCGTTTGCGCATGCACCATGCGAAGCGACTCCTCCGCCTCCATTACATGACTCTGGCGGAGGTGGCTTCGAGAGTGGGATACGACTCCGTCAGCGCCTTTTGCCGGGCGTTCCGCCGGGAAGTGGGCGTCTCGCCCGGCGAGTATCGGGCATGAGCGCTACGCGCGCACGATGATGATCTCCTCCACGGCTAACGCGCCACCGTTGTGAACGCCCCACTCGATCCGGGCGTCCGGTGCGGCGCCGGTGTGAACCGTAAACGAAAGGAGCGTGGAAGGCGACTCCTTGTCGTAGAGCCAGCGGATCTCGCCGCTGGGAGCCTCTTCACCCTTTACTGAGTCGGAAGCGGCCCGGGCGAAGAAGTAGCTCCCGTACCCTTTCCCCGACAGCTGGCGGACCCTGAATTGCACCGTATACGCGGCCCCCGGCTCAAGCGGCACCTCCTGTGGAACGGTGGCCATCCAGACGAAGTCTTCGTCCCGGTAGCGCATAGGATCAAACGCTCGCTCCAGCACCAGGCTCTGAGACGTGACTTGGGAGCGGACGTCAAGCCCTCCGAGCGTCGTCAAATCGGCGCGCCACACGTCTTGGGCGGGAACCCTCTCGACCACTATCCCCGCGATCTCAACCTCTCCGGCCGCCCTACTCGCGGGCCCGCCGGGCCCTCCCGCGACGGTCCACTCCAGGCGATAGCCCTCCTCGTCGTCGATCGCCACGTAGAGGCTGTTGGTTCCCCATTCGCTCCCGGCCTCGTCGCGCCAGGCGAGCTCCGCCGCGATCTTGCCGCCGGCCACGGAGCGGACCGCAAACCGGAATGCCCCCTCAGCCCCCACGTGCTCGTACGGCGGCGACGACGCCTTATACTGGAACACAATCCGGTACACACCCGTTCCCTGTATTCCCGCCGCCTCGCCGTCCAGCGTGAAGGGTTCGCCGGGCCGCACCACCCGCGGCAACGCTTCCATGCCGATGGGCCCCTCTGCAGCTTGGCCCACCGCAACCTTTTCACCCGCGTCGGTTCGAACCGTGACACGCCCAAGCTCGAGGAGTTCGTCGTCTTCGTGCCCGGCCACCGCGAGGCGGATTGCCGGAACACCCTCCCGATCGACCACGGCCAACGCAAGGGTGTATTCGCCGGCGGGAATCTCCTGCGGAAGGGTAAACCTCGAGCGCATCGGGGCGGTCTTCCCCACCACCAGGTCGGTGAACGAGACGCTCTCGTCGACGGCGGACCAGACGACTTCATCTGCGGCGAGCAAGAAGATGCCGAGGCGATAGGGGCGGTAAAGCCTCCCTTGGCCGCGGTTCTCCCACGTGTGGAAAAGCTCGAAAGCGGCGCCAGGCGAAAGGAACCGGGGAAACTTCACCGAGACCGGCACTAGCCGGTATCCCATGTGGCGGAGCGCATACTGCATCAGCCCGGCCGATTCCCGGTTGTAGAAGTAGAGAGCCGAGTCGGCGTTGACGTCCTTGCTCACGTCGTAACCTACCAGGTCCCATCCCATCATCATGATGTAATTGGGGTGAAAACCCAGGGCCTCGTCGATCGCTCGGCGGGGCGTATACCCGGGAAGCTGCCAGTTGTGAAACCTGACGAAGCCGCCCGCGATCTCGGCGGTCACCGGCCTGCGGGTGCTGCGGAAAAAGTCGTGGATCAACCGGCCGTCGTATTCGTCAAAGACGTACCCGGCTACGCCGTCCCGCCGCAGCGAGACGTTGGGCAGGTTGTACGCTTCGTCGAAAAGCGAAGCGCGGACGTACTCCTCGTAGGTGGGTTTGGGCATTTGATTGATCGAGATGCCGTAGGGAGCGATCTCCGTCCGCCACTCGTAGGAGTTGGATAAGGCCAGCATCGTGTCGCCGAAGGCATCGGACCAGATCTGAACGATACGGCGGAGCACGTCGCGGCGCGCCGATAGCGAAGGCGTATCATGCCCGCTGTGCCACTCGCCCCAGGTGCCGTACCCCCGCAGGTCGACGAGCTCCACCGCCGGGTGGTCCTTATAACGCTCGGCAAAGGCGTTGACGAACCGCTCAAGATGGGGGAAGTAGAGGGGATGGGTGTAATCGGGAAACCGGATGTCGACGCCCACCTCCTCGCGCACCATATAGGGCAAGCCCATCTCGTACAGCCAGTCGGGAGGGCCGTGGTTGACGCCGATCTGGGCGATCACCATCGGGTCAGTCGAGAGCCTAAAGTGGATGGTCTTTCCCTGCCGGCTCCAGTAATCGACGGCCTGATCCACCAGGCTCCAATCGTAGACGCCCGGCTCCCGCTCGATTAAGCCCCAGGCCGACAAGACCGCCACGTTGTCGACCTCTCCCCAGACGGTCCGGTCGCGCACCAGCGGCACCGAGCGGCCAGCGTCCACATGTCCCGGCACCGCGTTGTCGATGTAAACCCAGCCCATGTGCGGGTTGTGAATCACCCGATCGCTTTCGCGAAATACCACGTGCTGCCACGAGCTTGCCACGCCAATTCCACTCCCCACGATCCCAGTCAACAGGATAAGGGCGCCCTGGAGCAGTCCCAGGGACAGGCGACGGCTCAGCCGTTCCAGCGAGCCGCTGCGAGCCCCCGGACGGCATCCGCCGACGTCGACACGCAAAGGCGATCTTCTCCTCGCCGGCACGATCCCGGTGACCTCCCATCCGGTGCGCCCGATCTCGGAGCGCCCCAAAAGTCCTCGTGCATGGGACTTGCACACCCGCCACGGAAGCCCTTTGCCCATCATTGACCAGGCGTTGATCGAGATTGCGGCAGAAGCTGAACCCTTTCGTTATCGATGAAGGAGTGTTGAGAAGTATGCGTAAAGTTACGAATGGGGTGGCTCGGCCTACGGGGAAAAACGCGCCGATCCGAAGCCCTCATCATCATCAAGCTGCAACGTCGCAAAAGCGAAGGAGTGCGAACGGCCACGATGCAACCGGGCGGCACCAACAGCCCAAACAAGAGCGCCGGCACCAAGAGCTTTACGATCCTGGGACATCGAGGCGCCATGGGACATGCTCCCGAAAACACGATGCCGTCTTTCTTCAAGGCGCTCGAGCTGGGAGCCAACATGTTTGAGCTCGACATTCACCGAAGCCGCGACGGCGTCCTCGTCGTCATGCACGACAAGACCGTCGACCGCACGACCGACGGGACCGGCAAGATCAGCGAAATGACGTGGGAGGAAATCCGCCGCCTCGACGCGGGCAGCTGGTTCTCTCCCGAGTTCGCCGGGGCGCGCGTGCCGAGACTGGAGGAGGTCTTTGAGGCGCTCGGAGGCAAGATCGCCATCGACATCGAGGTGAAAGCGGGAGACGAGCTCTATCGGGGCATCATCGACGCACTCGTAGACGTCATCAACAAGTACGACATCATCGAACATGTGTTGATCACCTCCTTCCACGAAGAGTACCTCATCGAAGCGCGTCAAAAGCTGCCCGATGCGCAGGTCGGCCTGATCTACTCAAGGCCCAGGGAAAACGTGATCGCCGAGGCCGTAAGAAACGGCTGGCAAGTGCTTCACCCCCACCTCACTCTCGTGAACAAGGAGTTTGTGGACGAAGCGCACGCCCACGGGCTCATCGTGCGTCCCTGGAACCCTAATGAGCTCGAACCGATGCGCCGCATGATCGAGATGGGGGTCGACGGGCTCAGTTCGGACTTCCCCGACCGCATTGCCACCCTGGCCAAAGAGATGGGGGCGATCTAGAGCCTCCACATCCTGGGTGGGAGGAATCGGAGTGAAAAATCGATGGTCCGTGCTCGCTCGTTCGCTGGCGTGCAACGTCGCCGTGCTGTTGCTGGTGCTTTCAGCGCCGTTTTTGGCGGCGCCTGTCTTGGCGCAAGCTCCACCTCAGCCGGAAGAGGTCGTCACCGTCACGCTCTGGGGCGGCTGGGGCCACTTCAGAGAGACCACTCTGCTCAAGGTGATCGACGCGTTTCATGCGGCACACCCTGGCATCCGCATCGAGCTGCAGGAGTTCACCGGGGACATGGAGGCGCTCCAAGTGCGCCTCGTGGGCGGCGTCGCCCCCGACATCTACATGGTGCGGGCGGAGAGCATGCCGCTGTTCGTCGCGCAAGGATGGGCGCGGGATTTAACCGAGTTGTACGAGCGCGACATCGTCCTCGACGATTACCTTCCCGCTTGGGGATCCGTCCTCTTTAACGGTCGCTTCTACGGTGCGCCGGCCGAGGGAGGGGGCTACCGCGAGGACGCGATGTTCGTCAACCGGGACATCTTCGCACGCGCCGGGATGCTCCCGCCCGGGCCCAATATCGAAGATGCCCTTACGTTTCAGGAGTGGCTTGAGATCGCCCGGCGGCTCACCATCGACCGCGACGGCGATGGAAGTCCCGAGCAATGGGGCACCCACTTTCGCACCACCCGCTGGTACTTCTTCTTGCCTTCCAACGGTGTGAACGTCTTCACCGACGATTACAGCGACACGCTGATCGACACGCCCGAGGCCGTCGAGGTCCTCGACATCCTGCAGGAGATCCACACCAACTACAGCGCGCCGGACACCTACATGTTCGAAAACCAGGCCAACGTCGCCACCAACATCTACTGGCGCTCGCGCGTCTCGGCCGGCGCTCCCGAAAACATCCAAGACAAGTTTGACTGGAGCGTGGCGCCGATGCCCGCAGGCAAAGCGGGTTCCGTCGGCCTGACCAAGATGAACCCGTTCGTGATCAACCCACAGGCCGAGCACCTGGAGGAGGCCTGGGCGTTTCTCAGGTTTTTCCTCTCGGAGGAAGGACAGACCATCAACGCCGAGGACGACAGGGCCGTCCTCCTCAAGTCGGTCGCGCTCAACCCCAAGTACGTCTTCCTCGACCGGCCGCCTTACAACCTGATGCCCTTCGTCGGGGGCGCCGCCGTCGACGCCATGCTGCAGTTTGAGCCGGCGGGCGTCCGCAGGCCCCAGGCCGTCTCGGAGGCTCTTTCGGCCCTATGGCGAAGCGAGATCCCGGCGCAGACGGCCGCCCGGCAGATGGCCGACGCCTGGCGCGCCGCTCTCCGGGCCGGGCATGAAGAAGGCGCGAAGTAAAGACGGAGCTCGCGGCCTGTGCCCGGCCGCGAGCTCGTCGTTCGATGGTCCGCGATGGGGGAGCTGACTGTCGCCTNCGCCTACCGCTCCATCTGGAAGATCCGCCGGATCCGCTCCATGTCAAACTTCTCCGTGCGGTCGTAGTTGTACACGCCGTTTTGCTCTTGCTCGACGTCTGTGAGCTGCGTGTAGCAGAAGCCCTTGATGTGCGGCAGGTCGAGGATGGCCCTGATTTGCCCTTCGAGCCGGGCGTAAAATTCTTCCAGCGTCCTGGGGCCTTCGCCGTAACCCCAAGAGTCGGGAGCGTACGCCTGCCGGTCGGACGGGATCCACTTGATACCGCCGAACTCGTCGATGATGTAGGGCTGGCCCGTGTACTCCGCTTCCCGGTCGGGGAAGTTGCGCCAGACCCCCTTTGCGGGATCCGGGGTGAGCTGCTTTTTAAGCTCCGCCGGATCTTGCGTGTAGTTGTGGACCGTCCACAGGTCGGTCTTCACATGGCAGTATCCGCTCGCGTCGTTGACGGGCCGGGTGGGGTCGAGATCCTTGGTGAGCTCGTACGCGTCCAGATGCAGGCGGTTGTGCTGCCGGCGGTCGGTCATGTGGCTGGTCTCGTTGAACGGCGACCAGGCGATGATCGACGGGTGGTTGCGGTCCCGCACGACGATCTCCCGCCACTCGGAAAGGAAGTTGCGGGCCCCCTCGATGGTGTTCACGTCGCAGCCCCAGCTGGCCGACTCGCCCCACGTGAGGTATCCGAGCCGGTCGGCCCAATAGTGAAAGCGCTCCTCAAACACCTTTTGGTGGAGCCGGGCGCCGTTGAACCCGGCGGCCATGGAGAGCTCGATGTCGCGCTTCAGCGCGGCGTCCGACGGAGCGGTCCAAACGCCGTCGGGGTAAAATCCCTGGTCGAGCACGAGCCTCAAGAAGATCGGCTCGTTGTTGATGTAGACCTGATCGCCCTCGATGTGCACCTTTCGCAGGCCGGCGTAGCTGTACACCGTGTCGAGGACCTCGCCTTGGGCATCGACCACCTCGAGCAGGAGCGGGTAGAGGTAAGGCTTTCCGGGCGCCCACGGCTTAAGCCCCTCGCGGCCGATGACCAACGGCAGCCCGTCGACGGCGGGCGCCTCCGCCCTGGCGATCTCGGTGCCCAGCTCGTCCTCGCTCATGCGGCCGGCGGCCGACGCGGCGTCTCCCACCCCCACCCCGCCGTTGTCATAGAGGCGGACCCGGAACTTGAGCCCTTGTTTGACGGCGTGAAAGCGCGGCGTGACGATAAAGCGGCTTTCGTCAAGGTCGGGCACCAGGTGAAACGACGCGATCCCATAGGGCGAGGTCGCCTCAAGCCACACGGTCTGCCAGATACCGGTGGTACGAGTGTAGTGGCACCCGTGAGAGCGGAACTTGTGCGACTGCTTTCCCCCGGGCTGAAAGCCGGAACGGGTATCGTCGTGTACGTAGAGGACCAGGTTGTGTTCCGTCCCCGGCGTCACAAAACGAGTGATGTCAAACGTGAACGAGGCCGAGCCGCCCCAGTGGCGCCCCACTGAGACCCCGTCGATGAACGCCTCGCAGTGGTAGTCAACGCCGCCGAAATGGAGCAGCACCTTGCGCCCCGCCCACTCGGCCGGCACCCGGATCCTGCGGTGATACCACATGGTCTCGATGAAGTCCTTATGCCCTACGCCCGACAGCTCGCTTTCAGGCGCAAAAGGCACCACGATCGCCCGCTCAAACCCTCTCGCCTTGAAGAACTCGCGCTCCATGCCCGAAGCGCCCCAGTCAAAGGTGAAGGTCCAGACGCCGTTCAAGTTGATCCAGTCGCCGCGCATCATCTGAGGACGAGGATATTCGCTGCGTGGTACTTGATCGAATGTGATTGCCTTGTTCATTTTTCCCGGCTCCTTTACGATGGCGAAATCGTTGGGTCAAATCTCGACCGGAAGGCTCGCTAGCCCCCGGAACACCACGCCCCGCCGCCAAGCGGGCCTGCCGCCGGCGAAGCGGAGCCCCGGCGCCGCAGCGAGCAGCGTGGTCAGGGCGATCTGCGCCTCTCTGCGCGCGAGGGGCGCCCCGACGCAGTAGTGGATCCCGCCGCCAAAACCGAGATGGTGGATCACATCCCGAGTGATATCGAGGCGGTCGGGGTCGGGATTGAACTTGGGATCCCGGTTGGCCGCACCGATGAAGACACAGACGTTTTGGCCTTTGCGGATCAGCTTACCTCCCACCTCGACGTCCTGTGCCGCAAGGCGCGCCGTCATCTGCACCGGAGCGTCGAAGCGCAGGAGCTCCTCCACGGCTTGCGCCGCACGCCACGGCTCGCTGCGGAGAAGCTGCATCTGATCCGGGTGCTCAAGCAGCGCAAGCGTCCCGTTGCCGATCAGATTCACCGTCGTCTCGTGCCCCGCGACCAAGAGCAGGATCGCCATCGCCACCAGCTCATCTTCGGTCAGGCGGTCGCCGCTTTCGGTGGCACCGATGAGCGCGCTGAGGAGGTCGTTTCCAAGATTCTCGCGGCGCCGGTCGATGACATGCGACAGATACTCCCAAATCTCGGCGGTCGCCGCGGAGGCCCGCTGGCCCACTTCGTCAGTCCAGTACAAGTCCATCGCCGCCGCCATGGCATTGGACCATGCACGAAACTTCGGGCGGTCCTCGGCCGGAACGCCCAACATCTCCGCGATGACAATGACCGGCAGCGGAAAGGCGTACGCCTCGATGACGTCCACCCCTCCCTCTCGCAGACCAACCTGAAGGAGCTCGCGCGCGATCTCCTCCACCCTGGGGGCAAAGCCCTCGATGGCCCTCGGCGTAAACGCCTTGTTGACCAGACGCCGAAGGCGCGTGTGATCCGGCGGGTCCCGAAAGAGCATCCACCTCGCGGTCATATCCCAGAAGGAGTGAGGCCTCCACTCCGCCTGCAGCTTTTCGTTGGCTTTGTCGCTTGGCTCTCCGGGCGACACCTCCCGCATCTCCTCCGGCAGCCCTTCGGGCGAGCCGGACATCTCGTGACGAGACTCCCCAAGCACTTTGGAATACTCCCGCACGAAGCGGGGGTCCTTGAGGACGAAGTTCACGTCGGCGTAGCGAAAGAGATACCAAGAACCGTTGACCGACGGGGGCGGCTCACCCACCCAGTGCACCGGGTCGTTCTCACGATACTCCCGGTAAATCTCATAAAGGCGCTCTTGATACCCATCGGCCAACGGGTCAAACGGCTTCATCCTAAGAAAGACTCCTTCGCCGGAAATTGTCTCAATGCCTATTCGTTCCAGCAATGTCAGGCAAAAACCTCCTTCCGCGGCCGCTGGATTTCCACGACGAAGCGAAGCGCTCGCCGCACCCCGTGCGGCGAGCGCGTTGAAACGTCGGACGAATCCAGCGAGGGCCCGGTCAGCGAATCCTCCTGTTCAGTGCGACTCAAGTGGATGGCTCGGGCCCGGCCTTTGATCCAGCTCGTGACCGGCGGTTTTTGCGGCGCCGCGCGCTACTCTTCCGGGACCGCATCCACGTCAAGCTGGGCGCGAAGCTCCATCAGCTGCCTTGGATTAAGACCTGCCCTCTCGAGCTCCCGCACGGCCCGCAGGCGAGCCTCCCGGTCCACCTCCTGCCGGGCTAGCTCGTACAAGATCCTCTGGCGGATCGTGAGATGCCCTACGGGCGAGATCACGTTGCCCAGGCTGAGCTCGGGCTGGCTGGGAAAACCAAGCGCTTCCGCTTCCCGGGCGTTCCAGTCGGCGATCCGCTCCGCCAACGAGCGGTCGGGGTACGTAAACGAGCGGTCGATCCACTCCGTCTCCCACGCCAGGTCGCGGTAGATGTCGACTGCCGCGCCGGTCTCACCTGCGACCGCGTGCCTTTGGGCCCGCAAGAAACGCACTTCGGGATCAAAGGGGCCTTCCGCTTCAAGCCGCGCCAAGAGCGCGTCCATGCGAGCGAGATCAACGTCGGCGGGCTCCACGCGGCTGCCGGCCAGGTTGTACCAGAGGATCGCCAGGTGATCGGCACGGCGCTCCTCGGCCGCCACCTCCTCGGTGCTCAGGCCATCGCCCCACCATTCGGAGGCGTGGCGCACGACGATATTGGGCATGTTTTCCAGCAAGAGATCGAGGTCAGGCTTGTGCGCGGCGCCGATCAAGACGACCACTCGCTGCCCGTCGTAATCCGCGGCCAAGTTGACGATCTCCCGGGCGATGATCACGTTGCGGTAGAGCATGTAACGGCGGAGCGCTTCCATCCATGGGTTGGGGTCGGGATCGGCGAAGGCGTACTCGCGGTGCACCGCGTCGCGCCATTCCGGAGTGTCGGCAAAGAGCAGCTCCCGCATGTCCCAAAGGTCAAGGGGAAGCTCCTCCCGCTCGCCGCCGGAAGCGGAACTCGAAGCGGACGCGTTGGGGCCACCCTCCCCGTCGGTCTGTTGCACCCCTTCGGGCACCGCATTGGGCCATGAGAGCGCGTAGATGAACTCCAACGTACTCGCCTGCCAGTCGATCGCCCGGACTTCCTTTCCCTTTTCCCGGGCCCACGGGACGGCGACGCCGTACGATTCGTAGGAGATCTCGTAGTACACCTCTTCCGCAAACCAGGCAGGGGTCGTCTCCACGCCTACGGCGGCCGGGTCGATCCTGTTGAGGAGCGCCCGCATCCTCGCCGGCGCGTGGTCCTCGTATTCGAGCTGCGCTGAATGCCGGGTGCCGATAATCACCACTTCAGTACGAGTCTCTGGGTTGCGGGGAAAGGCCGGCATAAGGCTGGAAGCCCCACCCGCCGCGGGAACGATCAGCGCGAGGAACAGCGCAAGACAAGCGGCGCCGAAAGCGGCGAAGAACCGGACAAAAACAGACGTGCGGGTTGAAACCAGCCGTGTCGAAACCACCATCGCAAGCTCCTCCTGTTGCTCAAGCGCTTGTGGTACCACACTTTCACTCTAGCCGAGGCCGGAAAAGCTTGCCTTCGTTTTCACTTAAACGGCGAGCGTGCAACCTTACATTCTCGTCATGTTGCCGTCATGAGAGGGCGCCTAGGCGAGCCTTGGGTTGACCAATATTGACCATTCCAGTATCCTACTACCGGAGCCGCCGGCTATCCCGGCGCCGTACGCTTTTTTGAGCTGGAACTCCTTTGGAAGGGAACGATTTTCGATGGGCCTCAACCGCTTTCAATTGGAGAATCTCCATCCGCCAGCCGAGCTCATCAACGCCGTGATCGAGCAGCTCACAAGCCATGCATCGGTCCGTTCGTACCGCCCCGATCCACTGCCCCAAGGGGTGCTCGAAGTTCTGATCACCGCTGCCCAGAGCGCCTCGACGTCGTCCAACTTGCAAAGTTACAGCATCATCGCCGTCGAGGACGCCGAAAGGAGGCGGGTCCTGGCCGAGCTGACGAGGAACCAGCACGTGGCCGATGCGCCGCTCTTTCTCGTCTTTTGCCCGGACTTGCACCGGCTTGAGCGGGTCTGCCAAAGGCAAGGGCACCCGTTTGCCGACCGGCGCATGGATATGTTCCTGCAGGCCGTGGTCGACGCAAGCCTCGCCGCTCAAAACGCCGCCGTCGCGGCGGAAAGCCTCGGTCTTGGTATCTGCATGATCGGCGGGATCCGCAATAACCTGGCCAAGGTGGCCGAGCTCTTGCGCCTGCCGCGGCGGACCTTTGCCCTCGTGGGCATGACGGTAGGCTACCCGGCGACGCCCGGCAAGGTGCGCCATCGCCTTCCCATCGACGTGATCCTCCACCGTGAGGTCTACAGCGACGAAAACCTTGAAGAGGGCTTGCGCCGCTACGATGAAGTGACGGCTCAAAGCGGGATCTACGCGGGGCGGCAAATGGCGCTCTCGGCAGCCGCCCCAAAAGCTGCGGCCAGTGGAACAGGCGCCACAGGCCCCGCGGCGTCAGCTCCAGAGCAGGCGAAAGCCCAAGCAGATCCCGACGCCCCCCGTCCCTACGGCTGGAGCGAACACACCGCCCGGCGCATGGCTCGTCCCAACGCCGACCGTGCGAACTTAAAAGAACAACTGGAAGCATTGGGCTGGGAGTTTTGAATGCCTTCAGGAAAGCAATATGGCTGCCACCCTCGGGTGCCAGCCATATTGCTTTACGAGCGGATCCATGTCGCCAAGACGCTGTAGATCTTCCGGCGTCACCTCCAGATGCCCCGATCGTCTCTTCCTAACGTACGGCGGACGCCTCTGTTTTAGACCCACACCCCCGTCGCCGCTCACAAGGCGCCGCGTTGGCGTCTTTCCTGGCAACGACCCTCGCGCATATACGCCAGGAGCCCACAGTGCATGATGCCGCGCGCCTTGCCCGAGAATCCCTGTCACTGGCTCGCGCTGAAAGTGCGAGCACCGATGGAGACGGCAAAGCCGTCGTTGTCACGAATGGAATATTTGAGTGAACATTAACATCATATCGAGAGTTGGCGAGCCTGACTAGGGTGCTATCCCCTATTTCGGTGCCATCCTCCATTTTGGGGAGGAGGCTCCTGGAAGTTGACAGGATTATCTCGGACGCGTTTCGTATAGGTAGCGCAGGACGGCAGCAACGCGCGGGTGAATCTGGGGGTCTGCGCTGTCGACGTCAAGCCGAGCCAGGAGCGCGCTCACGTGGTTCTCCACCGATTTGACGGCGATGCCCAGCCGCTCGGCGATGGCCTGGTTGCTGTAGCCCTGGGCCATCAAGCCCAGGATCGCTCGTTGACGTGGGGTCAGGGATGAAAGCGGCGTTCGCGGCCGGGGCTCAAGCTCGTCGATCAGATCGGGGTCGATCACGATCATGCCTTCGACGGCGCCTTTGACAGCCCGGATCACGGTCGCGAGGTCGGTGGCCGACTTTTTCAGCAGGTACGCCCAGCCCGTCATCTGACGTCGGCGCAAGGCGGCAATGAAGGCCTCTTCACGAAAGTTGGAGAGAAAGACCACACCAAGCTGAGGAGAGTCCTTCCGCAAGCGCATGGCCAGCTCAAAACCGTTGAGATCGGAGGAGAGCTCGATGTCGATGATGGCAGCGTCTACAGCGAGATTGGGGTACTCAGCCAGTGCTTCGCGAGGCTTTGCATACGCGCCGGCGATGCTTATGTCCGGGTCCTGCGCCAAGGAGCGCTTCAGCATGTCCCGGTATAGATTCTCGTCTTCGACGATCATCACGTTGATGATCTGGCGGGCACGGGTCTCCATGGGGTGGACGGTTTTACGTGAGAAGAGCGTTTTCCTTCAACGGCTGTCGGCCCCTCGTGTGGATCGCCGCAGCGGGTTTGATCCTCTCCATCTCGGGCTTGATAGCAGGCGCTTCCCCGGGCGCGAGCGCTGGCGCAGCGGCTCCTAAAGCAGTTCGAGGTCACATCGACGTCTCGGGGTGGGACTTCTCCAAAAGCACCCTCAAGCTCGACGGCGAGTGGGAGTTTTACTTCGGCCAACTTCTGGATCCTGCCGACTTTCGAGACCTTCCCGGTGAAAGGGCACGCCCTCAAGAGCTCCCTGGGAATGTCGTCCTCTTCGAAGATCACTCTCCTCCGGCGGGTTCAACGCCTCCTATTGATCTTTCGGAAGGCTCCGGCTCCGCTGCCCGGGCCAGCTCAGCCGGCGTCCCCGAGAACTTCCCGAGGTACGTCACGGTGCCCGGATCGTGGCGCTCTGCGGTGCCTGGTGCGGTATCACTGCCGCGCCGAGGCGTGGCGACGTACCGTCTCCTCGTGACGGGCTTGCCGCAAGAGCCCGAACCGGCAGCCGAGGCGACGCTGCAGCCGCCGCTTTTGACGTTTTCCCAGGACTCGGAGGATTTCTTACCGCAGAGGCCGGCCTGGACGGAGCTGGGAGCGACGCCCGTTTTTCCTGTTCAAACGCCGTTCGGATCCAGGTGGATGCTGGAGATCCCCTACGCTCGGACCGCGTACCGGCTCTGGGTCAACGGGAAGCTGGTAGCGTTCAACGGGAGAGTGTCAGCTGATCCTCGGGAAGTTCGCCCGGAGTACCGGCCCGTCTTGACGCCGATCCCGCCCCCCAGCAGGTCAGGAACTTTAGAAATCGTGGTCCAGGTCGCCAACGCGCATTTCCGCTCCGGAGGATTGCCCAAAAGCATCATCCTCGGCTACGCCTCCGAAGTCGAGCGCTACTGGCAGAAGCGCCTCATGCTCCAGATGTTTTTGATCGGCGCCCTCAGCCTCATGGGGATCCTCTACGCGATCATGTACGCGGGGCAGCGCAGTGAGCGGACCATGCTCTACTTCTCGCTCTTAGCGGGCGACATCGCCGTCCGCACCTTCGTCACGGGCGAGTTGCCCATCGCCTTTGTCCTTCCCGATTTCCCGTGGGAGTTCATGCTTCGCATTGAATACGTCACGGGCTACTTTGCCACCGGCATCTTCCTGCTCTTCTTGCACTCTCTGTACCCGCAAGACATTTCGAAGCGCGTGACGCGCTTTTATGTCATCTTCGGCGCCGTCGGGTGCGTCCTCGCGGCCGTGTTGCCCGTGCGGATTACGTCCCTGTTCGTCCCCTATCATAGCGTCACCCTCGTGCTCGCCTTTCCCTACCTGGTCTTTACGCTGGTGAGGGCGACGTTCAAGAGGAAGCGGGCGTCGAAGCTTACGTTTATCTGCGGCTTGGTCTTTATGACGGCGGCGCTCCTCACGATGTTTCACTACAACCAGCTTTGGATCGGGACGGATCTGGTGCCGCACGGGCTCTTTGTCCTCTTGGTCTCAGAGGCCATCACGCTTTCCAACCGGTACTCGACGGCCTTCCGCCGCGTGTCGGAGCTGGCCGAGCAAAACGGCCAGCTCCTTGAGGAGACCCGGCGCCGCCTCTTCGAGCGAGACCGGCTGTACCGGCTCCTGACCGAGCAAGACGAGAAAACGCGCCGAAGGATCGCCGAGGCGCTCCACGGCGGCGCCCAGGCGAGGCTCTTTCAAGCGGCGCAAATGGCGGAAGAGGCCGCTCGCCTCGTCGATGGCGATCCGGGCCAAGCCGCGAAGCTGATGCGATCCGTGCACGATTTGGTGGAGCAGGTACGGGAGCACGACATCAGGGAGGCCAGCCACCGCTTGCACCCCGCGGCGATCGCCGCCGGCTTGGTGGGAGCCATCGACGCGCTGTGCAACCGGCTTCCCGACGAGATCGCCGTCGAGCTCCAGGTCGATCCTCGCCTGGCCGACCTCGACGACCCCGGAGGATCTCGCCTCAAGGAGAGCTTGCGCTTGGGCCTCTACCGGATCGTCGAGGAGGCCTTGAACAACATCCAGCGCCACGCCCGCACGCAGCGGGTGAGAATCTCGCTCGGACTTGTCCCACCCGCCGACGGAGAGGGCGGCGACGCGCGGATCGAATTGATCGTCGCCGACGACGGGGTCGGATTTGATCCGGGGGAAGCCAATCACGGCTTGGGTCTTCAGCTCATCGCCGCCCGTGCGGTCGAAATGGGCGGCGAATGGCGGATCATCTCAGCTCCGGGCGAGGGAACCGAGTTGAGCGTTGTCGTCCCGCTCGAGCTTGCAGGCTCAAGCTGAGACGCCGACCCGAAAGGTCCGGGGGTGTAGCTTATCGGCGGAACAAGAGAAGGGGCTGGCGTAGGAACAGACGCAAGGCGAGGGCAAAGCCAACGCAAGGAGCACGAACAACCTCAGACGCAGGAGCAAGAGCAGTGGTAAGGCGGAGCGGCGCGCCGGCAGACAGGCGGGAGCCCCGCTTCGGAGCCGAAGGCCGTCCAGCGGCCGTCTCATTCCGTCTCGGCCGCTGGACACCCCCGCCCTTGCCAGGCTGCTTCCGCTCGCGTTTTCCCGCGGCCTTTACGGGCCGCTCTAGACGATGCCAAGCGCCGCCATTTCGGCTTGGAGCTTCTGGTAGGCCTCGGGGCTCAGATCCTTCAGAGGCGGCCGCACGGGACCGCAGTCGAACCCGCGCATTTTCATGATCGCCTTTTGCGAGGCGATGCCCCCGAACTTGGAGAACGCCCGGATCACGGCGATGGCCTCCAGCTGGGCCTGCTGTGCCTCTTGGATATTGCCCGCTAAAAGCGCGCTGATCACTCGGTTATAGATGGGAGCAGCGAAGCTGTAGGTGCTGCCGATCGCGCCCCGGGCGCCCGCCATGAGGGCGTACAGGAGCATCTCATCCTTTCCAATGAGCATGTCGAATTGTCCGTCCTGGAAAGCGGCGCATGCGGCGAGGTCCATCAGGTCGGTGTGGGTGTACTTGATCCCCCTCAAGTTCGGGATGCGCTCCGCCGCCCGCTCGAGAAAGTCGATCATGCGAAACGAAACGCCGGTCCTCTCGGGGATGTGGTAGTAGTAGAACGGCATCTGAGGAGCTTCGGCGGCTAACGCGGCGCACCAGTCGATCAGGTCGTCCAGCGTCTCCGGCCGGAAGAAGCTGGGCGGCATCGCGCTCACGGCGTCCGCACCGATCGCGGCCGCATGCCTGACCAGTTCCGCAGCGTCTTTGAGGCATTGGTGTCCTGCGTGCACCACGATCTTCAGCCTGCCGGCCGCAGCCCCCACCCAGCGCTCGGCAACCGCCTTTCTCTCCGCCACGGTGAACGAAAGGCTCTCTCCCGTGGTACCGCAGACAAACGCGCCCTTCACGCCGTCGGCCACAAGAGCATCGGCCAAGCGGTCGATCGCGTCGAGATTCACCTCGCCCTTCGCATCGAGCGGCGTAAACGGGGCTGCGATCAGCCCGTTCAGGAACCCTTTGCTCTTTGCGTTCATCGACTCCATGCGTTCTTTCACCTCGTGTCGTCATTCGTGCCGTGCCGTCAGCCTTCGAAAGCCATCGTCGCCTGCTGTTTGGTTTCGCCTGCGTCCTTCCCTGCCCACCGGTGCTCGTCGTCCTGCTGCGCCCCCGCCGTCGCCTCCTGCCCCTCTCGCCGTGTGCGGCCCGGACGCTTCCGGGCCTTGCACGATCGTCACCTGGAGCCACCCCTCCTCTACCGAGCCTGCATGCGTGCCTCCACGGGCCCTGCGCCTTGCGTCGAGGCGATACGATCAGGTCCCGCTCCTCGGCCGGGCGCGGGGTCGAGGACCGGCAAAAGCTCCTCGTAAGTTCCCGAGAAATGTTCGCCCAAGTACACCCTGCCCAGCTGCAGGTCCCGCATGCTCACCGCCTTGTAAATCCGGTAATGGCGGAGGTAACGCTGCCACAGCGCCTCGGGAGAGTTGTCCACCGGAAGCCTTCTTCGCAAACTCCAAAAGATCTCGAGAATCATCAGGGCAAGGCGGGCGCTGGCCATCTTGGCGAGCTGCCTGTGAAAAGCGACGTCCTCGTCTTCCATCGAGGCGCCTGCCTCGGCTTTTCGCCGCATGGCCTCGACGATTTCCCCCAGCCGGGCCACACCTTCCGAGCCGCATTGGACGATGGCCTGCTCCAAACAATACTCCTCGAGCGTCTGCCGGACACGGACAACCTCGAGGATGTCGCTCTTTTTAAAGACGAGCTGCGTCGGGATGTTGGCCACCAGGTGACCTACGTCGAAAGACCGCAGGAACGTGCCGCGCCCCCGTTCGACGCTGACGACCCCAAGCGCCTCGAGGTATTTCATCGCCTCCCGCACCGCGGTGCGGCTTACGCCGAACTTCGCACAAAGCTCGGGCTCGATGGGGAGTCGATCCCCCTCTTTGAGCCCTGCTTGGGCGATATAGTCGAGAATCTGCTGCTGCACCCTGCGAGCCAGCGACCCCCCATGTCCGGGCATCGATCGTCCCACGCCTTCCCTCCCCCACGCATCTCCGACCCAACCGGCGACGCTCACCTGGCATGTTCGACACCGGCCCGCGGGCGACCTACAACCTTTCGCGATCGCAACGGTCAGCGGCAACCCGTGAGATCTCCCGCCCACTTCCCAAAACATATTATGTCTTCGGGCTCAAGGCAGCGCCCACCTACAACCGCGCCGGCCCACTCACGAGGCAATCTAAAATTCCAGATCCCGCCGTCGTCCAGCGGTTTGTTGCGCGTAAGACCAAGACGTGACATCATACGTCCTCGCACGGGCGTGGTCCCAAACGAAAACGGCGCCCAAGGCGCCGTTTCACACACCCGTACACCTGCTGTACACAATGGTCGCCGGCTACTCGATTCGGCCCTTGCCTGCGTTCTACGTGCAAGGCCATATTCCGACGCGCTCATCACCGGCGCGAGAGCACCCCGGTCCCCCGGTTGACCTCCATCTTAAGCTGGTGCGCCCCGTCGCCGATGGTGCCCGACAACCGCGTGCGCCCGGGGGATTCCTCCCGGGCGAGAGGCAAGCCGGTGCGAATCTCGCCCATCTCGGCGACGGCGTCGACGCTCCAGCCACCGTCGCCTTCCAGGTACACCTGCATCTCGCCCATTTCCAACATCAGGTCCGCCGAACGGGTGACACCCACCCGAACCGAGCCAATGGTTTGGGTGACCGCCACATTGCCGTCGACGCCCGAGATCCTGGTCTCCCCGTAGCCGCCGTTCAACGTGACGTTGCCGACGACATTTCTCACCTGGGAAGTACCCTGCCCCACCCGGAAGGTCACATCCCCGGCCACATCCTGCAACACCAGCTCTCCGAAGCTTACGGAGCCGACGACCTCGCCCTCGACTTGTGCAATGTCGAGCCTGCCGCCTTGAAGCGAGACGTTGACGGGCCCTTGAATGCGGCTTACGTTCACTTGAGCGATACGGCCTGCGACGGTGACGGGTCCCTGCACCTGCCGGACGACCGCTCGGCCCGTAGCGGTCCCCAGGCGCACCGAGCCCGAGAGCCCCTCGATCACAACGTCACCTGTATGCTCCGCCACAACATCGATGCCGTGCGGCACCCGAAGCCGTACGTCGACGAGAAGCTGCAGGCCTTTGGGCAGTTCGTTAGGGCGGCTCAGCGTCAGCCGGGCGCGGCCGCCGTCTTGTACCCAGGCCACTTCCACCTCTTTGGCAACCGCCTCAGCCTGGTCCCTCGCCGGCCGGGAACCATCTCCCCAGATGCGCACGGTGTACTCCGCAGAGATCTCCCCACTCTCCGAAGATCCGATCTCAAGCCGCCCGGGCATGTTGTCGACGGTGACGGTACGCCCCGCTCCGTCTTCAACGAATATGGACGGGAGCGACCGGCGCTCTTCAAAATCGGGTGGGCGTGTGGGATTGAGATTGCGCTCGACGTCGTCGATTTCGATATTTACGATCTCAAGTTCAAACTCGTCCGGATCAAACGTCACCATGTCCCACAGTGCGATCGCCGACAAGATCGCAAAGCCGATGATCAGCACCCGCTTTAACTTCATCCGAGATGCCTCCAATCTCGTTTCGCCCGCCCCGGGCGGCGGGCGGCCGTCAAACCTCTACCACCTGTTCGAGGAGCACGTTGAGCAACGAATAGATTCCGATCAAGAGGAGCGCGACTGCTACGATGGGACCGCTTTCGACCCTCACTAGCGAGAACTCGGGAGTGTCGAAGAAGATGGTAAGCGACCGCAGGTAGAAGTCGGGCAGCCACCCGAAGATCACGGAGCCCAGATCCGCCGCAACGCCCAACAGCCAGATCATAAGGATCCACGTCCAGACCATCACGAGCCCCTGAAACCTGGTGAAGAGGCGGCTAAACAGGTACGCGAACTGCGAGATGAGCCCCAGTACAACCAAGCCCACGACTAAGCCTCCGTAGCCGAAAAGCGACATCTTGATGATCCATTCCGTGGGTACTTTGGCGAACTCGGGATGCCGCACGATGGATCCGAGGAACCCGGTCCGGGCTGCGACGATCCACCCGCCGGCCAGGATCAACAGGGTGAACCCGACGATTCCCGTGACGAGCACGGCAAGCTTCGCCGAAGTGATCACCCGCGCCCGCACCGGCAGGCTCAGCATCAAGTAACTCGTGTTTTCTCGCCACTCCTGGCGATAGAGCTGTACCGACGTCCACAGCACCCAAAGCGGCAGAAATCCCATGGGCAACCAGTAAACGCCTGTGATGACGTCCGGCCGCCAGATGCCGATCCGGGAGAGAAGGAAGATGATCCACACCACAATGGCTCCCGCGATGAGCGCGCTCTCCCCGCGATGGCCCAACAGCTCTTTCCTGTACTTGCTGCCACCACATCAGCCAAACACCTCTTCAAAGAGCTCCTGGATCGACTTGCCCCGTTCTTCGCGCAACTTGTCTGCCTCGCCGCTCAGCGCCACCCTGCCTTGTTTAAGAAAGAGGACTTCGTCAAAGAGCGCCTCGCTTTCGACCACGTCGTGGGTGGACATCACGACCGTCTGGCTGTCCGAGCGAAACTCGGAGACAATGGCCCGGAGCACCCTTGAGCGGGACGTCGGATCAATCCCCGACAGCGGTTCGTCGAGCAGCACCACCGGAGCGCTCCGGCTCATGGCCAAGACGATTTTGAGCCTCGCCCGCATTCCTTTGGAGAGCCGGCCCACTTTCGTCGCCGGATCAAGCCCCATGAACTTCAGCATCTCCGCCGCCCGAGCGTCGTCCCAATCGGGGTAAAAGGCGCTCACGTATTCCATGATCTGCCGCACGGTCATCCAGCCGTACAGGTAGTCGATCTCCGGCAGGTAGGCGACCTTGGCCTTGGTCTTGGGCGAGGGCTGATCCCCGTCGATCGTCACCCGGCCCGAATCCGGCCGGTACAGGCCGGCGACCAGCTTGAGCATCGTCGACTTGCCGGCACCGTTGGGCCCCAAGAGCCCCAGGATCGTCCCCTCTCGAATCGTGAACGACAACTCATCGATCGCCCGCAGCCTGCCAAAGCCTTTGGTCACCCGGTCAAAGACCACCGTCGCCACGGAATTCACCGCCTTCACTCTTGATGACCTGCTGGTAGGTGGAGCGGACCATCGCCGCCATCTCGTCACAGCCGTACCCGAGAGCGTGCATCTCCTGGACGAAAGCGACCAGTGCCCGCTCCGCCATCTCCCGCCGAATGCTCGCCACAAGCCCGGCGTCATTGGTGATAAACGTCCCTTGGCCGCGCAGCGTCTCGGTGATACGCAGCTGTTCCATCTCCCGGTAGGCGCGCTGTACCGTGTTTGGGTTCACCTGTACCATGCTTGCCAACTCCCGTTGTGAGGGTATCCGATCGCCGGGCTTAAGCTCCCCGCGTGCGATCGACCGCTTAAACTCGTCGATGATCTGTTGATAGATCGGGCTTTGCTGATCCAGCTTGAACCGCATCGCCTTCTAGCCCTCCGCATCCGATCTCGGCTTCGATGCACCTTGCGTCTCCCATCTGTCCCGTCCTTTCGCCCCGCTGCACTAGTGCACTATCATCATAGTGCACTAGCGGTGTAGTTGTCAACAGGTACTTTTGCGCCGGACGCGCAATCTGCGTCACCTTCTCCGTCGATCGTTCACTTCTCCGGCGCTCGTCACTTAGAAACTGGGATCTCAGCGGAGCATTTGACCCCGTGTGGGTACTGGCAGGTGAGTGTCACATCGTTCGGAACATCGCCTGTGGCTCGACGCCGATCCGGCGCCGCGACGACGTGCCGTGGTCGGAGGAGCTCCCGGTCCATCCTCCAGTCGCGAGCCGCGGCCGCTGCCGGATCGTCGCTCCGGAGCGGCCGCGGGCGCATCAGTTTAGACTTGTGGGTCTCGATCCGCCGGCCTCATACGCCTCAGTCTCCAGAACCGGCGGATCAACGTCGTTTCCAGGATCACCGGCTATACCGGTTCATCGATCTTCCTCTTGCCCCGGTTCTTACCTGCTTTCCTGGGCCCAAGCCTCATCGAGATAGGCCTGAGCCCGCCGCGCCGTGTCCTCGATGATGGCGCGGATCGGGGCGTTGCCGCCTCCAGTCCTCACTGCGTCGCTCATTTCGCTGATGAAATCCCAAATGGCGCCGCCGAACGGCGACACCGGGCGCCATTTCGAGTAGGGAAGGACCTCGGCGAAGAAAGCGATCTCGGGGAAACGCTCCCACAGATCGGGGTCGCGTGCGGCGGACGCGAGGCTCGGAAGGTAACGGGCGTTCATGGCCATTTGCATCTGCGCCCAGTGAGTGCCCCAGAACTTGATAAAAGCCCATGCCGCTTCCTTCTGCTCTTCCGAAAGCCCCACCGGCATGGCAAAGGCAAAGCCGCCCGACCAAGAGACCGGCTCGTGCTCGAGGCCTTCAGGCCTTGGAGGAAACGCGAGTCCATAGTTGAGACCAGGAGCGGTCGACTCTAGGGTACCGGCGTACCCCGAGACGTTGAGCACCATCGCGACGGCCCCGTTGACAAAGCCGGGACCATCCCAGATGGCGTCGACGGCGTTGCCGTAGCGGCGCCGGCTGTTTTGCATGTACTCCAAAGCCCGCTCGGCCTCGGAGGTGTTCCAGAGAACCCGGCGGCCGGTCTCGTCCAGGAGCTGGACACCGGCGCTGAAGAGCCACCCGATCGCGCCCCAGTTGCCTTTCTCTTCGAGCAAGCCGACTTGGATGAGGTTGCCGTCGGGGCCAAACCGCTCGAGCCTGCGGTTGTACTCCGCCACTTCCTCCCACGTCCGGGGAGGAGCCTTGGGATCGAGGCCGCTTTCAGCAAAGACGTCCTTGTTGTAGTAGAGCGCCCGCGTGTCGGTGTCCCAAGGCAAGGCGTACACCTGTCCGTCAAAGGTGCCCTCGGAGATCGTCGCCGGGTAAAAGGCCGAAAGATCTACCCCATCCCTTTCGATAAACGGCTGCAACGACTGGATGAGCCCAGCGTGCGCATACGAAGCCGTGCGGAAGCGATCGATCTTGACGACCCCTGGCATGACACCGCCGGCGACCGCTACCGGCAGCCGCTCATGCACGTCCATCTCCAAACCGACGACGCGGAAGCGCCCGGCGTACTCCTCGTTAAACTTCTCGATGACGGCGGTCTCATAGCCCAAGTGCCTGCCGCCCCACATGCCCCAGTATTCGATCTCGACCGGCGCCCCAAGCACGGCATGCGGCAGGAGAAGGCCCAACACTCCGAATACTGCCGACAGACGAGCTATCAAAACCCGGTACCTCCCTCGGAGCGCTTGACTCCCCGTGGCATGTCTTTTCCCGTTTCCGACTCCCCGATTTCCCAGGTTTCCAACCTCTTTCAATTCTCCGACCCTTTCGGAACCTCTTGTGCTTGCGGCCGGTTTGCGCACCACCACCCCGGACGAGAAAGAAGGTGAAATCAATTCGGTATTGCCTATATCATTCTTTTGACATTATATATATCCTGTTGCGTCGTCTTTTTCATCATCTTCTGCTAAGACGCGCCAATTCATGACGTCCTCCGGGCTTCATGAACTCCTTGACTTCCGCCTCGCCCGGAATCCGGCCTTGTACCCAGGTTCAGAATGAGAAGGCGACGGCGGCGGTAAGCCCACCCGTGTTGAACCTTTCGCCGGTCTCGTCCAAGTTCACCGAGATTGATCGGTAACCAGCGTAGATGCCGATGGTCTCGTTGACCCGGTACGCTCCGGCCATCGAAAAGCCTGTGATCTTGCCGTCACCGTAAGCCGCGTCGCGGTCGGCGGCCGGGACATGGAACACTTTCACCTCTGCCTCAAACCGCCGGTCGATGGGCAGCCTGGCAAAGGCCCCGAACGCCAACCCTTGGCTCCTAAAATCCCGGTAGCCGGTGTAACCGGCCCCTTCACCGGTGTAAACAAAAGCCGCCCAACCGGCGCCGGCGGCCGCAGTGCCGGAGAGGCGATAGCCGACCAAGACGTCGACCGCTCTTATGCGGCGATCATAAGGATACTCGGCCTCGTAGAAGCTCAGGTCTGCGGAAGAAACGGTCTCGGGATAATACGCCGTAGCGGATGTGAAAGAGACGTACGACCCGCTGAAAGCGATGGGGAACTCATTTAGATACATTTCTCCGGCGGCAAACACTCCCCTGCCCTCGCTCGTCGAATCGTCTGGAATCAAAAGCTTTCCGTGATAGATTCCAGTGCGCACGTTTACAACCCCTGTCTGTGCCGTGACACCCGTAAAGACCAGGAGCACTAGTGCCAATCCGGCGGCGACCGACGAAAGACGCATGGGCACACCTCTCTCGGTTTCGATTCCCCCCTTCAACACGATTACACCAATCTTCTCAATCCTCTTTCAACACTGCATCAACCACAAGCTCTACCGGACGACCTCAGGCCCCGACGCCTTTTTTCGCACCATCCTTTCAAGACAGGAACCCACCAGAAAAAAGAGTGACTCTTCTGTATCTTAATAGAGGAACCCCCGCCCCTTGCGAAAATGTTGACTCTTGATGACCAATGCTTGATAGGGAGGCACCTCGCATGCTCCTCACGTTGGGAGGCCATCATGCCGGCCGGCGCTTTCCCGGGCGCGTGCAGTCGGCCCTCGCCGCCGCTGGCACCTTGCTGGCATCGCTGCTTGCCCCGCTTCTTCTCAACCTGTCTGCCGCCGCCCAGGAACCCATCACGCTCCGTTACTTCACGTGGGACGCCGGGCCCGCCATACAGTCCATCTACGAAGACTTTATCGAGCCCTTCGAAGCTCTGCACCCTCACATCAAGATCGAACACGAAGCGACGGACTTTGGGACCTACTGGAACAAGCTCCTCACTTACTACGCCGCCGGGCTGTCGCCCGATTTGATGCACATGAGTGTCGGCTACGTCTACGAGTACGCCGAGGAGGGGCTCCTCCTCAACCTGCAGCCGCTCTTTGACCGCGACTTAAATCCCGCCGACTTCTTCCTCGAGCCTATGAAAGCCGTCGGTACCCCAGCATGGAGACGGGCGACTTGTACGCGATGCCCTTCTCTTTCGTCATGAGCACCACATACTACAACAAGACGCTGTTTGATCAAACAGGGGTCGCATACCCCTCCTCCGGCTGGACCTACGACGACCTGAGGGAGATCGGCCGCCGCCTCGTGCGCGACGAAAACGGCGACGGCATGCCCGAGCGCTGGGGCTTTCACAGCAACTACGACTACCAGCTTCTTGAGCCCGTGATTCACGCTTTCGGAGGCCGCGTGCTCGACGACGAGTTCAACGTGGCGGTCACTCAACCCGGCGCCGTCGCCGGCGTCCAGTACCTCGTCGACCTCATCCACCGAGACCAGGTAGCGCCGCCCTTGGATCTCCTCGGGGACCGCAATGCAGCATTCCGCAACGCCCAGGTGGCGATGATCATCGCGAACAGTTTTGACCTAGGCACCTACCGGGAACTGGCGGACTTCGACTGGGACGTCGTCACGCTGCCCGAAGGACCCGCTCGGCGGGTGAACCGGGTCTGGCCCGACAGCTTCGCCATTTCCTCGAAGGTACCCCAAGAGCATCAAGAGGCGGCGTGGGAGTTCATCAAGTTCGTCGTCACCAGCACCAAGGTGGATGCATACTACCACGGCGCCCGCCGCATCCCCATCTACCGCCCCCTGGCCGAAAGTCTCGAATGGCTTGAGGCGGGGCGCACCCCTAACAAGCAGGTGTTCATCGAGTCCATCGCCACGGGGGAGCCACTCGAGTTTCGCCCCAACTGGGGAGATTGGCACAACGCGAGGGCTGCGACTCTCCGCCCGGCATGGCTGGGGCAGATCCCCGTCGAGCAGGCCCTTCTCGACTGGGCACAGGCAATCGCCAATGCGATCCGGGATTGAACCGGCGGCAGCTCACAGAATTAGCATGCAGGCGCTTGCACCAACAACCACGCCGCGTTCCCATCTAACCCGCAAGGCCCAGCTTCGAGACGAGACCGCCCCCGAGAAACTGCCGGTGGGCCGCGACGAGATCGTCCAGGATCCGCTGCGCCACCCGCGCATCAGGCACTAGAGGATGGACGATCAAAGCCTGCAGCGCTATGTCGTACGACTGCTCCAAAGCCGCCTTGGCAGCCAAGCGCTCGTACCCCTTCACCGCCTGGAGCAAGGCCCGGCAGTGCTCGGGGATGGGAGCATCGACGCGAAACGGGTGAATCCCGGTCCGATCGACGAGGCTTGGAATCTCGACCACGTCCGTGGGATCGAGGCAGCCCAAAGCCCAACCGTTGACCGTGTTGACGGCGGTGACGCTGGGGGCGGTGCCGTGCAGCCCGCGCAACACCCTGAGGGCGATCCCAGAGTAACCGCTCGGCTGTGTGGTGCCGCTCGCCCCTTCCGGGGAGTGTGCGGGATGCGCAAGAGAAGAAGCTGCTTGATCCCATAGGAGGTCGACCAGATCTGCCGCATCCGCACCGGCAGTCACGCCTTCCTTCGCCGCCGAAGGCGCCCCAGGCTCCCACGGCGCGGGTTTGGCACCGGCCCGTCCTTTGGAGCCTTCCGGATGCGAAGCTTCAACCGCTGGCTCCGTGACTGCGGGTTGTGTCACCCCAGGCTCGGTAATCCCATCTCTTGTGCGCTCGCTATCGCTCCTCTCCGAAAGCGCTCCTTCCGTACCTGCCGCCGTCTCCAACTGCAGGTAACTCGCGTCCCGGGCCCGAGCGTAGATGCGATACACCTCGAGGGCCTTCGCCTGCCCTTCGGGGTCGCCTGCAAGCGCGGCCAGGCCGGCAAACAAGCGGCGGTTGAGCTCATCGATGACCATCGCGCGGGTAAGGCGCCTCACCTGCAACCGCTCGACCACCTGCCGGGAGCAGTAGTAAAACACCAGGTACTCGTTGGGGATCACGCCTAAAGCCCGGATCAACGACGCGGGGATCACCTCCCGGCCGTGGCGGAGCAGAGCTCGCCCGTCCTCAAGGATCCCGGGTAACAGGTCCTTGCCTCGGTGGACGATCCGCTTGATCCAGCCCAAGTGGTTGAGGCCGAAGTAATCAAACCACAGGTCGCCCTCCTCAAGGCCGATCGCCGCGGCGATCTCTCGAAACAGCTCGGCCGGCGAGTCGCAGATGCCAACCACCCGGCTGAAGCCCCTGTCGGTCAAGGCTTGGGTGATCAACCCGGCCGGATTGGTCAGGTTGATCGCCCACGCGCCGGGCGAGCGCTCCTCGAGGGTCTCCAAATACTTTACCATCACCGGCACGGTGCGCAGCGCCATTGAAAGCCCGCCCGGGCCCGTCGTCTCCTGACCGAGAACCCCGTACCGAAGGGGAATCTGCTCATCGGCGAGGCGAGCCTCCATCCCCCCGACCCGGATGGTGAAGAAAGCAAAGTCGACCGCCTCCAGCGCCACCGAAGGGTCGCCGCTGAAGCGCAGCGCCACCGGCCGCGCCGCCCGCCGGTTCAGCTCCCGCACAACGAGTCCCATCCATTCGAGGCGCTGCTCGTCGATGTCCACGAGCCGGATCTCGTCGAGCCCGAGTTCTTCGGCATAGAGGAGAAGAGCACTGACCAGTTGAGGCGTCCGCACTCCGGCGGCGCCGACGATCGCCACCTTCATCTCCAATCGCTCCTTAGCACCGGCCTTTCACCACGACTTCGAGCGTCGAGGCGAGCTCAACCGCTTCGCTGAAACTTCCCGGCACACCCTCTACCCCACCAACGGCGGTGGTGGAGCGGGAACCGCATACTACTCCCAGCGCGAGGCACTCCCTGAGCGGCCTTCCCCGCAAGTACCCTGCGAGAAACCCACTGGCAAAGGCGTCTCCCGCCCCGGTGGTATCGACCGCCTCGACCTCCAGGGCGCCACACGAAAGCTGCTCGTTCCCCGCGGCAAGCCATGCTCCCAGCGCCCCGCGGGTGACGGCCGTCACCGCGCCGTCCTTCGCGCCTGCCGCACAAAGCTCCGCCATCATCTCGTCCCCGCCTCGGCCCGTGATCGCCTCGGCCTCCTGTAGATTCATGAAGATGATGTCCGACGCGGCCCAGAGCTCCTCCCTGGGCACGACGCCTTGCCTGATCAACGCGATGCTCGGGTGACTGATGCTCACGCTGACCGACATCCCAAGGCCTTTGGCCTTTTGCGCGGCCCGCCACGCCGCGATGCCGTTAAGCCCCACGTGAAGGTGAGATCCTTGACCGATGCCCATCCCTGCGTTTGGACCGGCGCCCTCCCCCACGCTCTCACCAGCGCCCGCCGTCGCGTCGCAGCGAGCACCCCCACCACCCGCGCTACCGGGGGTCCGACCCAACCACCTTTCAAGCAATACATCTTCACCCGGCTGATCGGCGAGGATCGTCAAGAACCCGCGCTCTCCGGCGCACACGATGGCGACGCTCTGGTTCGTCCGGCCGTCAGCGGCAGGCACGACCACCAACTCAAGCCCTGACTCCTCCAGCTGTTCCCGCACGAACTGGCCGAAGAGATCGCTTCCCAAGCTCGTCACCAGCGCCGTAGGAAGGCCCAGCTTCGCAAGGTTCAGCGCCGTGATAGCGATACCGCCGATCGCCAAGGCATGCCCCCTTGCGAACACCTCGGCTCCCAGCTCCGGAAACCGGTCGAGGTCGTAGAAGATGTTGTCGAGGAACGTCAGGCCGAGGACGACGGCCTTCTTCGCCTGCACCTGCATCACCTGTGATCCGCCCTGGTGCGGCAGAGTTTAAACTCCCACCGGTCGACCCGGTACGCGTTTTGCGACACCAAGATCGCCTGGTTCTTGCGGTTAAAGTACGTTTCGTCGATCACCAGAAGGGGAGAACCCACGTCGACGCCGAGTCGTCTGGCCGCGGAGGCGTCCGCCACGGCCGCCGTAAGCCGCATCTCCGAGTACGCGAGGTCGACGCCCCGCTTCTGCAGGTAGGCGAAGAGACTTTCTCCCAAGTATTCCACTTGAAACTCCGGGCCGAGGACCGGCCTGGGAATGATGTCTTCGGAGATCATCAACGGTTCACCGTCGGCCGTGCGCGTGCGGACGAGGACACCTACCGTCTGGATCTCCGGCGCAAAGACCTCCCGGTGCTCGGAACGAACCGGTTCCCAGCGAAAGTCGACGCTGCTCGTCCCCGGCGTGAACCCGTACCGAAAGACGTACTCCGTGTACGAACAGAGGCGCTCAAGCCCGTGGCCAATGGGGATCTTGGCCCTCTTCAATCTCCTCGATCAACCGCTCGGCCACCAGAGAATAGAGCGGTCGATGCTCCGTCTCGATCCTGAGCCGTTTGTGCATCCTCTACCTCCCCCTAAAACCTCAAGGAATCACTCCCGGAAAGGAAACACTCTCAAGAAGTCCGCGCCGGCCACGTTCGACGGACAAGGTCGCGCCCCTCAGGTTCAAAACCGCCAGCCGCCGGTCGTAATTCCCGCTCACGGAAGCGACACTTGAACCCGGCACCAGCAGCCTCACAAAGCCCGAAGTGCCATCCCGCTTCCCCACGAAGGCCGGCTCCCCCGTCCCGTCAGCGCCCGCCCAATCCGGAGAGTGTCACCCCCCGGATGAACGTGCGCTGGGCCAGCAAAAACAGGACCAAAATCGGAAGCAAAGCGAGGACTGAACCTGCCATAAGCAGCGTCCAGGCCGTGTTGTACTGCCCCTGCAGCGTTCGCAAACCCACCGTCAGCGTGTTCATCTCCACGCGGTTGATCACAATCAGCGGCCAGATGAAGTTGTTCCACTGGCCAAGCCATGTGAAGACCGCAAGGCTGGTGAGCGCCGGCTTGGACAAAGGCATGATGACGTACCGGTAGATCCCAAAGTAGCTGCACCCATCGATCTTGGCCGCATCCTCGAGGTCCCGAGGCAGCGTCAAGAAAAACTGCCTCAGAAGAAACGTTCCGAAGGCGCTGAAAGCGTTGGGTAAGATCAGCGCCTGATACGTGTCGATCCACCCCAGCGCCCGCAGGAGGATGAAGTTGGGGATGATCACCACCTGGCCGGGGATCATCAGCGTGGCAAGATACCCCAGGAACAATGCGTCCCGCCCTGGAAAGCGCAAGCGGGCAAACGCATATCCCGCGAAAGAACAAGTGATGAGCTGAAGCAGCGTGACGCTGCCGGCGAAGACGATGCTGTTCCAATAGAAGCGCCCAAAGGGCAACACCTCAAAGAGGCGCGTGTAGTTCCTCCAATAGACGGGGTTGGGAATCCACTGCGGCGGGAAGACGAAGACGGCGCCGGGCTGCTTGAGCGACGTCGAGACCATCCAGAAGAAGGGGAGCAGCATGAGCACGGAGGTCGCCGCCATCACGACCAATAAGAGCGCTTTGCCTATCACGCCGGGGTCACGTCGCCGCTTCATGCCGCCGAGGCTTCCCTCCAGGCTCATTTCGAGCGCCTGCCTCAGAGGTCGTAGTTGACCCAGCGCTCTTGGAAGCGGAACTGGATCAACGTAAAGGCCATGACCACGATGAACAACAGCCATGCGAGCGCCGCTGCATACCCCATGCGGAAGAACTGGAACGCGTTGCGGTAGATGTGGTAGACGACGGTGTTGGTCGCATTGGCCGGGCCCCCTTCGGTCATGATCACCGCCAGGTCAAACACCTGAAACGACGAGATCGTGGTGATCACCAGGACGAAAAACGTGGTGGGCGAAAGCAGCGGCAAGGTGATCCGCCAAAACTGCTGCCAGCCTCCGGCCCCGTCGATCCTCGCCGCTTCGTAAAGCTGCTCGGGAATTCCCTGCAACCCGGCGAGGAAAATCACCATGTTGAACCCAAGCCCCTGCCAAATGCTGACAATCATCAGCGCGGGCAGCGCCCATTGCGTGCTGGTGAGCCAGTTGGGCGGGTTGCTTACTCCCAGCATCCAGAGGATGCTGTTCAAGGGCCCAAAATCCGCATGGAAGATCCACTGCCACACCAAAGCGACGGCGACCGGCGACGAGACGACGGGCATGAAGTAGGCCGTGCGAAAGAACGTGGTCCCCCGCAGCCCCTGGTTGAGCGCCACGGCCACCAACAGAGCCAAGGCCATCCGGACCGGCACCGTCACCAACACGAAGATGGTCGTGTTTCGCAGTACCCGGATGAACGTCGGATCTTGCGTGAACATGCGGACGTAGTTCTCCAATCCCACCCACCGGATGGGGCCAAGCAGGTCCCACTCAGTAAAGCTCAGCGCTAACGCCGCGAGGACCGGCAAGAGCGTAAAGACCAGAAAACCGGCGAGGTTGGGCATGAGAAAACCGTACCCGGCGGCGATCTCCCGGCGTTCAACCGCGCTGCGCCTTTGCCCCTCGTCGCTGCGCTTCGCGGACCCATCCGGGCTGAACTTCGAACTCGCCCCCGCGCCCACGCTCATGCCCTCCCTCGCTCACGCACCGCCAACGCCTCTTACCCGGCCCTTGAGCACTCGTGCTTCTCACCTGCCGCCTCCCGCCGCCAATCGCAGAACCACGCCCCTCACGCGTCTTCGATTCCAAAGATCCGAGCGGCGTTGCGGTAGAAGATCGCGTCCTGCTCCTCTTCGGTGAGGCCGATCTCGTCAAAGGCCGTTTTCCAGCCCTCCACGTTGGCCTTGAGCCGGCGCAGATCGCAGTCCGAGCCGTAAACCAGCTTTTCAGGCCTGATCTCCCGCCTGATGTAGCCGCCTGTGAGAATATGCCGTTGCACCACGTCGCCGCCCGAAATGTCGAAAAAGAGGCGCGGTCGCCAGCGGGCGATAGCGCAGGCCGTCATGTAATCGGGCCAGCCCAGGTGCGCCCCGATGATGTACAACTTGGGGAAGTACATGGCGATGGTATCTAAGTAGATCGGCTGCATCCGGGCGGACGAACGGCCGTACGGAAAAAGCCGCGCTTTGTTTCTCAGATCGTCGACGAGCCTCTCCTCGGCTTCGCCCGTGGGGACCGCCTTCCAGGCGTCCTCCTGACCGCCGACCAGGTAGTCGACCGGACCGCCGATCACGCCCGTGTGGAAAAGGATAGGCATCCTGAGCGCCTCTGCCCGCTCGTAAAACTCGAAGTAGGCCGGGTCGTCGTAGTTCTTGGACGGGTTGATCATCTTGAGTCCGGCAAAACCCCGCTGGTGGTACTCCTGCACCACCTTCGGCGAGTCGTGGTCCATGTCGATCATCGCGAGGCCGACGAGGAGGTCGGGCATCGCCTCCAGCGCGTCAGCCACGGGATCGTTGCCTCTTCCCGGCCAACCGATCAGCGCGATTTTGACGATGCCGGCTTCCTCCGCTGCAGCGGCCAAGGCCTCAAGCCATCCCCGGCCGGCATCGCGCTGCCCAAGACGGTCCCACCAGCCGTAGTGAACGTGGACATCAAAGACGCGCACCCCGGATCCTCCTTTTTATCGCCTCTTGGCCAGGAACTCCTCGACGGCGTCCTTCATGCCGCGGACCACTTCCTCCGCCGTCGCCTCCCCAATGAACAAGAGATCCAGGGCTGGACTGACCACCGTGCTGTTGAGCTCCACCCAGCCGTCGAACATCGGCGGGAGCTTCCCGTATTCGGTCTCATCCAAGAAGACCTGGCCCAAACCGTCCGGAAGGGCGTTGACGAAAGCTTGCCGGGTCTTTTCCGACCGGTACGCCGGCACGGCCACACCGGTGCTGGCAAAGATCGCCTGCCCTTCTTCGCCCGCTAAGAACTTCAGGAACGTCCATGCTGCATCAGGATACTTGGTGTTGGCCGAGATCACGTAGCCCGCGCCGCCCATGGTGTTGGCCCGGATGCCGGTCGGCCCTGCGGGAAGAGGTGCGACATCCCAGCGGAACGACGCCTCTTGGAACGTCGGGATGCGGGCAGCGTTGGTCATCGCCATGGCGACCCGGCCCGAGAGGAAGAGATCCGTCGAATTCCCAAGCTGGAGCATCTGTGCGAAACTCGGCGCCACCTGGTGCTTGTTGATGAGGTCGCCCATGAACTGCAGGGCCTCGATGGCCCTGGAGTCGTCCAGAGTGAAGCGGGTCGGGTTCAAGGGGTCGTCAAACATGTCGGCGCCGTTTTGGTGGATGAAGTTGAAGTACTTGTTGTTTTCGAGGACGACGCCGAACTGCGCCACCCGCCCCCGAGCGTCTCGCAGCGTCAGCGCCCGGGCCGCTTCGAGAAACTCGTTCCACCTCCAGCTGCCGTCAGGATCAGCGACGCCGGCCGCATCAAACAGGTCTTTGTTGTAGTAGAGGACCGTCGTGTCATTGTCCCGGGGAAAGCCGTAGATCTTCCCGTCGTACATGAAGATCCGGAGGAGCTCCGCGTAGTACGGTTGGATGTCGTAACCGTCTTGGGCGATGAAATCGTCGAGCGGCAACAGCGCCCCGCGTGCCGCGTAGCTCGGGATGTTATTGAGAAACATCACGTCCGGTGCGGCCCCGGCCGCCATCTGCGTCTGGATCCGGTCAAAGTAGCTCGACCATGGTGCATGCTGGGTCTGGATCTTGATGTGAGGATGAGCCGCCTCAAACGCCTCGATCACCCGATAGTTGGGAGGGAGTTCGTTGGGATCTCCCCAAAAGGACCAGACGATCGTCACGGGCTCCTGGGCATGTGCGACGCTCCTCACGCCCGATAAAGCCGCGACCGCCCAGAGCACTACCGCGAGCATGATCCCAAGGGCTCCGACGCTTCTTCTCGTCCCGGCGGCCTTTCCCACGTCGCCCCTCGCCATACTTTTGATTCCCTCTTTTCTGATCCTTATGTTGTTGACGATCCTGCTGGATTCCACTGGCTGCCACCCCGCTGATCGCGCTCTGCTTATCGTCGATTGTCAGACGACTAGAGAGTGAAATAGTTAATTCTCATAAATCGTATATTTTCCTTTGACAGCCTCACTAAGATTCCTTCTCGAATTCATAGTTATTTGATCTTTTTGGTCCACTATTTCGACGACGCCGGCTTATCCCCCAAAATCCTGCTCCTCTCCTCACTAGCTCCCAAATCCGATCTCCTATATCCTAAGCCCAATCTCCCATGGCCCGGCTTCCGTGGAACCCAAAGCAGCTGTTCCCGGCGGATCCTCTAAGCGGTCTCCGCAGCGACTCTTGCCCTGGGGGAACCTCCTCCCGCGGACCGCCGGATCAGCCGTCATCCCGGCGCAAGACTCCTCCGCCGGGAGATCAACGACAAAGCTTCTCCGCCTCTCCAGGACTGAAAAAGCACCGCCCCACGCCGGAGACTGGCGCGGGGCGGCACCTGGTTATATGCTTGATGATCGCGTGCTCGCTGGTATTGTGCCTTCGTCGGTTCGGTACCGACACCCACAGGCCGCGGCCCGCCGTGACCCGCGGGCTTTAGCCTGCCTTACCTTCCGCTCTCGCCTTAGAACGAGAACGTGGCGCCGACGAAGAGGCCGCCGGTAGAGTAGGTGTCGTCGTTCTCCAACTTCACCTGCAGCGAACGATAGCCGGCCTCAATCCCAAAGGTCTGGTTCAGCTGATACGAACCGCTGACCGAGAAGCCCAGCATCGTCCCCTCGTCAGCCGCCGTGCTGTCGCTTTCAACCTTCGCGGACGGGACGTAGAACACCTTGGCCCTGGCGTCGATCCGCCCGTCAAAGGGATACGAAGCGAAGGCGCCAACCGCGATTCCCTGGCTGGTGAGGTCCCTGGTGTCGTCCGCCTTGTCGTCATAGGAGAAGGACGCCCAACCGCCGCCGACCGTGACGGTGCGGAAGACACGATAGCCGGCGAGCAGGTCGATGACGTTCACGGTGTGCTCGCGATTTTGGTCGCCGCTGTCATACGTCACCTTGTCGGCGCCGAAAGCGGCGTACGACGCGCTGAGCCCGATGGGGAGCCCCGCAGGAGCCACCTCGCCCGAGACGTACAACCCGAAGCCGCTGCTTTTCCCGTCGTCCGGGAATGAGAGATTTCCGTGGTATGCGCCCGCGCTCAGCTGCGCGGTCTGGGCCATGGCGCCCGTCGATGCCAGCAGGACCAACGCGACTACCAACGATAAACGACGCATCTGACGCATGGTTTCACCTCGTGACGTTCGGTTTCGCTGCATGGGTTTAACACATTCCACAGTCGGAGCGGATGTTCCTGTATCGCGGTCTCCGATTTCACCGAAGGAACGTTTTTCGCACCTTTCGGGACTTGTTTCATGTGCATCGTGCATTGCACGCCTGAAGAGTGCACGTTGGAAGCTGCGTCTTGGAGGTCTCCGCCCCGCTTGCGCCTTTACAGCCGGCGCTTCTTTCGCCCTGCTCTTTCCGATGTCCCGATGCGACGGACCGTCCCGCCGTCAGCCCCCGTACGCCGCTTGCAACAGTTGGACAAAGTGCCCCAGGATCCCGTCTCGATCGGCGTCGATGGCCACCCGGTAGATCGGGCGGCTGGTGTCCGAAAGATCCCACGTGAAATCGTCTCGCAAGATGGGCACGGGCCGTAGCTCCGTCGGCGCCCAGCGAGGTTCGTTGAGCCAGGCGATCGGCAAGAGGTCCCAAAGCACTTTGCTTCGCACCTCTCCCGGAATGTAACCGGCGAAAATGTCAGCCAGGTACTCCCCAATCGCCCCGCACGGCCGGACGTAGCGGTCGATCTCCGCCGGCGTCGAACGGATGTGCTCGGCCACGTTCTTGCACGGAAAACGGACCATCGGCACGCCGGAGTCGAGGACCAGCTTGGTCGCGTCCACATCGCCCTGGAGGTTGTACTCCCGCGTGGTGTACCAGCTCTCCGGGTTGCCGCCCAGCCAGAGGAGCACCATTTTCTCCGCGATGCGCGGCTCAAGCCACAGAGCCGAGGCGATGTTGGTCAGAGCGCCGATCGCAACGACGTAGAGCGGTTCGTCCGAGCTCAAGCAGCGCTCGATCAGATCCCGGGCGGCCTCGCTCTCCACGGGCTTTTTCAGGTCGGAGAGCCAGGCGTCCGAACCCCGCAGGACCGTACGGCCCTCCCCGTGCTTTCCCATGCGCTGGAGGACCGTGTGGATCTCCTCGAAGCTGGCCTCCATTCCGAGCTTCGCCGACGGGTACTCCGGCTTGTAGAAAGGCGCCGCGTAGATCGCCTCACACGAAAGGCGGGGGGATAACAACGTATACACGACGGCAAATTGGTCGTCGATCTCGTTCTTGGTGTCAGTGTCGAGGACGAGGCGCAGCTTGCCTTCCCTCCTGGGCAACGCAAGCGCCCGCTCCCGCTGGGCCTGCGAAAGCTCAATGCGTGGAATCAACCCGGTACACTCCTTTTGAATGGCTTTCACCCTGAGATCACTTGATGCTCCGGACCACGTGGTGGAGCTGGTAACTCCACAGCCAACGCTCTCCCGTCTCCGCAACGGCAAAGACCACTTCGAGCCGGTCCAAATCAGGCAGCGTGCCGTACTCCGTCCGAACGAGGCCCGCATTGTGGTTTCTCGGATATCCCGTGTCGGCGGGCCCGACCCCCCCGATCACTTCCCATTCGCCCTTCCGCTGCCAGATGCCTTCAGCGCCGATCGCCGCAAGCTGTAGCTCCGTTTCGATAAAGTTGGGCCATTCGGGGTCGAAGGGATGACGAGGCCGGACCATGAAGAACCGGTCCCGAGCCGGATCATAGACGATGTCGATATTGTGCAGGATCTCCCGGGAACCGTCGCGGGAGGTAAGCCCGCCTTCCACCACCTCGACCGGCCGGCCGAGCACGGGGTTCGTCATATCCGAGAAGTCGACCTCCCGCCGGGCGACGTACGTCCCCCACCTCCCACCGACGCTATAAAAGAGGAGCAAGCGCCCCTTCCCGTCGACGCTGGTCACCGCCGGCTGGCCCACGCCCCAAACGTCCCGGTCGGCCGTCACGATGGGGTTGCCTGCGAACTTCACCCACGGCCCCTCGAGGTTTTTAGCAAAGGCTACGCCCAGCTGATTGTGGTTGTTGTCCCGCTGGTCCGTTCCGAGAAAAAAGAGGGCGTACCGGTACGTCTCGCCCTCGTAGCGAAACTCGCCTGCGACCACGGCCGGATCGCACACATGTTCGCTGTCCCACTCACCCGGCTCACCCGGGGCGAGAACCGATCGCCTGGGCTCCCACTCCCCGCCCGTGGGCCGCTTCGCGAAGAAGATGTGGTCAGTGATTACGTAAGGCTCGGGGTTTTGGCACCACCAAGCGTACTCGGCATCCTCGGTCCGGATGATCGCCGGTGCGTAGTTGTAATGCCCGTCGCCGTTGGGGAGATAAACTTTAGCCCTAGCCATCGCCGCACCCCCGCCCTCAAGCCGCCGCAACTGCTTTCGCTGCTTCCCCTGCTTTCACCGCTTCCCCAGCTACCCCGGCTCTCCCGATTCTCCCGGACTCCTTCGTTTTCCGCGTTTTTCCGGCTTTCCAAGCCGCGCTCCAAAGGGATCGCTGTGGAGGCATCTGCGATCGCAGTGCCGATACCTGCGAATGCGATGATCCCGGCGAAGGTTACGAGCATCGTGCGCAGGGCCACACTCCGGGGAAACGAAGCGTTTCTGCGAGCTCAACAGCGCTTGTACGTCTCGCCGACCCTGCACTGCGCCACCGGCCAGACACCTTAGCTCGACGCCCCTTCCACGCCGCGACGCGACGCCGGGCGCTCCCGCAGCGTCGATTCCCGCACGATCAGCTGCGGCTCGAGCGTGACCGAGCTCCATCCGCCATCCCGAAACCAGTCCGCGGCAAGCCCGCCCGGTTGGCTCTCCACGCGTCCATCGGCCGNCCGCCCGCCCTCGGCTTGACCAGCGCCGGAATGGCCGCCGAGTGACCGACCGCTGCCGGCTTGCCCGCCTTCCACCCTTCCGCCTTCCAATCTCCAGCCGTCGGCTCGCCCCGCGCCCACTTGATCCGGCGACCGTTCTTCCCTATAACCGCCTGTGTCACTCTCGTCGGCCCATCCACTCCCTGCCTCATCGCCGCCGGCCTGTCCAACCGCCCGTTCACCGTCGACCAGTCGACCGACCGGTCCCCCGGCCTGCCCTCCGTCGTCGCCTCTTGCAGCTTCAAAATGCACCTTTCCGGACGGCGACGCCATCGCGGCGAACAAGAGTTCCGCCGCCCATTTNCCCATCTCGTACTTGTTGTAATCGATCGTCGACAGAGTCGGAAGGCTCAGCGTACCAGCCTGGATGTTGTCGAAGCCGATCACCGCCACGTCGTGAGGCACCCTGACGCCGATCTCGTGCAGCGTGCGGATCACCCGCAAGGCCAGGGCGTCGTTGACGCACACAATCCCGTCGACCCCGGCCTCAAAGACCAGCGCACGCAGGCCGCGCTCCACTTCGTCCCGGTCAGCGACGGAACCCAGCACAAGCTCCAGCTCCCGGCGAAACGGGATTCCCGCCCTCTCAAGCGAGCGCTTATACCCGGCCAGCCGGGCGGTATAGGCGTTCACTCGCACGCCGGCGAAGCCGACCTTGCGGCACCCCACGCTCAGCAGATGGTCCGTCGCGAGCTCCGCCGCCCGCACGTCGTCGGTGCGAAGCACGGGCAGCGTGTGGGCTACGTCCCTCGCGTCGCACACCACGGCCGGCCGTCCCTTGCCGAAGTAGCGCACGATCTCTTCGGGCCGGATCGCCTGCGGGAAGATGACAAGCCCCTCCACGTACCGGCGGAGCGCCTCGAGAGCTTCGATTTCCTTGGCCCGCCGGCCGTCGGTGTTGTACAAGATCACCGAATACCCCTCGACAGCTGCCCGGTCTTGCAACCCCCGGGCCAGCTCCGGATAAAAGGGGTTCGAGATGTCCGGAACGACCAGGCCAAGGAGGTAACTCTGATTGGTCCGCAAGCTCTTGGCGAAGCTGTTAGGCACATAGCGCAGCCGGGCGACGGCCGCAAGTACCCGTTGGCGCGTCTCTTCCGTCACGGCCGGGTGGTCGTTGAGCACCCGGGATACCGTGCTCGGAGCGACGCCCGCCTCCCTTGCGACGTCGTGAATCGTCGCTCTGCCTCTCACCATGCCTACCTCCTCGAGCGTCGAAAACCAGCGGGCGGGGCGGCCCCGCACCGGTGCGAATACCGTATGCCAAGGAACCGCCGCGCCCGCCGAGATCCCCGACCGCTGGCAACCGCTGCCGCTATACGACCGCTCGCAGCGGCCTTCCAACCGCGCCGTCCGCCGGCATCCTTTCGTTAGAGCTCCGAACACGGGTCTGATGTGCCAGATGGCCTGACTGGCGCTTTCCTTACTTGCCTGCACAGCACAGCTGCTCAGCTGTTTGTCTATTTGGCTCTTGGTGTGGTTTGGCTACTTAGCTATTTAGCCACTTACCGACCAAGCTACTTCGTTACTTGGCTACTTGACTGCTTGGCTCCTCGGCTGCCTAGGTGCTTGGCTGCCTGGCAGTTTGGGTCTTTGGCTGGCTGTCCGCTTGCTCGCGTGCTTGGCAGCTCGCGGCTTCAGAGTTCCCTCTTTCATGGCTTGCCGGGTTCTCGGCTGCCGTGCTTCCAGCCCGCCGCCTTACCGGCCCTCCACCAGCGCCCGGACGCCAATCGCCGCGTCGATCATCGCGTTAGCCGGCGACTTTTCTCCCGTCAGGATCTGCCACACCTGACCGTTGATCCGGGCGTACATCTCGGAGAAGTTGGTGGTCTGCGGCGCCATTTCCGCAAAGGCCAACGAGTCGATGAAGACGTGAATATTCCTCGGATTCTCCCGCCCCGGCCGGTAAAGGAGTTCGGCGGCCAGCGATGTGCGGCTCGGGATGTCGCCCTGAACCAGCTGCGCCTCCTCGCTCACAAGCTCCTTCAGGAGCTCCCAGGCCAGTTCAGGATGCTTGGTTTGACTCGAGATCCCATAGCCCGTAGAGTAAATCAGCGTGCTCTTCCGCTTGTTGTAAGGAAGCTCCGTGATGCCCCAGTTGAGCGTGGGATCAGTGTAGATGGCGACCGTCCAGTACCCCAGCTGGACCATGCTCACCTTGCCCCGCATGAAAAGGCCGTCCCACCAGCCGTAGGCGCCCGCCACCTCGAACGGCGGCGAGACCTGCTGGTTGTTCTTCAGGTCCGCCAGAAACTCCATGGTCTCGATGTTCTGCGGCGAATCGAGGACGACCCTGCCCTCCGCGTCAAAGATGTCGCCGCCGTTTTGCCGGATAAAAGGCGTCCAGAAACCGTCCCACTCGTTGATAAAGACCCCGTAGCGGTCAAACTCGCCCGAGCTCATCTGACCGCGGGTGAGCTTTCTTGCCGTCTCAGCGAATGCGTCCCACGACCACTCGCCCACCGGCTCGGCAAGCCCCGCCTCGTTGAAGTGGTCCGCGTTGTAGAGCATCACCAGCGTTGTAAAGCCAGGCGGGATCGCGTAGAGCCGCCCGTTTCTCCGGTACACGTCGAGCACCTGCGGGTAGAATTCGGACAGGTCGTACCCGTCCGCCTCGATGAACGAGTCCAGCGGGAGCAGCAGGCCGTTGTCAACCAGGGCGTTGGTCGACATGTCACGCACGACCAGCACGTCCGGGGCGCTCCCCGCAGCGATTTGCGTAAAGAGCTTCGTCTCGTAATCTCTGCTCGGCGTCATTTCAAAGACGACTTCGACGTTGGGATACTTGGCCTGAAGGCGCTTCGCAATCGCTTCGTACATCTCCGTCTTTTGGACGCCTTCGGCCGCCTCGCCCCAGAACGCGAACCGCAACTCGGTCTTACCTTGGGCCCAGGCAAGCGAGGCGAAGGCAAGAACGAAGACGACCGCGGACACGATGACGATTGGTGTTCTTCTCATCTTTTGGCCTCCCCCAAACCAGTTGAAATCCATTTCATGCAAATTGGAAATCGTCCACACATCGAATGTGGAATCGATTCCACGCACGAGAAGTCTTCTATTCCAGGATGAGATTTCCTGTTGGAAACACGCGCAAAGTTTTCATCGCGGGTCGGGGCCTTTGAAGCCCACGCGAACGGTTCCGAGAGAGTTGTCGCACGCGCTATGATCCGGGAAGATGAACGGCCTCCCCGGGTTTGGAGGCCGTTGACTTCATTTGAAGCTATGCTGTGACCGTTTCGGAAGGACTCAAGGCCTCACCACGCCGGAGTTCATGCAGCTCACCATACAAGTGCACATGGTATCCGATCAAAAACCAGAATAGCCCGCCGAAGTTCATTCCAATGGCAATATTATCCACGAGCTCGTGCGCAAGAGTCCCAATGAAACCTGAGTACGTCGCCATAATCAAGGGGCTTGAGACCCGAGCCACTTTCCATCCACGGACAACCGCAAGCCCGATCATCGCGAAAAATGGGATAAAACCGAGGATCCCAAATTCAGCCAGGATGTGAAGAGGAAGATTGTGGGCAAAGGAGATCTCAGCGCGCCTCTCGCCCGCCACACTATACTCGTGATAAACTAGAGGAAAGACGCCGCCTCCTACTCCCGTCAACGGACGGTCCTTGATCATCTCGAGAGCGGTTTGCCAGATGAGGATCCGGTCCATATTGCGTGCCAGGCTGAAGGCACTCATAGCGCGGTTGCGAATGGGCGGCTTGGATGCCGCTAGGGCCGATGTGACTACAAGAATGATAAGGAGAAACAGAGCCGTCCACTTGACGTACCGGCTTCCGCGCCTCTTTGAAAGCGCAAGCAACACACCAAATACGATCACAGATACGATGAACCCCATCCACGACCCCCGTGATAAGCTAAACGCCATTGCGGCCAGGAAAACGGGGATCGTGACAAACCGCCAGCTAACCTTTCGCGCCTCGACGCTTGCCCCGATCGCGAAAATCGCGAGCAACGAGCACAAGCCACCGAAACCGTTCGGTCCGGCAGACCATCCCTCGGCCCGCGAGAACCCGCGCACCTGCACGAGGTAAATCCCGTACAATGCGCCGACAACACCGGCGATGAGAATCCAATCCACAAGCCGGCGAGGAACTTCTGGACCGAGAGCGCCCACCACGTCTTTGGTCCCTAACGCCACGACAAAGAAAAGCAGTGCGAACCCCGCACTAATCGCAAGCGCCATGGTGGGCTTCTTTGAGAACGCGGCTGAGATCAGGGTTGCGACCAGGAATGCACGGCCTAACCTTAAGAAAACAACTTCAGTTGGGGCTGG
>NICF_comb_assmDRAFT_10000120_pt1 | contig 57519 bp, 63 predicted proteins | sample NewIslPassag4_SG_FD_11279 | JGI IMG/M metagenome (IMG submission 11279)
CCCGCCTTGTCGAGGACGAGCGAACAAACCTCCTGCAGCGGCTCGCTCGGCTCGAGTCGGGGGAACTCCTCGTCACGATTGCGTGCTCGGCCACATCAGCCTCGCGGTTCATCCCGCTGGTGATATCCGAGTTGCGCCGCCGGGCACCCGAGGTCCACGTACGAGTCATGATCGTTCCCCCCGACGAGGCGGTTGCTCGCCTGCAGCGAGGAGAGGTCGACCTTATCCTCACGACTGAGGCGTTTCTCTCTGACCGCATCGAGGGCACGCCGTACTCCACGGCGCGCCTGTTCCTTGTCGGCCCGCCCACGCATCCGCTCGCAAAGAAGGTCAGGGTCAAGCCCGAAGAACTCGCGGACTACCCGTTCGCGTTGCTACCGCCTCCGTGGTCGGTCCAGTCGCGCGTGCGGGATTGGGCCGCGAACCAGGGCATTGAGATCAAAGTTGTGATGGAGAGCGGCTCCTACGACAGCCTGATCGAGACCGTGAGGAAGGGACTGGCCCTCTCTGTGGTCGCCGAAACGGCGGTTGCCGAGGAGGTGGCTCGGGGCTCGCTGGCGGTCATACGGACGCCGGGCATGCCGATCGAATACCCGATCTTCCTCGCGCACCGGCCGGGGCCTCTGCCTCCGCACGTCGCCGCGGTCAAAGCCATCATCCTCGAGCGGAAGCTCTCGCAACGGTTGCCCAGGCTCGCTCCTTCGGTCGTGTCTGCCTAGAGCTTCCTTCGATCGCGCATCGATCCGATTTCGTCTTTTTATGCCCCTGGTAATAGCCCTGTGCCCGCTTATACACGCGTGCTACTTCTTAGCGGCGCCCGGGAAGCAGGGCTCCGTGAGGCGGCACCGGTCGGTCGCCGTTTCTACTCTTTGCCGGGCAGAGCAGGGGGATCGCAGTGAGAAGTGAGAACTACTGGCAGCGACGAAACCGCAAGGGAATCAGCCGGCGCCGCCTCATCCAGGCGGCTGGCCTGGCGGGCGCCGCGATGGTGCTTGGTGCAGGCCCCATTGCGTGCGGCGGCGACGACGATGATGCCGGCAGCAATGGCACCGGCAGCAATGGCGCTGGCAACAACTCCACCCCTCGGTCGGAGGCTGACGGTTCGCCGAAGCGAGGAGGAACACTCATTGTTCGCCGGCCTTCGGCGACGACCTTTGCAGACCCGCATCGAAGCAGCTCGGGCTATGACCCGACGGTGAACCACCTCTACGCGGCGCCGCTCCTGAGTATGCAGGGTGGCCAACTCGGGCCCAGTTTGATTGAGGAGTGGGAGCAGGTCGACGAAACCACCGTCAACCTGAAGCTCCGCAGCGGGCTCGTCTTCACCGACGGGACACCTGTGACTGCTGAGGCAGTGAAGTATTCGCTCGAGCGCCAGGCCGATCCCGCCATCGGGGCGCCCCGCCGGGCAGTCCTGAAGGGCGTGAATGTTGAAGCCACCGAAGAACTGCTCGCAACGCTGAAATTTGATCAGCCGAATGCGACGTTTCTCGAAAGCCTGGCCATGAACGCCCCGGGTGGCGTCGGCGCGCTCATCTCCCCGACCGCGCACCAGCAAATGGGCGACGACCGGTTCAACGAGTCCCCGGTGAGCGTTGGCCCGTTCAAGATCGAAAAGCTGGCGCTCGATGGGGAGTCCGTCTTCGTGGCGAACCCGGACTGGCCCATCACCGCGCCGAATGGCGACAAACTCCCCTATCTCGACAGGGTCATCATCAAGGTCATCCCCGAGACCGCCGTCGCCGTTGCGGAATTGCAGTCGGGCGGGATCGACGTGGACTATGTGTTCCTCAGCGAGAACGTGCCGCAGATCGAGGCGCAGGACGACCTCGCGGTGAACCTGAACAAGGGGGCCATCACTCAGCGGATTGGCATCCACCTGAGCAAGCCACCAACCGATAGCGTCGCGTTCCGCAAGGCCCTCGCCTACGCGTTCGATCGCGAGGAGTTCGCAGCGGTGTTTACGCAGGGTCTCGGCGGACCGGGCCGGGGACCGTTGACCGAACTCACCTGGGCGTACGACCCCTCGGCGCCCACCTACTCGTACGACGAGAAGAAGGCCAGGGAGCACCTCGCCCAGGCCGGTCTCGCCGATGGCACGAAGCTCAACATCAACACCTACACCTCGGGTGTGTACCCGCGCATCGGCGAGATGATCCAGGCCCAGCTGCGGAAGTTCGGGATCGACCTCACGGTCGACAACCTCGAAGTCCCGGTCATCGTCGAGAAGTACCGCAGGAACGGTGAGTATTGGCTCGGGCTCGAAGGTGGCGGTGCGCCCCAGGGTGACCCGTATCAGTACCTGGAGTCGAACTTCGGGACCTCGAACCAGCCCGGCGGTACTCCGATGCCCGAGATCGACGCCCTCCTCGAAAAGGCGCTTCGCACCTTCGACAACGAGGAGCGAAAGAAGATCTACGGCGAGATTATTCAGCTCGACTACGACCAGGTTTACAAGATCTGGCTCATCGAAGCGCCGACTCTCGCCGGCCACCGGAAGAACGTCCATGGCCTCGAATGGCTGCGGTCGGGTAGCGCGATGGACCTGTCGGCCGCCTGGAAGTCCTGACGTGGGCGCCCCGGAGTCAGTACGGGAGAGGTACGCGTGACCTCCTACGTAATTCGCCGCATCTTGCAGATGCCGGTCGTAGCGCTGCTCGTGACGTTCTCGCTGTTCGTCGTGATGCACGCGCTACCCGGCGACCCGATCTACGCAATGATCGGGGAATCGGAGAGTACCCTCGACGAGGAGACTATCGACCGGCTCCGTGAGGACCTGGGACTCAACGACCCGATCGTTGTGCAGTACTTCAACTGGATGGGCGACGTCCTCCGGGGCGACCTCGGCCGTTCGTTCCGCGACCGGGCCGATATCAGCCAGCAAATCATCGATCGGATTCCCACGACACTGCAGCTCGCAGTCCTCTCTCTGGCCGTCGCCGTCTGTATCGGAGTTCCCGCGGGAACGATCGCCGCAGTGAAGCGGAATTCGCTGATCGATGTTGGCGTGACACTTTTCGCGATGTTCGGCATCGCAGTTCCCAACTTCTGGTTCTCGATGCTGCTCATCTGGCTATTTGTGATCACGCTGGACTGGCTTCCGGCCTCGGGGTTCGTGGGCATCTGGGAAGACCCTGTAGCGGCGATGAAACACATGGCCATGCCGGTCACCGCGCTGGGATTGACGCTTTCCGGGTCGATCATGCGGTACACCCGCTCGAGCGTTTTGGAGGTGCTGAACCAGGACTACATCCGCACTGCGAGGGCGAAAGGGCTTGCCGAAACTTCAGTAATCGTTCGTCACGCCCTGCGAAACTCGCTGCTTCCTGTGGTGACTATCATCGGTCTTCAGCTCGGGAATCTTCTCGCCGGCAGTGTGATCATCGAAACGATGTTCGCGATCCCTGGTCTCGGTCGCATGGCGATCACTGCGATCAGGGGACGAGATTATCCCTCACTCCAGGGTGTAGTTCTTCTCTTCACGATGGTGGTCCTTATCGTGAACCTTATTACCGACATGAGCTACGCCCTCCTCGATCCAAGGGTCAGGTACTCGTATGGCGCAACAAGCTGAGGTCCTGGTCGCAGCGCCTCGGCCTCGGGTTAACCTCCGCGTCTTGAGGCGTTGGCGGCGGTATCCGTTGGCATCCGCGGCCGCTGTAGTCATCGTCCTCTTCCTGCTTATCGCGATTTTCGCGCCGCTTCTTGCTCCCTACGACCCTGCAGCAACGGACGGCGTGAATCGCCTGCAGTCCCCGAGTTGGGACCACCCATTCGGCACCGATAGCCTCGGCCGTGATGTCTTGAGCCGCGAGATCCATGGCGCAAGAGTGTCGCTCCAGGTTGCTGTGCTCGCCGTTGTTGTGGCGGCCGGGATCGGTGTCCCGTTTGGACTCATCAGCGGGTATTTCGGTGGGATAGTGGATGCGCTGGTAATGCGCGTTACCGACGCAGTTATTGCGTTCCCCAGCCTCGTCCTGGCATTGACCCTTGTCCTTGTGCTCGAACCGAGCGTCTCGACACTCATGATTGCGCTCGGTATCGGCGCTGCACCGAGTTACGCCCGCCTCGTCCGTAGCCAGGTGCTTTCGCTGAAGCACATGGAGTACGTCACCGCCGCCCGGTCGATTGGTGCCGGCCACGCGCGGATCATCTGCCTCCACCTTTGGCCGGCCACCATTCCGAGCGTCATTGTGGCCGGGTCCCTCACCATGGGGACCGCCATCCTCGCCGAGGCGGCACTGAGCTTCCTTGGGGTGGGAGTGCGTCCTCCCACACCCACGTGGGGCGGCATGCTCAACGAGGCCTTCACGCAGATCTATGTGGCCCCGTTCCTGTCGTTCTTCCCCGGCCTGGCCATCTTCATCGTGACGCTGTCGTTCAACCTCCTCGGCGATGGAATTCGAGACATTCTTGACCCGAGGCTGAGGACGGCTGAAGGCGCATGACCCCGGCAGTGCGCATGGTTCGCCCCCAGCACCCGGGGAGTTTCGTCTTCCCAACGAACAGAGCACCTCGCGGTGTGGAGGTCAGCCGATGACGAGCCCCCAGGCCCTGGACGGCGTTCGCGTGCTCGATCTCACCCACCACATCGCTGGTCCGTTCTGCACGAAACTTCTCGCCGACTATGGCGCTGATGTCATCAAGATCGAGCGGCCGGGAACCGGTGACCCGTCGCGCCAGGAGGGACCGTTCTTTCACGACGAACCCCATCCTGAAGGCAGCGCGCTCTTCCTCCACCTGAACACCAACAAGCGGAGCGTCTGCCTCAACCTCGCGACGGATGAAGGACGCGACATCGCGCTGCGACTGGCCGCGCGCTCCCACATCGTCGTCGAGAATTTCCGGCCGGGGACGCTGGACCGCCTTGGTCTCGGGTACGAAGCACTTCGTTCTGTCCGCCCGGACATCGTGCTCGTGTCGATCTCGAACTTCGGACAGACGGGCCCCTACCGCGACCTGCCGATGAGTGAGATCACCGCTTATGCGATGGGCGGTGCGATGAACGCCACCGGCCATCGCGACCGCGAACCCCTGAAGCTGGGCGGGAACGTGGTGCAATATCACGCCGGGGCGAATGCAGCGTTCGCTGCCATGGTGGCGCTCTGGCGGGTCGAGGCCGGTGGCCCGGGCGACCATGTGGATGTTGCCATCTACGAAACCCAGGCCGGCTCTCGCGACCGCCGCACCATCTACCTCACGGCGTACTCCTACTCCGGCTACACGTCCTACCGTTCCGGGTCGGAAACGCGGCTTGCCGGCGGAGTGCGTATTGCTGCCGACGGGTACGTGTACCTCGCCGGCTACGGCAAACGGCTTCCCAGCTTTCTCCGCATGATTGGCCGCGAAGATCTCGCCGATGACCCGCGCGTTTCGGATGCGGGTGCCGAACTGGACGCTGCCTGGGTAGAGGAGATTGAGAACAGCTACCTCATCTGGGCCCGGGAGCGCCCGAAGGCACAGATCGTTGCCGAGGCCCAGGAGCACGGCATCCTCGCCGGTGCCGTAAACAACATCGATGACCTGTTTACCAACCCACAGTTCGTGGCACGGCCGCCATGGGACGTGATCGACCACCCGCATACCGGGCCTCTGCACTACCCGGGTGGCCCGTTCCGCATGTCCGCTACCCCCCGGCGGACCGGCGGCCGTGCCCCCCTGTTGGGGGAACACACGCGCCAGGTGCTCCAGGACGAGTTAGGCATGACCGAGAGTGAACTCACGCGCCTTTCCGAAGAGGGAGTGATTTGATGGTCTTGCCGTCTGGAGGAGAGGGCGAAGCGCCGCTCCCTCTCGCAGGGATCCGCGTAATCGACATGACTGTCGTGTGGGCCGGGCCCCACTGCACGCAACTGCTGGCGGAATGGGGCGCCGAGGTCATCCGGGTGGAGCCGATTACCCGAATCCAGCCGAGCACTCGCGGCGCCGAACTCCGGATCTCCAAAGAGGCCATCCGCTCCCTCAGGGAACGGGGCCAATCAGCACTCTATACGTTCGTCGACGACGACCCCGGCGAGCGCCAGTGGAATCGCTCAGCGCAGTTCAACAGCCACGCGAGGAACAAGCTGAGCTGCACCCTGGACGTGATGACCCCCGAAGGCCTCGACATCTTCAAGCGGCTTATCGCGATCAGCGACGTCTTCGTCGAGAACAATGTCCCCGAAACGATAGAGAAGGCTGGCATCACCTACGAAGCTCTCGCAGAGGTCAACCCGGGCCTGGTGATGTTGCGAATGCCGGCCTACGGGCTCGAAGGGCCGTACAAGAACTACCGTTCCTTCGGAAATCACATCGAGGCCATGGCCGGCCACCACTACCTTCGCGGATATCCCGACCTCGACCCGTCGGCCACGGGCGCGAGCTTCACGGCCGATGCCGCAGGTGGTGTTCTCGGGGCCTTCGCAGTGCTCCTCGGCCTACGCCATCGCCGTCGAACCGGACGCGGCCAGCAGATCGAACTGGCGCTCGTCGAGAACTTCCTCCCCTACCTGGGCGAGATCATCCTCGACTACCGCATGAATGGGCGCGTGCCCCAGCCGCAGGGCAACGCGCACCCCACTCACGCACCCCACGGCGCATACCCGTGTCGAGGCGACGACCGCTGGATCGCCATCGACATCCAGGATGATGAGCAGTGGCGAGCGCTCAAACGGATCATGGGCGACCCGGAATGGGCCGATCGGCGGGAGTACGACACGGCTTCGGGCCGCTTGCGCTGCAGGGAAGAGCTCGACCGGCAACTGGCCGAGTGGACTCGGACGCAGGAGCGCTACGACCTCTTCCAGCGCCTCGTCGCTGCGGGCATCCCGGCCGGTCCGGTGCAGGACGAAGCGGACCTTTTTCAGTGTCCACAACTCCACGAGCGTGGCTTCTTCGAAGAGCTCACGCAGGCCGATACGGGCCCCCGGCTGTACCCGGGGCTCACGTTTCGAATGGCCAACACGCCGAACCACCTGCGCACGCCACCCTGCATGCTCGGTGAGCACAACGAGTACGTGTACCGGGAACTCCTGGGCCTTTCCGACGAGGAGTACGGCCGGCTCGTTGAGCTCGGTCATGTTGGCACCGCGTATCGGCAGCTCCCCGGCTAGACATCGCACACGGTGGTACCTGGCGAGCGGTGCCTTGTTGCCTCGATCGGCCGATGGCACGATGCCCCCATGTTCACCGGCCTTGCAGGCGCATCGACTGGGACGAAGACGCTTCGCGGCAGGAGGGGACGGTAGTGGCTCGCCTCTCGGTTCGCGTTACGCCGCGCGCTTCCCGCGATGCCATCGCCGGGTTCAATGACGAGGGCACGCTGCAGGTCCGCGTGACGGCAGCGCCAACCGACGGCGCCGCGAATGCGGCGGTCACGAAGCTCCTCGCGAAGGCGCTCGGCATCCCGCCTCGCGATGTCGTGTTGGTTTCGGGCGCCACGGCCCGCCAGAAGGTGTTCGACGTCCCCCTCGAATTGGATGAAATCCAGCGTCGCCTCGGTGCCTCATAGTCCATCGGTACCGGCTCCCCGGACCGAACGACACTGGGTTCGGGCTCCCGTGCGCGGCTAGCCTCATCCCATGCGAGACGCGTTCGAGGCGCCGGTTGGGAAACATCTCCTCGCGTGGCTCGGCATGCCGCTCCTCGCAATCGCCAACGGCGTCATCCGCGACACCACTTACGGTCGGCGGATAGGCGAGGACGCCGCCCACGGCCTTTCCACCCTGCCGCTGCTCGCACTCATCGCCGGCTATACGTGGCTCGTCGCCCGGCGCTGGCCGCTCCGAACCCGCGCCCAGGCGTTGACTGTCGGTGCAGCCGGCGCGCTCTTCGCGGTCACCTTCGACCTGGTCTTCGGGCGCATCGAAGGCAAGACCTGGAGCGAACTCTTTCGCGATTACAACGTCTTCGCCGGGCGCCTCTGGCCGCTCGTGCCCGCTTTGCTGCTCATCGCCCCTGAGCTGCATCGCCGGCGGCAGCGAAACAGCGACTCTACCCCGTCAGCGGTCATCCCGGGAGATGCGGCCGGCCGCACTCCCAGCGCCTAGCCTCACTCCTTGCTATCGTGGGAATTCGACCCGCAGCAGCCAGCGGCGGGATCACCGAATGAGGTTTCTCCTTTGCCAGCACCTGACCTCGAAACTATCGTCTCGCTTTCGAAGCGGCGCGGGTTCGTGTTCCCCTCCGCCGAAATCTATGGCGGCTTCGCGAACACCTACGACTACGGTCCGCTCGGCGTCGAACTGAAGCGAAATATCCGGGAGACGTGGTGGCGCTCGATGGTCCGGGAGCGCGACGACGTCGTTGGCCTCGATGCCGCGCTTATCACCAACCCCGAGGTCTGGGTGGCTAGCGGCCACGTCGGCAGCTTTAGCGACCCCCTGGTCGACTGCAAGAGCTGTCACCTTCGCTGGCGTGCCGACCAGCTCGAAGAAGGTGGCTATGGCGAAGTGAAGCGCGACGCCGAGGGCCGCATCGTCTGCCCCAGCTGCGGCGGCGAGCTGACCGAGCCCCGGCAGTTCAACCTCATGTTCAAGACCCACGTGGGCCCGGTCGAAGATGAGGCCTCCATCGCCTACCTCCCGCCCGAGACCGCGCAGGGCATCTTCATCAACTTCGAAAACGTCGTTTCGACGATGCGGCGGAAGCTCCCGTTCGGTATCGCCCAGGCTCGCGTGAGCTTCCGGAACGAGATCACGCCCGGCAACTTCATCTTCCGAACCCGCGAGTTCGAGCAGATGGAGATGGAGTACTTCTGCAAGCCGGGTACCGAAATGGAGTGGTACCGCTACTGGATCGAGGAGCGGCTGCGCTGGTACGTCGAGGAAATCGGTATCGCCAGGGAGCGCCTGCGCGTCCGGGAACACACCCCCGAGGAGCTCTCGCACTACAGCTCAGGCACCAGCGACATCGAGTACCTCTTCCCCTGGGGCTGGGGCGAACTCGAAGGCATCGCCAGCCGTACCGACTACGACCTGAAAGCGCACGGCCAGCACAGCGGCAAGCCCATCACCTACTTCGATGAGGAGTCGGGCGAGCACATCGTGCCCTATGTCGTGGAGCCTGCAGCCGGCCTTACACGTACGCTTGCGGTTGTCATGCTCGAGGCCTACTCCGAAGAGCTCGATGAAAAGGGCGACAAGCGGGTCGTGCTCAAGTTCAAGCCGAACATCGCGCCGATCAAGGTCGCTGTGCTCCCGCTCTCGAAGAACGATGCGCTCCGGCCCACCGCACGCAAGGTGTACGACATCGTTCGCCCGCACTACATGACGCAGTACGACGAAACCCAGTCCATTGGGCGCCGCTACCGCCGCCAGGACGAAATCGGCACCCCGCTCTGCGTCACCATCGACTTCCAGACCGTTGGTGAGGACGGCCAGCCCGGCGACGACGCCGTGACTATCCGCGATCGCGACACGCAGCAGCAGGTTCGCGTGCCCATTTCCAACCTGCTCGATGTCCTCGAGGAGCGGCTCGGCCGCTGCTAGGGGGGGCCCTACCACGAAACGCAAACCGGGGCGGCAGTGATTTGACTGCCGCCCCGGTTCGTTTCCTGGCGGATCGCGAGCTACTTCTCGGGGCCTGCGGCCCGGCAGGCTGCCCCGTACTCGGAGAGCGCCTTCACCAGCGGGTCATCGGCTCCCAGGTCCAGCCGCTCCGAATGGTGGCTCAACACCTCCCAGATGCGCTCACTCGCCTTCGCGATAGCTTCCTCGTCGTGTTCCCGGCAGGCCTGGCCATACTCCGAAATCGCGCGCACGAGCGGCTGGTCGGCGCTCAGGTCCAGCGGGCCGAAGTGGTGCGTCAGGGCTTCGTAGAGGTGGGCGCTCGCTTCTTCAACCGATGGCTGGGCGGACATGGGGACTGGTCCTCCGTGCAGAGTGTGAAGCAGACTACCATCTCCATGTTTCGAAAAGCGTACGATCGCTTGCCGTAACTCTTACCCGGAGGCGCCCCATGGCCCGCATCAAGGTTCGCCCCATGCAGCCCGGCGACATCGCCCCCGCCGCCGCGCTCCTGGCTGAGCGACATAAGCGCGATAGGGCCCGGCTCCCCTTCCTCAACAAGGTGTTCGAGGAGCCAACCGAGTGCGAGGCGCTGGTTCGCGATACCCTGCAGAATCCGCGCGCGTTCGCCGTGGCCGCCGAACTCGATGGTCGGCTTGTCGGCTACCTCGTGGGCGAACGCGAACATCACCACCCCGCTTCGCTCCCGGCCCAGTGGGTGCCGCCCTACACCTTTGCGATTGGCCTCCAGGGTCACGCCGTCGCCGCCGATGTCAACGCCGTCGATGTCTACCGGCTGATGTACGGCGAACTGGCGGCCCGCGCCGTCGAACGCGGCTTTTTTGAGCACCGGGTCTATATCGTGCCCGGCGACCGGGATGTCGAAGAGGCGTGGGTGAACCTCGGATTCGGGCGAAGCCTGGTTTGCGCCGTGCGCGACACTTCGCCCGTGCCACTCGACGGGCAGGCCGCCGGCGTCGAGGTGCACCAGGCCACCAGCGAAGACGCCGAAGTCGTGATGCAGCTCGAAGACGCCAACACGCGGCACCACTACTCGTCTCCGATTTTCTGGCCCTACCTGCATGAGACGATGGCGGCGGCCCGGCAGTACCAGGAGTCGCTGCTCGCCGACCCGGCGAACGCCCACTTCGTCGCGTATAAGAACGGTGAGCCGCTCGGCATGAACACCTTCAACCCGCCCGACTGGGTCAGTCCGCTTATCCAGGGCGGCCGGTCGATTTACCTCTACCAGGGCGTCGTTGTCGAAAAGGCCCGCGGCAATGGCATCGGGAAGGCGCTCCTCGCCCGTTCGATGGACTGGGCCCGCGAGCAGGGATACGAGTGCTGCGCCCTGCATTTCGCGAGCGCCAATGCCAGCGGAGCGAGTTTCTGGCTGGGCCAGGGGTTCGCGAATACACCATGGCCCGCCGCATCGACGAGCGCATTGGCTGGGCGCGTCCCGGCTAGCGGCTCACCAGCGGCCGAACGCGCCGCGAACGCCTGCGAAGTGCTCCTCGATTCGCCGCCGATCGCCCGGACCGAGCCCCGCCGGGAGTCCGGTTCGGTGGAAGAACCGCGCCTCAGCGATCTCCCAGTTCGGCCGGTCGGTGAGCTCGAAGTCGCTCGAACAGAACACCGCCTGGTGATTCGTCACTCGTCGCCAGTGATGGGTGTACACACCGACCAGTTCCAGCTTCCCGATGAGGGCGCCAACTTCTTCTTGCGCTTCGCGCCGGGCGGCGCTCTCCAGCGATTCGCCGCGCTTTAGCCCGCCGCCCGGCAGGAACCAGCCGGGCCGGTAGGTATGCCGCACCAGCAGTACCTCGTCGTCGCGGGCCAGCACCAGCTTCGCCCCCACCAGGTGGCCCCCCGTGAGCTGCCAGCGAGCAACCTGCGCCTTCCAGAGGAGGGGCGCCACCCAGCGCAGCGTTCGATCCTGCAATCGCACTGGTTGCATCTTCGCTGACCGCTCGCCTGCCCGCGACTGCTCCTGTATCGGCTCCTGGCGGGCCGGCGTTACTGGTTCGACGCCGGGGTTCCCAATTTGTCACCGGGTGTAGCCCGCGATCGTCCCGCGGACCGTCGAACGTACTGACGAGATCAGGCGACCCATCGCCCCCGAGGGAAATCATGCAGGCATTCCGCCGGTTAGCCAGGATGGGCAAGGAGCAGGTTGGCCGGGAAGAAGGCCAGTCGCTTGTACTGTTCGTCGCGGCCGCCTTCGTGCTGTTCGGCTTCGTCGCGTTGAGCATCGACGTTGGCCGCTTCGTCTGGGCGCGAACCCAGATGCAGGCCGCGGTCGACGCTGCGGCCCTCGCCGCCGCGCAAAGCATGCCCGACAGAGCCGAGGCCGAAGCACAGGCTCAGCACTACTGGGACTCGAACGCCACCTTCATCAACCGCGCCGGGCGCAACGTCCGTTTCACCACTGACTTCCCCGGTAGCACGAACAAGGGCGTCTACGTCAAAGGCGAAGCGGAGATCCCGACCATCTTCGCGCACCTGCTTGGCCTCTCCCACTGGAACGTGTCCGCCGAAGGCGTCGCGGAATCCCAGGTGCTCGACATCGCCGTCGTCCTCGACACCTCCGGATCGATGTGCTTCGGTACTTACCCCGACGTCGAGTCCGGTACGGCCTGGATGGGTCCGGGGAAGAATCCNGTGAAACTCGACCAGGACCTCCCGGCGAATACCGCGGACACCAACGTGACTGTGAAGGTCACGAACGCGAAGGCGTTCGAGACCTACGTCAGCCAGTCGTACGGCGGCCGGCAGGGCACCATCAAGATCGGGAACGAACTGCTCCGCGTTAAGAGCGTCGACACCAAGAACAACACCATCAAGGTCGACCGCGCTCAGCGCAACGAGCACACCAGGCAGAATACCCCCAAGCTCTCTCATGCGAAGGGTGCCGAGATCTGGCGGAACTGGAACTCCTGCAAGGACGCGGCACGAACCAACTCCGGCCCCTTCGAGCCCTACGACACCATGATCGACGACGCCGAGCTCTTCGTGGGGTTCTTCGACGATCGCTTCGACAAGATCGGGGTCGCCTCCTTCAGCTCCAAGGCGGTGTTCGGCCGCGGCCTCACTTCGAACTTCGCCAACGTGTTGTCCACGCTGAACTCGCTGGCTGTCCCCGAAGGCGGTACGAACATCGCCCATGGCCTCGGCATGGGCCGGAGCATCGTCACGGGGAACGGCACCCGCGACAACGCCCTGCGCATCATCGTCTTCCTGACCGACGGTGTGGCGAACCAGTACTGCGGCGGCACCTATACGTCGACGCTGTACCTGAGCACGAGTTGCACCACGAAGGACAGCGAATCCACCGCCCGCGACCACGCGCTTCGGGAGGCAGACCAGGCTGCTGCGCGAAGCATCGTCATCTATACGATCGGCCTCGGCCCCGAAGTCGACGACGCGCTGCTCGCGGAAATCGCGCGCCGCACCGGTGGGCAATACTACAAGGCGCCTACCGTCGAACAGCTCGACGATGCGTTCACCGCTATCGCCAGGGCCACGCACGTCAAGCTGAGCCAGTAGCCCGGACGGTTCCAGAGGAACGAAGAAGGGGGCACCATATCGGTGCCCCCTTCTGATGTTCCTGGTTGGCAGGCGCTAGGCCGACCCGGCGCCGTTCTGGTTGACCGCGGTGGTCGCCTGGGCCGGCCGATCGAGAATCTCGTCGATGAGGCCGTATTCCTTGGCGGCTTTCGGGTCGAGCCAGAAGTCGCGGTCGGTGTCCTGTTCGATGCGCTCCAGGGGCTGGCCGGTCGTTTCCGCGATGATGTTGCGAAGCACCCGCTGCAGCCGAAGCGTTTCCCGGGCCTGGATTTCGATGTCGCGCGCCTGGCCCTGGGCGCCACCCAGCACCTGGTGCAGGTGGACCGTCGAATGCGGCAGCGCGTACCGCTTACCCTTCGCGCCCGACGTCAGCAGGACCGTGCCCATGCTCGCCGCGAGCCCGACGCACACCGTCGACACGTCAGGCCGGATCAGTTGCATCGTGTCGTAGATCGCGAGGCCCGCCGTCACGCTGCCGCCGGGGCAGTTGATGTACATCATGATGTCCTTCTCATCATCTTCGCGCGCCAGGTAGAGCAGCTGCGCGATGATGATGTTGGCCACCATGGCATCAATCGGCGTCCCCATGAAGACGATCCGCTCCTTGAGGAGCAGCGAGTAGATGTCGTATGCACGCTCGCGGCGCCCATCGGACTCGATCACGAAGGGCATAATGTCCTGTGGCCGTACGAGGTCGGCATCGGGCTTCTTGCCCGCCACCAACTCCTGGATGAGGTCGAAACTCTGGCTCACGCTGCCCTCCTGCATGGGTGCTGGTTCAAGTGTGACGGGTGCGAGCCTGCAGATGCAAAGCCGCGAACCACGACATTCGTAGCGCAATATCCCTGCTCTTGCTCTAATTTCCCGGCTGCGCGACTAGCCGTGGCACCGTGGTATGCTCACGCGGACACAGGAGTTAGCAGGTGACGGAAGAACAGAGTCTGATTACGGACGAGCACCGCGCGTTGATCGGCAAGCGCGGTGAACCCATCAAGGTCGTAGTTAAAGAGGAAGACGCCCGGCGCATGCGCGAAGTGATCGGCGACCCAGATCCGCGCTGGGCCGAAGGCACCGGCATGGCCCCGCCCTACGTGCTCGCGATGCTCAGTGGTGGCCGCGCCCCGAACATGCCCCGCATCCTGCCCGGCGGTCTGCTCACGCAGCAGGAGTGGAAGTTCTCGCGGCCCCTCCGAATCGGTGAGGAACTCACCGGCTACTCGCAGGTTTTCGATATCCGCGAGCGGCTCGGCGGGCGCTATGGCCACAGCGTCCTGGTGACTACCGGGACCGACTACTACGACGCGGACGGCAACCACGTCGCCTCCGCCATGATGACCATCACCCAGTTCGATCCGAAAGGGGCGGAGCGCAAGGAATGACGCGATACTTTGAAGACGTCAACGTCGGAGACGAACTCGAGCCGCTGGCGTTCACCCCGACCACCGACATGGCCGTCGATTTCTTTGGCCGGGATAACCCCACGAACCCCGCTTTCGCCGACGCTGAAGCCGGGAAGCGGATGGGTGTCGGTGGTGCGCTTGTCCCGGGCCTTCTCAAGGTTGCGTGGATCACCCGCTACGTGAACGCATGGGCCGGCACCGAATCCCATCTCTCGAACATCCGGGTGGCGTACCGGCGCCCAGACGTCGCCGACCGGGAACTGGTGCTTGCCGGCCATGTCGTCGATAAGCGGCAGGAAAACGGCGAGAACATCGTCGAACTCGAGGTGGTGACGCTCGCCGAAGGCCAGCCGTCGGTTCGCAGCAACGTCCAGGTCAAGCTGCCCTCGAAGGGCTAGCACANCCCCGGTAACTGCATNTCGGGAGGTTCGCGGCGCGGCTTTCCGCGCCGCGGCGCCTGCGCCGTTGACACTCGCGCAGGCGCGATCCTACCCTGCAAATCACAAGCGAATACTCGGCGTTGAACGGGAAGAGTAGCCCGTCAAGCGAGCCTCCAGAGAGCCGGGAAAAGGTGCGAGCCCGGTGGCAGCGCGACAGGTGAATGGGCCCGGGAGCTCCGGCAGCGAACGGCGTTCCGCTCACTAGCTGACGGCGGAAGGGGCACCGATATCACAGCCCAGGCGATCGCCACGCCCGTCGTGGCCGTCGCTGTAACGAGTGCTTCGGCCCTGGGCCGGAGAACAAAGGTGGCACCGCGAGAACCCCTCGTCCTTTGAGACCGAGGGGTTTTGTGTTGTAGTGAGCGTTACTTCAAGGGGGGATTCCATGACGCAGAAAAAGTACTTCCTGCCAGAGTCGGAGCTGCCGACCCACTGGTATAACATCGCCGCCGACCTGCCCACGCCTCCTCCTCCGCCGCTCCACCCGGCGACCAGGGAGCCCATCGGCCCCGAGGCGCTCGCTCCACTCTTCCCGATGGAGCTCATCAAGCAGGAAGTCAGCACCGAGCGCTACATCGAAATTCCCGAGGAAGTCCGCGAGGTCTACCGGATCTGGCGGCCCAGCCCGCTCATCCGCGCCACCGGGCTCGAAAAGGCGCTCGATACGCCCGCGCGCATCTACTACAAGTACGAAGGCGTCTCGCCGTCGGGCTCCCACAAGCCCAACACCTCGGTCGCGCAGGCCTACTACAACAAGAAGGAAGGCGTGAAGCGCATCGCGACGGAGACCGGTGCGGGACAGTGGGGTTCGTCGCTCGCCTTTGCCTGCAGCATCTTCGGCCTCGAGTCGAAGGTGTACATGGTCCGCATCAGCTACAACCAGAAGCCCTACCGGCGTTCGCTGATGCAGGTCTGGGGCGGTTCGGTGGTTCCCAGCCCCAGCGAGGACACGCAGGCCGGCCGCGCCATCCTCGAAAAGGATCCCGAGTCCAACGGTTCGCTCGGCATCGCCATCAGCGAGGCCGTCGAAGACGCCGCCATGCGCGAGGACACCAAGTACTCGCTCGGCAGCGTCCTCAACCACGTCCTCCTGCACCAGACTGTGATCGGCCAGGAGGCCATCAAGCAGATGGAGATGGCCGGCGACTACCCGGATGTGGTCATCGGCTGCGCCGGCGGCGGTTCGAACGCCGCGGGCCTGATGTTCCCCTTCCTCCGCGACCGGCTGGTGAACGGCAAGCAGACGCGCTTCCTCGCCGTCGAACCCGCGTCCTGCCCGAGCCTCACGAAGGGCGAGTACCGTTACGACTTCGGCGACACTGCAGGCCTCACCCCGCTGATGAAGATGTACACGCTCGGCCACACGTTCATGCCCCCGGGCATCCACGCGGGCGGCCTCCGCTACCACGCGATGGCGCCGCTCATCTGCCACCTCTACGCCGAAGGCCACATCGAGGCCCGGGCCTATCCGCAGAACCCCTGCTTCGAGGCGGCCACGCTCTTCGCCCGCACTGAGGGCATCGTCCCTGCGCCCGAGAGCTCGCACGCCATTCGCGCCGCGATCGACGAGGCCATCGCGGCCCGGCAGGACAACGAAAGCCGCGTCATCCTCTTCAACCTCAGCGGCCACGGCTTCCTCGATCTGCAGGCCTACGACGACTACATGGCAGGCAAGCTCGTCGACGACTACTACCCGGAGGAAAAGGTTCGCGAAGCCATGCGCGACCTTCCCGAGATTCCGTAAGGAGGCACCATGCCTACGCTCGAAGCCCGTATCCGCGCGGTGCTCGATAAGAAGTCGATGCTGAAGCACCCCTTCTACCAGGCATGGACCCAGGGCACGCTCGACAAGGAGCGCATCCAGGAGCACGCTCGCCAGTTCTACCATTTCGAGGCAGCGTTCCCGAGATTCCTCAGCGCGATTCACACCCGGACGGAATCCCCCACCATCCGCCAGCTCCTCCTCGATAACCTGTGGGACGAGGAGCACGGCGAACGGAACCACCCGGCGCTCTGGCTCGAGTTCGCTGAAGCCGTCGGAGTGCCCGCGGAGGAGGTGAAGGCGTCGAAGCCCAACGCCGAGACCACCGCCCTCATCGAGCACTTCCGCGACCAGGCGGCCAACGCGCCGATCAGCGAAGCCCTGGCCACGCTCTTTGCGTTCGAAGGCCAGGTACCCGACATTGCCTGGCAGACGATCAAGGGGCTCACCGAGCACTACGGCTTCCGGCCCAACCAGTTTGAGTTCTACTCCGTGCACCTCGTGGCCGACATCGCCCACGCCGGTGCCGAGATTTCCGCCATCCAGGAATCCTGCGAGGACGAGCAGGCCGTCACGGCGGCCGCCGATCGCGCATGCGATCGCCTCCTCGCGTTCCTCGACGGCTGTTACGAAATGGCGGGCGCGCGCTGATGGCAGACTTCGAGTACCAGAACGTAGAGGCCTGGAACACCGCGGTACGGCTCGCCGCCGCGGTTGGCCGCCTGCGGATCGCCTCCAACCTCAAGGCGTCCGCCGACGCCCAGGCAAAGGCTTTCGAAACGGCGGGCATCGCCTGCGGGCTGATCGCCGATGGCGCCACGTGCGAGGGCCAGGCGCAAATCGCGCTCTACCGCGACGCGCGCGGCGCCCTCGCCCAGTGCAGCTCGTGGCTCCACGTGCTCGCAACGGTGACCAACCAGCAGCCGGAGGTGTTCAGCGAAGAACTCCAGCTCGCTGATACGGCCTCGCGGCAGCTTGCAGCTTTGATTCGCACCCTCGAACGTCCGCTCCGAGGCCCGGGCGCCGGGCAGCGGCCCGCACCGGCCGGCGGACGCCCGGGTGCCCGCCCCGGAGGTCCGCGATGACCGAACGGAAGCGCATCCTTACTGGCATTCGTCCCACCGGCGCGCTCCATCTCGGGCACTACGCCGGTGCGCTCGAAAACTGGGTTCGGCTCCAGCACGACTACGAGTGCTACTTCCTTATCGCCGACTACCAGGTCTCCGACTACGCCGACGATATCCCGCGGGTTCGCGAGGCGGTGTGGGAGGTCGCGCTCGACTGGCTCGCCGTCGGGCTCGACCCGGAGACGAGTTCCTTCGTGATCGAGAGCCTGGTACCCGAGCACGCCGAGCTCACCACGCTTCTCGGCTGGTTCCTTCCGCTCGGCATGCTCGAACGGAACCCCACGCTCAAGGCCGAGATGGAGGCAATCGAGAACCCGGAAGATGGCCAGAAGTCCGGCAAATCCGTTCCGATCGCCTTCTACACCTACCCGGTGATGCAGGTCGCGAACATCCTTATGCCGCGCGCGCACCTCGTCCCTGTGGGCGACGACCAGCTCCCCCACATCGAGCTGACGCGCGAAATCGCCCGGCGGTTCAACCGGCGGTTCAAGCCGGTGTTCCCCGAGCCCGAGGCCTTGCTCGGCCGCGTCTCCCGGCTGGTGGGCATCGATGGCAACGCCAAGATGAGCAAGTCCCGCCGGAACGCCATCTACCTCAAGGACGACGCAAAGACTGTCGAGAAGAAAGTGCGTTCGATGTACGGCGGCCCGCCGCGGGCGGCGAACGAACCGGGCAAGGTCGAGGAGAACCCGATCTTCCTCTACTTCGATGCCTTCTACCCCGATAAGGAGGAGGTGAAAGACCTCAAGGAGCGGTACGAACGCGAGGGGGTGCCCAACGCCGAGCTCAAGACCAAGCTCGCAAAGGCACTCAACGAGTTCCTCGACCCCATTCGCGACCGGCGCGCGCGCTACGAAAGCAACATGCGCCTCGTACGCGACGCCCTCGAAGCCGGGACGAAGCGGGCCCGCGCCATCGCCCAGGAGACGATGGAGATGGTTCGCGACGCCCTCGATCTCAACTACTTGAGTAAGTACTGATGCTGCGGCCAACGCTCGAAGAAGTACGGGAGATGGCGAAGCGGGGCGAAGGCAACATCGTCCCCGTCTACCGCGAAGTCGCCGCTGACCTGGAGACACCGGTTTCGGCGTTCCTCAAGGTCGCGCGCGGCGACTACTCCTTCCTGCTCGAATCCGTCGAAGGTGGCGAACGGCTGGCTCGCTACAGCTTCATCGGCACCGAGCCCTATCGCGTGCTTCGCACTGGCGACAACGCCGCCGCTGGCGAAGTTCCTGGCGACCCGCTCGTCCACATCGAGGACGAACTGAAGCGCTTCCGCCCGGTGCACGTCGAAGGGCTCCCCCGGTTCCATGGCGGCGCCGTTGGCTACATGGCCTACGAGGTCGCGCGCTACTACGAAAACCTGCCGGTGCCCGAGGCCGACCCGCAGGGCTTCCCCGAGTCGATCTTCCTGTTCGTCGACTCGCTGCTCGTGTTCGACCACCTCATGCACACCATCAAGGTGGTCAGTCACGCGCGGCTCGACGGCGACGTCGATGCGGCGTGGCGACAGGCTGCCTGGCGGATCGACGAGCTGGTGAAGCGCCTCGAAGAGCCGCTTACCAGCCTCCCGTACGACCCCGGCGGACTCACGCCGCAGCCCGACGGCTTCGTCTCGAACACGACGAAAGAAGAATTCATGGCCCGTGTCCTCAAGGCGAAGGAGTACATCGTCAAGGGCGACACGTACCAGATTCAGCTTTCGCAGCGGTTCGAACGCCGAACCGACGTCCATCCCTTCGAGGTGTACCGCGCGCTCCGCCGGGTGAACCCGTCGCCGTACATGTACTACCTGGAGATGGGCGGCCTGTACGCGGTCGGCGCCTCGCCCGAGATGCTGATTCGCGTCGAAGACGGCCAGATCGAGACCCACCCGATCGCCGGTACCCGGCGCCGCGGCCGCAATCCCGAGGACGAAATCCGGATGTTCGAGGAGCTCCGCAACTCCGAGAAAGAGCGCGCCGAGCACATCATGCTTGTGGACCTCGCCCGGAACGACCTCGGCCGGGTGTGCGAACCGGGGAGCGTTCGGGTCACGGCGCTGATGGAAATCGAACGCTACTCCCACGTCATGCACATGGTTTCGCATGTCGTCGGGAAGCTTCGGCCGGATGTCTCGACCTATGACGCCCTGCGGGCCTATTTCCCGCACGGCACGGTCACCGGGGCCCCCAAGATCCGCACCATGGAGATCATCGCCGAGCTCGAAGGTGAGCAACGCGGCGGGTACGGCGGCTGCATCGGCTACATCGACATGTCCGGGAACTGCGATACGGCGCTCGCCATCCGCACCATCTGGATGAAACCCGGTGTCGCCTACTTGCAGGCGGCTGGCGGCGTCGTGTACGACAGCACCCCCGAGGAGGAGTACCTCGAGTCGGGCAACAAGTCGCGCGCCATGATGCGTGCGATCGAACTCGCGGAGCTCTCCGCCGCAGAGCGCCCGCGCGGGAGCCTCGGGTATGGCTAGCCTCACACCGCGGAGGACAGTGCGATGACCGACCGGCGGCCTGAGCGCATTTACGGCATCCTCGTGAAGGATGGGCGGGTGTTCCTCCGCCGCGAGGGTGACAGCTTCAGGCTGCCCGGCGGGCTTTTCCCTCCGCTCGCCGACCACCGGAAGAACGAACTTAAGGCGTTGCTGTACGACCAGCTCGGGATCATCGCCGACGCCATCTGGGCCCAGGGCGCGTTCGACTACCAGGCCCCCGGCGAGGACCGGCCGTACTTTTCCGGCTTCTACAGCGTCTGGACCTGGGAGGGCGAAATACCGCCCGATGCGGGCCAGTGGCTGACGAAGCAAGAAATCATGGACTCGAACCTTGTCCCGAGCCTGCGCATCCTGTTGTACAGCGTGCTCGAGACCCTCGCGCTGAGGACGACATGAGCCAGGACATCCAGCTCGCTGCACTCGTCGTTCGCGACGGACGGCTGCTCCTGCTCCGGGACGCCGCTGGCACGTGGAACCTGCCCTGCGGCCCCCTCCCCGACGACGCGGACGCCGACGAAGCGATGGACGCGATTCTGAAGGTGCACGGGGTACACACCCCCTCCATCGCGGAGGACTTCCTCCAGACCCTCTACCTCCAGCGCGAGGGACGGTACACCGTGTTCAATGTGTACGCCCCATCGGGCTGGACCGGCGAGCCGGTGGCGCCGAACGGCGAAGAGCTTGCCTGGTTCGATCTCACCGAGCTCGAGGGCCTCGCCATGGACCCCCAGGTCCGCAACGCAATTTACGAAGTACTTGGATTGAAGGAGACCAATGACGACGCCCTCCTGTCGGCGGTCGCGTCAGTGGTGGGAGAAGCAATGGAACAGGTGGTGACCGAAACGCAGCACCAGTCGGCCGGCAACGGGAGTGGCACGCCAACAGGCGGCAGTAGCCGATTCGCTTCGCGCCGCGAAGCCGGGCTCGATGTACTCGGGACCCTGAACGCGACCGACGGTGAAAAGGCCGCCCGTTCGATGTACGACATGTACGGCCCGCTCACCGACGATGTGCTCGATTTTGCGCTCGGCGAAGTCTGGGCCGACGACGCGATCGACCGCCGCACGAAGAGCCTGATCGTGGTGGCGATCATCGCCGCGCAGGGCCACGCGGGGCCCCTTCGCTCACACATCAACGGCGCGCTCAACCATGGCGCGACCCCCGAACAGATCGTGCAAACCCTTCGCCTTGTCGCGGTCTATGCAGGCTTCCCCGCCGCGCTCGAAGCCTGGCGCGTGATGGAGAAAGTCTTCGCGGGCCGCGGCATCAAGATCGGGAGGCAGCAGTGAAGGCACTCCTCTGGGACATGGACGACACCCTGCTCAACACGCTCCCCGCGCGGATGCGTGCGCTCGCCCATGCCTACGAGGTTTGCTTTGGCGAATCCGTCGATGCCCTCGCGCTCTGGCGTTCCCATCGCGGCGGCACCCTTGAAGCCCTGGCCGAACGCCTGCTCGGCAACGACGCCCACAGGTTCGTGAAGGCCTATCGCGACTTCTACTACAAGCTCGACCGGCGTGCCGTGCCGTTCGACGGCACCGAAGAAGTGCTCCGCGCCTGCAAGGCAGCGGGCCTCCCGATGGCTGTCGTCACCTCCAAGATCTCCTACGGCGCCATCGACGAGCTGGAGGACGCCGGCCTGCTCCAATACTTCGCTGCGGTCGTCACCTACGACGACACCGATCGCCACAAGCCCGACCCGCAACCGATCTATACCGCCATGGAGCGCATCCTCGTCGACGACCCCGAGGAGGTGGCGTTCGTTGGCGATAGCCCGGCCGACATCTTCGCCGCGCGGAATGCCGGGTGCACCTCCATCGCCGCCCTCTGGGGCGCTCTCGACGAAGAACTCACGCTCGACGCATCGCCGAACCACACCGCCCGGACCCCGGCCGATGTGCTGCGCCTCGTCGAGCTCCGCCTGGCCGGAGTCGGAAGCTGATGGACAAGCACGTAACCCACCTCGCCGTTCGCTTTTACCGCGTCGCGGGTGTGGAACTCGTACTCGTGCCGCTTGTCCGCGAAGCCGCTTCGTTTACCCGGTCCGCCGGCGACGGCTACTTCCTGGTTTCGCTGATCGGCGAACCCGGGAGCGCCTATCCACTGAACCTGCGGTCGCCGGGCTCCTTTGACCCCGACTACCTCGAGAAGAAGTTTCACCTCGACCGCCGGGGCTACAGCTACTCACCCGAAGAGCTGGCCGCGGCACTCCACGAGGTGGCGCGCGACCTGCTGAGCGAGGAGGGCCTCGACCGATGACCACGCTGCTCATCGATAACTACGACAGCTTCACCTACAACCTCTACCAGTACCTGTCCGAACTCGGCGCGGACGTTGTCGTGCACCGAAACGACAAGATCACGCTCGAGGAATGCGACGCGCTCGCGCCCGACCACGTGGTCATCTCGCCCGGCCCCGGCGACCCGAGTGACGCCGGTATCTCGCGCGACGTCATCCGTCACTTTGCCGGGAAGGTGCCGGTCCTGGGCGTCTGCCTCGGTCACCAGTGCATCTACGAGGTGTTTGGCGGCCGCGTTGCCGGCGCCGGCGAAATCATGCACGGCAAGGTTTCGGCGATTACGCACGACGGCCGTGGCGTCTTCCGGGGTCTCCCCGAGCGCTTCTACGTCTGCCGCTACCACTCGCTCGCGGGCACGCCCGATACACAGCCGGCGGAACTTGAAATAACCGCGAAGACCGACAACGGCATCATCATGGGCGTCCGTCACCGCGAGTTCACGGTCGAAGGAGTCCAGTTCCATCCCGAATCGATCGCGACCGAGTTCGGGAAGGACCTGCTGCGAAACTTCCTCGAGATGGAGGGCGGGCGATGGTAATCCAGGATGCGATAAAGGCGCTGGTCGACGGCGATGGGCTCACGGCCGAGCTTGCTCGCGGCGCCATGGAAGAGCTTATGACCGGCTCGGCGACTCCCTCGCAGGTGGGCGCGTTTCTCGCCGGTCTGCGGATTCGCGGCGAAACCCCCGAGGTGGTGGCCGCCTGCGCCGAAGTCATGCAGTCCCACGCTGACCCGGTCCCGGCGCCCGACGTGATCGACATCTGCGGCACCGGCGGCGACGGCGCCGACACCATCAACGTCTCGACCGCCGCGGGCATCGTCGTCGCGGCGGCCGGCGGCCGTGTCGCCAAGCACGGTAACCGCGCGATGTCGTCGCGCTGCGGCAGCGCCGACGTGCTCGAAGCACTGGGCGCCCGCCTCGACCTCGACGGGCCGAAGGTCGCGCAGGCCATCGATTCCTGTGGGTTCGCGTTCCTCTTCGCGCAGCAGTTCCACCCGGCCATGAAACACGTCGCCGGCCCTCGCCGCGAGCTTGGCGTGCGGACGGTGTTCAACATGCTTGGCCCGCTCACCAACCCGGCACGCCCTCGCGGCCAGCTCGCCGGTGTGGGGGCGAAGCACCTCGCCCCGCTCATGGCGCAGGCGTTCGCGCTCCGCGGCATGGAGCGGGCGATGGTGGTCCACTCCGCAGATGGCCTCGACGAGATCAGCCCGGCAGGCGTCACCTACGCCTGGATCGTGTCCGACGGCAAGGTGACCGAGAAGGAACTGCAGCCTGCCGATTTCGGCCTCCCCGCACCCCCGCTCACGTCCGTGGCGGGCGGCGATCCCGCCGACAATGCCAGGACGCTCCTCGCGGTGTTCGACGGCGAGGAGGGAGCAATCGCCGACTTCGTGGTGATGAACGCGGCAGCAGCCTGCTACGTTGCTGGCCTCGCCTCCGACTTCCGCAGTGGGGCTGAACTCGCCCGAGAGGCCATCGCATCCGGCCGTGCCCGCAAGGTGCTCGACCGCTACATCGCGGTGACGCAGGAGCTCGCGAATGCCTGAGCCCACGATCCTCGATCGCATTGTGGCTCGCCGGCGGGAGGACGTTCGTCTCGCCAAGGAAGCCGTGCCGTTCACCGAACTGCAGGCGAAGGCCCGGCAGGCGCCACCCGCGATCGACTTCGTGCAGCGGCTTCGGCAGGCCGCACCCATCGCCCTGATGGCCGAGATCAAGCGTGCCTCGCCGAGCAAGGGCGATATCGCACCGGGCATGAACGCGCCCCGGCAGGCGATGAAGTACGCCCGCGCCGGTGCTGCCGCCATTTCGGTGCTCACCGAACCGGCCTGGTTCAAGGGCACCCTGGACGATATGCAGGCGGTCCGCCTCGCCGTCGGTCAGCTCGAAGACCGACCCGCTGTTCTCCGCAAGGACTTCATCATCGACCCGTACCAGGTCCTCGAAGCCCGGGCGTACGGGGCCGATGCCGTATTGCTCATCGTCGCGAGCCTCAACGATGAGCACCTGCGCGGCCTCCTCGGCCTTGTTCGCGAAATGGGCATGGAAGCGCTGGTCGAAGTGAACAACGCCGAGGAGATGGAGCGCGCCATCGCTGCGGGGGCGGCCGTAATCGGTGTAAACAACCGCGACCTCCGTAACTTCACCGTCGACCTTTCGACCACCGACCGGCTGGCCGCCATGGTCCCAGAGAACGTCATCCTGGCCGCGCTGAGCGGCATCTCTTCGCGCGCGGATGTCGAGCGGTTCGCCGCCCAGGGAGCGCGCGCGATCCTCGTCGGCGAAGCGCTCATGGTCGCGCCGGATCCGGGCGAAAAGATCCGCGAACTCCTGGGCGTCGCGGCGCCCGTACAGGCGGGGGAGTAGCGGCGTGACCCTCGTGAAGATCTGCGGCCTTCGTGACGCCGAAACCGCCCGCGCGGCGGTCCAGGCAGGAGCCGACTTCATCGGCCTTGTTTTCGCTGAGTCGAAGCGGAAAGTCACGCCCCAGCAGGCGTTCGACGTGCTGGAGGCCGTGCGCGCGGGCCGCGACCCGACAACGCCCGTTACCTTTGAAGCCCCGGAGCGCGGCGAGGTGCGTGGCGCGAGCTGGTTCGGTGCATGGAGCGAAGCCATCGAACAGGCCGTCTTCCGCTACCGGCCGCTCGTGGTTGGCGTGTTCGCCGACCAACCGCTCGAAGAGGTGAACGACATCGCGGATGCCGCAGGGCTCGACCTCGTTCAACTCTCCGGCGGTGAAGGCGAGGACTACATCCGGGCCGTTCGCCGGCCGGTCGTTCGCGTGCTTCACGTCGGCCCCGAAGAGGATGCCTCCTCGCTCGCCGACCGGGCGCTCGAGGTGCCGACCGCCGCCATCATGCTCGACACCGCGTCGGGTGCGGCACGCGGGGGCACCGGCCAGCCGTTCGACTGGAGCCTGGCCACCGAAACCGCCGCCCGGCTTCCCATTTTCCTCGCAGGGGGACTTCGCCCCGACAACGTCGCTGTGGCGGTCGAACAGGTTTCGCCATGGGCGGTCGACGTATCGAGCGGCGTCGAAACCAACGGGACCAAGGACATCGAGAAGATTCGCGCGTTCATCCGCGCCGCCAGGGGGGGTAACCGTGGCCGCTGAAACCGTACTTTCGCCTCGCTTCGGAGAATTTGGCGGGCGCTACATTCCCGAGACGCTCGTCGGCGCGCATGAGGAACTCGAGCGCGCCTACCTCGAGGCCCGCAACGACCCCGAGTTCCAGCGCCAACTCGACGAACTCAACCGCCACTACGTCGGCCGGCCGACTCCGCTCTACTTTGCCGAGCGCCTCACCCGGGAGGTCGGCGGCGCGCGCATCTGGCTGAAGCGCGAGGACCTCGCGCACACCGGCGCCCACAAGATCAACAACGCCATCGGGCAGGCCCTGCTCGCGAAGCGGCTCGGGAAGCCCCGCATCATCGCCGAAACGGGGGCAGGCCAGCACGGCGTCGCGACCGCCACGGTCTGCGCGATGCTGGACCTCGAGTGCGTCGTTTACATGGGGGCCGAAGACGTTCGGCGCCAGTCGCTCAACGTCTTCCGGATGAAGATGCTCGGCGCCGAAGTCGTCTCCGTTGAGTCCGGCAGCCGCACGCTGAAGGACGCTATTAACGAGGCGATGCGGGACTGGGTCACGAACGTCCGCACGACCCACTACCTCATCGGTTCGGCGATCGGCCCCCACCCGTTCCCGACCATCGTCCGCGATTTCCAGTCCGTCATCGGGCGCGAGGCGCGCCAGCAGATGCTCGAACAGGCCGGCAAGCTGCCGGATGTCGCCATTGCCTGTGTCGGCGGAGGGAGCAACGCCATCGGCCTCTTCCACCCCTTCCTCAATGACCCGGTACGGCTCATCGGGGTCGAGGCCGGTGGCGAAGGTGTGACCTCCGGGAAGCACTCCGCGACGCTTGTCGCCGGCCGCCCCGGCGTGCTCCATGGCACGAAGACGTACCTTCTGCAGTCGGACGACGGTCAGATCCTCGAGACTCACAGCATCTCGGCAGGCCTCGACTACCCGGGCGTCGGTCCCGAGCACTCGTGGCTGAAGACCAGCGAGCGCGCGGAATACGTCGCAGTGGACGACCAGCAGGCGCTCGAGGGCTTCAAGGCGCTGGCCAGCGCCGAAGGCATCATCCCGGCGCTCGAACCTTCGCACGCGATCTACCACGCCATTCAGGTCGCCCGCGAACTCGGCCCCGATAAGGACATCCTTATCGGCCTGAGCGGCCGCGGCGACAAGGACATGCACACCGTGGCTGCTGCCCTCGGGGTGACGCTCTGAGCGCCTCCGCCGATGTGCCACTTGCTGCGCGGGGCGGGGCCTGGGGGCCCCGCGAGGTCGGCCTCGGCCTCGGCATTGCCGCGCTTTGCTACCTCGCGACCACCATCGCCGTGCCGCTGCTCGCGCTCGCGCTCGGACGCGATCTCCGCATCAACGACGAGCCGGTGTTCGACGCAGCGGCGAAGCTCGCGGAGTTCACCGACGAGCGACTCCGCGCTGCCGCGCTCGGCGAACCCCTTCCCGACCCGCCAAAGTTCGACGCCGACCTGGTGACGGCCCGCATCGCCTACGTACTTACCGCCCTGAACGGCGTGGTCATGGCGGCCATCGCCCTGTTCGCCATGTCCCGCTGGCGCGGCCCCGTCTTNNGNGCGNTGCGAATGACCGGCTACAGCTTCGACCGCATCTGGAGGCCCGCGCTGGTGACGATTGGTGGGTACGTGCTCGTCATNGTGTACACCATCATCGTCACGGTGCTGGACATCGATTTTTTGAAACCGGGCCAGAGCGTCCCGACCTCCATCCTTCGCGACCCATGGGGCCTCGCCATCTTCGGCGTCATCGCGGTGCTGGTGGCGCCGATCTCCGAGGAGATCCTGTTTCGCGGCCTGGTCTTCGCTGGTCTTGTCAGGTGGGGCTTCTGGCCTGCGGCGCTGATATCCGGGTTCGGTTTTTCGCTCGCCCATCTCGATCCCGGCACGCTCATCCCATTTACGCTCATCGGGATGGCGCTCGCCTGGGCGTTCTGGTCCACCGGCTGCCTCTGGGATTCCATCCTCGCGCACGCCTTCTTCAACACCACCAGCTACCTGTTGCTCCTCTCGAGGGTTTGAGATGTCGAAACGTCTGCGGGAACTGTTCGCTCAACGCCGGGCCGAAGGCCGCGCGCTGTTCATGCCCTACGTGACGGCCGGCTATCCCTCGCCAGCCGAAACCGTCGACATCCTGCTCGCGCTCCAGGCCGGCGGTGGCGACGCCATCGAGTACGGCATCCCCTTCACCGACCCCATGGCCGACGGTGCCACCGTGCAGCACGCGAACGAAGTTGCCCTGCGTGCTGGCGTGAAGGTGACCGACTGTTTTCGCTTCCTCGAAGAGGCGCGCTCCCGGGGGCTTACGGTCCCCGTGATGTTCATGTGCTACTACAACTCGGTGCTGGCGCTGGGGGAAGACCGCGCCGCCGAACTCGCCGCGAAGGCCGGCGCCGATGGCTTCATCGTCGTGGATCTGCCGCCCGAAGAGGCGTCGTCGTTCGTGGCGGCCTGCCGGGCGCACGGTCTCAGTTTCGTCCCGCTCGTTGCGCCGACGACCTCCGACGAGCGCATCGAGAAGCTCGCCGCCGTCGCTGATGCGTTCCTCTACTGCGTGTCGGTCACGGGGACGACTGGCCAGCGAAAGCAACTCCCGCCCGAGCTCCCCACGTTCCTCGAACGCATTCGCGCACACACCGATCTCCCGCTTGGCGTCGGCTTCGGCATCAGCACGCGCGAGCACGTAGAGCAGGTCAGCCGCATCGCGGATGCGGCTATCGTTGGCTCTGCTATAATCGCCGCCATCGACGCCGCGGCCCCTGGTATGGCTGCGCAGGGCGTCCGGGAGTACGTGGAGGATGTCTCCGGCCAGCGACAGGAAGGTGAGGAAGGCTCACGTTCGGGATGACCGCCGGGAAACGGCGCTCGCAGCCCGCGTGGGCCACCGATATGCCCCGCCGCTGGCCGGGGTGTTTGGGCTCCCCGGCGCTTAGTCGCCATCCCCATTTATCCCGCTCTTGAATCCCTTTGGAGGAGGACCTGCGCGTCATGCCGGTTCGTGGCATTCGTGGTGCGACCACCGTGAGCTCAAACACCCGAGAAGAGATCATCGAGGCAACTCGTGAGTTGCTCACGGCGATGGTCGAAGCCAACGACATCGATCCCGAGGAGGTGGCTTCGGTCATCTTCACCACCACCCCGGACCTCAACGCCGAGTTCCCGGCGGTAGCGGCGCGGCAGCTGGGCTGGACGTTCGTTCCCCTCATGTGCAGCCACGAAATGAACGTCCCCGGCAGCCTCCCGCGGTGTGTGCGCATCCTGCTCCACGTCAACACCGACAAGCGGGCCCACGACATCCGTCATCTCTACATCCGCGGCGCGTCCGTTCTGCGCCCGGATCTCAGCAGTAGCACACACTCAACCGCGCGCTAACCAAGAGGAACCCATGATCGTTGTTGTTTCGCCAGACGCCACCCAGGACGACATCGCGAGCATCGTCCGCCGCATCGAGGATTCGGGTCGCCAGGCGCATATCTCCGTCGGCACGGAACGCACCATCATCGGTGTCATCGGGCCCGAGTTGCCCGAGCTCCAGGACATGCTCGAGACGCTGCCCCGCGTGGAGTCGGTGCATCGCGTCACGAAGCCCTACAAGCTCGTGAGCCGCGAGTTCCACCCCGAGTCTTCGGTGATCGACGTTGGCAAGGGGGTGAAGATCGGTGGGAAAGAGCTCGCCGTTATGGCCGGGCCCTGCTCCATCGAAAACGAGGACCACATCGTCGAAACCGCGAAGGCCGTGAAGGCCGCCGGCGCCAACATCCTCCGAGGCGGCGCCTTCAAGCCGCGCACCTCGCCCTACACGTTCCGTGGCCTCGGTGAAGAGGGCCTTCGCTACCTCGAAACTGCCGGCAAGGTCACCGGCATGCCTGTCGTCACGGAGCTCATGAGCGTGCGCGACGTGGACGCTGTCGCCCGCTACGCCGACATCATCCAGATTGGCGCGCGCAACATGCAGAACTTCATCCTTCTCGATGAAGTGGGGAAGCTGCGCAAGCCGGTGCTGCTCAAGCGCGGGCTCAGCGGCCAGATCGAAGAGTGGCTCCTCGCTGCCGAGTACATCATGGCCCAGGGCAACCCGAACGTGATCCTCTGCGAGCGGGGTATCCGCACGTTCGAAACGGCCTACCGCAACACGTTCGACGTCAACGCCATCCCGCTGGCGAAGTCGCTCAGCCACCTGCCGATCATCGCCGACCCGAGCCATGGCACCGGCAAGTGGAAGCTCGTCGAACCCATCGCCCGCGCCGCGATCGCTGCTGGCGCCGACGGCCTGATGATCGAAGTGCACCCGAACCCCGACCATGCGCTCAGCGATGGGGCCCAGTCATTGACATATGAGAGTTTCGCATCGATGATGCGGTCGGTCTCCGGTATCGCCGCCGCGGTCGAGCGGACGCTTTCAGGAGTGGGAGCGGCTGCAGCGGCGCGGTAACGGTCGCAAGACCAGGGCAGGCACGCCTATGCGGGGGGGCGTTGGCCTGTACGGAGTCATGCCCCAGATCTCGCTGCCAGTTTTCGAAGGTCCTCTCGATCTTCTGCTCCACCTCATCGAACGAGACGACCTCGACATCACGGCCGTCTCGCTCGTCGCCGTTACCGACCAGTACCTCAAAGCGATTAACGACGGCCAGGGCTGCAATCCGCACGCCCTGGCCGAGTTCGTCGCTATCGGAGCGCGGCTCATCTACCTCAAATCCCGCGCGCTCCTCCCTCGCCCGCCCGAGGAAGAGCCCGCGGAACTCGAGGACGACGAAGTGGGCCGCGAACTTGTCGACCTGCTCATCGAATACCGCAGGTACACCCGGGCGGCCGATGTCCTGGAGGAGCGCCAGGAGCGCGGGCTGCGCGTGTACCCGCGCCTCGCTCCACCGCCTGAGCTTCCGCCAGGCGATGGCCTCGATGGCGTCACGGTCGAAGCCCTGCGGCGCATCATGTTGCAGGTGCTCGCTCGAACGCCCGTGCAACGCCCGCAGGGCGTCATTCAGCGCGACACGCTCACCCTCCGCGAGCGCATCGCCCAGTTCCGTGACCGGCTTGCCACCCAGGGCCGCTTCTCGTTCCGCCAGGCCATCCTCGAGTGCAAGACCCGGATCGAGATCGTCATCTCGTTCATGGCCGTACTCGAACTCCTGAAGGCGGGCGAGTGCGACGCAAGGCAGGCGAGCACGTGGGGGGACATCGAAGTCGTCGCACTATCGAAAGAAGCCGGGCTCGTCGCCGCCGGCGCCTGACCTGTTGTCAACCTTGTAGTGGCGCTGCGACGCTATTGACATAGTTGCGAGCGGAAAGTAGTACGCTGATTGCTCGGCAGTCTGCGCACTGCAGGAGGAACCATGGCCCGCGCAATGTGGACCGGAGCCATCAGCTTCGGTCTCGTGAACGTTCCTGTGAAGCTTTACGCGGCCGCGCGCAGCAAGGACGTTCGCTTCCATCAGCTTCATGAGCCCGACCGCGCCCGCATCCAGATGAAGCGCTTCTGCTCCGCCGAGGATGTCGAAGTTCCCTACGACGAAATCGTGAAGGGGTACGAAATCGGGCCGGACGAATACGTCATCATTACCCGTGAAGAACTCGAACAACTGGAACCTGCGGTCAGTCGCGGCATCGAGATCGAAGAATTCGTCGATCTTGCCGACATCGACCCTGTCTACTTCGAGCACTCGTACTACCTTGTCCCCGACAAAGGTGGGGCCAAGGCCTACTCACTGCTCCGCCAGGCCATGGAGGCGAGCGGACGCGTCGCACTCGGGCGCGTAGTCCTCCGTCAGAAGCAGTACCTTGTCGCGCTGCGTGCAACCGGGAATGCGCTCGCGATGTCCACGCTCTACTACCCGGACGAAGTGGTCACTCCCGCCGAGCTGGAAGGCCTTCCCGGCGACGACGTGAAGGCGAGCGACAAAGAAGTCAAAATGGCCGAGCAGCTTATCGAGACCCTGTACACCGAGTTCGAACCTGAGAAATATCGCGACGAATACCGCGAACAGCTCCTCGAACTTATCGAGGAAAAAGCCTCGGGGAAGACCGTGGTCTCGATGCCCGCGAAGCAACCGGCGGCTGCAAAGGTCACCGACCTCATGGCCGCGCTCGAAGCGAGCATTGCGGCGGCGAAGAAGGGCGGCGGCGACGAAGAAAAGAAGCCCGCGAAGCGCAAGACGGCCTGACACCGCAGTTCGCTCTTAAGGGGAAATGAATGGAGGGGCCCATATGGGCCCCTCCTTCGTATCTCTCCCGGCTCCCGGTCTATTCGTACGCGTTCGACGCACCCTTGATGATTGCGTCGACGACTGCCGGCTCTGCCAGCGTGGTCACGTCGCCCACGTTCTCCGGTTCGCCTTCGGCCACCTTTCGGAGAATGCGGCGCATGATCTTCCCCGAACGTGTCTTCGGCAGCCCTTCCACGAACTGGATGCGGTCGGGCGTCGCGATCGGGCTGATCTCATCCCGCACCCGCTGCCGCAACTCCTTCGCGAGCTCCGGTGAACCGACCCTCCCGGCCTTGAGCAGCACGTAGGCGTAAATGCCGGTGCCTTTCACGTCGTGTGGGAAGCCGACGACCGCAGCCTCCGCCACCGCCTCGTGGCCGACCAGCGCACCTTCGATCTCGGCAGTACCGAGCCGGTGCCCCGCCACGTTCAGGACGTCATCGACGCGGCCCGTGATCCAGTAGTACCCGTCCTTGTCGCGGTGGCAGCCGTCGCCGGTGAAGTACTTGCCCGGGTAGGTGGTCAGGTACGTCTGGATAAACCGCTCGTGGTCGCCGAAGACGGTGCGCATCATGCCCGGCCACGACCGCTTCATGCACAGGCGCCCGGTCACGCCATTGCCTTCGAGTTCCTTCCCGTCCTCATCGACGATGCACGGCTCCACGCCGAAGAAGGGCAGCGAACCCGACCCGGGCTTCATCGGGATGGCGCCCGGGAGGCCGGTGATCATGTGGCCGCCCGTTTCCGTCTGCCAGTACGTGTCCACCACGTAGCAGCGCTCTTCGCCGACCACGCGGTAGTACCAGCGCCATGCCTCGGGGTTAATGGGTTCGCCGACCGTGCCCAGGATGCGCAGCGACTTACGGCTGTAGCGTTCGACCGGTTCGTTGCCTTCGCGGGCGATGGCCCGAATTGCCGTGGGCGCCGTGTACAGGACCGTGATCCCGAGCCGATCGACCATGTCCCAGTAGCGGCCAGCATCGGGGTACGTCGGCACGGATTCGAACATAACCGTCGTGCAGCCGTTCCCCAACGGGCCGTAGACGATGTAGCTGTGCCCCGTGATCCAGCCAACGTCCGCGGCGCAGCAGTAGATGTCGTCGTCGCGGATATCGAACACGTACTTGTGGCTGAGCATCACGTGGAGCAGGTACCCCGCCTGCGTGTGCAGCACGCCCTTGGGCTTTCCCGTCGAACCGGAGGTGTAGAGGATGAACAGCGGGTCCTCGGAGTCCATCACCTCCGGCTCGCACTCGGCGGGCTGCTTCGGTACCACGTCGTGCCACCAGCTATCGCGAGCCGGGTCCATCGGGACCTCGTTCTCCGACCGCTTCAGCACGATGGTGAACTCCACCGAGTGGCCGGGTTCCTTTAGTGCCTCATCGACGTTGTGCTTGAGCGGCACCACGCGGCCGCCGCGGCGCCCCTCATCCTGCGTGATGATCGCCCGGCACTGCGAGTCGTCGACGCGGTCGCGAATTGACCGCGGGCTGAACCCGCCAAAGATGACCGAGTGGATAGCGCCGATGCGCGCGCAGGCGAGCATCGCCACGGCGAGCTCGGGCACCATGCCCATGTAGATCGCGACCCGGTCACCCTTCTTGATGCCCCGCGCGCGGAGTTCGTTCGCCAGGCGGCACGTCTCTTCGTACAGCTCGCGGTAGGTCACGCGGCGGTTCGTGCCCGGTTCGTCCCCCTCCCAGATGATCGCGACCTTGTCCGGCTGCGTTCGAACGTGCCGGTCGAGGCAGTTCACGCTGACGTTCAGTTTGCCGTTGATGAACCAGCGGATATGCCCCTTTGTCAGGTCCTCCTCGACCACGCTGTCGAACGGGGCCATCCACTCTACGAACCGGTTCGCCATCTCCGACCAGAACCCCTCGCGGTCGTTGATGCTCCGCTCGTAGAGTTGCCGGTACTCGTCCATGCTCTGGACCAGCGCCCCTTCACGTACCCGCTCGGGCGGCTGGTACACCTCGTCGACGGGCAGGCCAATCTCTTTCTGCTGTGTCATACGCGTGGGTGTCCCTTCCTGCATGGGTTCCGTTCGCACGCCGCGGCGCGCTCTTGCCGCGAATACTACGCTTCCCCCTCAGCCCATGCGATCCCATGCCGCGTATGCCGTTTTCTCTACAACTTCACGTAAGCCGCGCCGCACCCGCCGGGGCCCTGTGTATGATTCGGCAATGGCGACACCGGGACCGACGATGACCGTCGCAGGCACCCGCCTTCTGCTTCGCGCGACGAAGTACGACGGCGTCGCGCACTGGATTCAGCCGCTCCGCGTTCGCTCCGACGATGGCAACCTGCTCGTCGCGGAGTACCGCGCGCGGACGCCGATCTTCACCAGCCGCGGCGAATTCCGGTCCCCCTACAACAGCCGCATCTACTTCTGGCGCGACCGCTGGTACAACGTCTTCCGGCTCAGCCGCCCCGGCGCGGGGCTCAGCCTCTGGTACTGCAACATCACGACGCCTCCGCGCATCGACAGCTGCGAAGTCACCTACGTCGACCTCGACCTCGATGTCGCCGTTCGCCCCGACGGCGAAATCCAGCTCCTCGACGAGGACGAGTTTGAAGAGCACCAGCAGCGCTACGGCTATCCGCAGCACGTCATCGAACGTGCGCGGGAAGCCGCCAACGAGGTGATCCACCTGGCCCGCACCAACGGGTTCCCCTTCTGCCTTCGGTGATTTTCCGCTCCTGATGCGCCCAGCCGAGGCACCCGATACAGTGAGTGCTCAAGCACCACACGGATCGAAGGTACCGATTTGGCAGGTCAGACAGTCGACGCTCGCAACGTTCGCGCTCACCTCGAGTCGCTTGTGGAGCAGGCCGTCCGCGCGGCTATCGCTGCGGGCGAACTGCCCGATGTCGCTCTCCCCGAGGCCGGTATTGAACGGCCCAAGGACCCCTCGAAGGGCGATTTCGCGAGCACCCTGCCCCTGCGCCTCGCTCGCTCGGCAATGAAGCCGCCGCTCGAAATCGCGAACGCCATCGTCGCGCACCTGCCCGCGGATTCCGTCGTCCAGCCGCCGGAGGTCGCCCCGCCCGGGTTCATCAACTTCCGGCTTTCGACCGAATTCCTGCAGCGCCAGGTGGAGCAGATCATCGCCCTCGGCCCGCAGTATGCCGACCTGCAGATCGGCGCAGGGAAGAAGGCACAGGTCGAATTCGTCTCCGCGAACCCCACTGGTCCGCTCCACGTCGGAAACGGCCGTGGCGCTGCAATCGGTGACGCGCTCGCGTCGGTGCTCGGCGCTGCCGGGTACCGGGTCGAGCGCGAGTACTACGTGAACGACGCCGGTACCCAGACCGATACTTTCGGCGAGACACTTTACGCGCGGTACCAGCAGCTCTTCGGCCGCCAGGTCGAAATCCCCGAGGACGGCTACCCGGGCGAGTACATGATCGATATCGCCCGCCAGGTGAAGGACCAGCACGGCGATAGGTTCCTTCGACCCGAAGGCGAGCCGGGGCCTGAAGAGCTCACCACGCTCGGCATCGAGATCATGGTCGCGCAGATCCGCAAGTCGCTCGCCGACTTCGGCGTCCAGTACGATTGCTGGTTCAGTGAGAAGTCGCTCTACGGGCCCGGCGGCACCTACGAGCGCACGATGGCGCTCCTCCGCGAGAACGGTCAGCTCGTCGAACGGGAAGGCGCGCTCTGGTTCACGTCCAGCGACCTCGGCGAGGACAAGGACAACGTGGTCGTTCGCTCCGACGGCCGCCCCACCTACTACGCGAGCGACATCGCCTACCACTACGACAAGTTCATCATCCGCGGCTTCGACCTCGTCATCGACATCTGGGGCGCCGACCACCACGGCCACGTCTCGCGCCTGAAGACCGCGACGCGCGCCGTCGGTGCCGATCCCGACGCGCTGCACATCCTGCTCTACCAGCTCGTAGTCCTGAAGCGCGGCGGCGAAGTCGTTCGGCTGTCGAAGCGCGGCGGCGAAATCATTACGCTCGACGAACTCGTCGAGGAAGTGGGCCCGGACGCTGCGCGCTTCTTCTTCCTGCAGCGCTCGCCCGGCTCTCAGATGGAGTTCGACCTCGACCTGGCGAAGAAGCAGTCGTCCGAGAACCCGGTCTACTACGTGCAGTACGCGCACGCGCGCCTCGCGAGCATCCTCCAGCGCGCGGCCGAACAGGGCATCGTGCCCGATGGCGGCGACGTCTCGCTCCTGACCCAGCCGCACGAACTTGCGCTCGTTCGCGAGATGATGCGTCTTCCCGAGGTCATCGAAACGGTCGCGACCTCGTTCGAGCCGCAGCACCTGCCGCACTACGCGATCTCGCTGGCGACCGCGTTCCACACCTTCAACGACGCGTTCAAGCAGCAGAACGACCCGTCGCTAAAAGTCATCACCGAGGACCGCGAGCTTTCCAAGGCTCGGCTCCGGCTCGTCCTGGCGGCGAAGATCGCGCTCGCACGCGTGCTGGGCCTCATGGGCATGAGCGCACCGGAGCGCATGTAGTCAGCGAAACCGCTCGTCCCGCGCGACCCCCGGGACCGTGATGTATCCGTTGCCGGCGTCGCCGAAGACTTCTTCGGCGACGATGCCGTGTGTCCACGCCTCGAACGCCGAGATCGCGCAGGTCAAGGCGTCGAGCTGGTCCTCGATGCGCTTGATCTGCGCCCCGGTCATTCCTACGAGCGGTGCCCACAGCAGTTCGTCGATGATGCCCCTGGCCTCGAACGGGTGGGCGTCGGCCAGTTGCGCAAGGCAGCAACGGTAGACGTCGAGCGCCTCTCGCCGGGTTGCGAGGCTCCCCCGCTTGTAGCGGAGGATTCGCTGCAACCCGAACAGCACCACCTGCTGCGCGTGCGGGTACACCTCCAGCGCGAACCTGCCCCGCGCTTCCCGTTCGAGCACCAGTGGATCGAGCAGGAAGCTCGCCTCGCCCAGGTACGACGCCAGCTTCGGCCCCGCGTCTCCGCCCACTCGCTCCAGGAACTCGGGCCGCGCGGCGTACGCGTAGGCGCCGTATCTCCCAAACGCCCGGGCGAGTGCCGCCTCTGCGCGCCGCTCCTTCGTAACCAACAGGGGCGCATCGATTGCCGCCACAACGGTGTCGCCAGCTCGCGTCAGCTGCGCCGCAACCTCCGCCGGCGACAGCACTGCCGCTTCGAGCGCTACGACACGCAAACTATCCCGGTCGCCTTCGAGGATGCAGATCCCGGTCTCGTGTCGCGCCGTCCAGCTCAGGTCAATCCCTGCAAAGATCGCCACCACGGTACTCTACGCGTACCACCATCCATGGCACAGGAGTCCGCGATGCCAGAACTCCTTCCCGCGCTCGCCGAGCGCCGCGCCCGGCGGTCGTTCTCGAAAGACCCCGTTCCCGCTGAGGTGCAGGAGGTGCTGTGGCGCGCCGTCCAGGTGGCGCCCAGTCACGGCAACCTTCAACCCACGCGCCTCCTCGTCGCGGCCGATCCCGAGGTCCGCGACCGCATGGCTGAAGCTCTCTCGGAAGGCAACCGCTCCTGGGCGACGGCGGCGCCCATGTTCGTTGCTATTGCGGCGAACCCGGATCATGCCCCGCCCGCCAGGAACCGCGACGGCTCCGAGCGCGAGCTCTGGCAGTTCGCTGCAGGCATCGCGACCGGCAACCTCCTCGCACAGGCCACCGCGCTCGGGCTCATCGCTCACCCCATGGCCGGGTTCGACGAGGCCACTGTGCGGGAGGTGTTCGGCGCGCCGCCTTCGGTGCGCGTCCTCGCGGTGCTCGCGGTCGGGTACCCGGGCGATGTCTCCGGGCTTCCCCTGGACCTCCAGGCGAAGGAGACCGCGCCACAGCGCCGCCTTCCGCTCGACCACATCGTCGCCATGGATCGCTGGCGTCCCGAGAACGCCATTAGCGCTCGGGAGTTCGAGGGTGCGCGGTGAGGCGCGTTACCCGGGAACGGGTACGCTAGCCGCATGACCGTCCCCGAGCTGCCAACGAGCGCCAGCGGCAAGTCCGCACTCGAGGTTGCCCGTGCCTGCGCGAAGGCTGCGGGTGACGTCATTCGCGACGGGTTCGGGCGAGTCACCGTCGCCGCTACCAAGGGACGCGGCAACGTCGTCACCGAGACCGACTTTGCCGCCGAGCAGGCCGTACACGAAGTCCTGCGCCGCGAGTTCCCGGGTCACGCCGTCCTGAGCGAAGAGACCGCGGCCAATACCCGCTCCGACGGCTGGATGTGGGTCGTCGACCCGGTCGATGGCACCAAGAACTTCTCCTGCGGCATCCCGCAGTTCGCCTTTAGCCTGGCGCTCTGTTTCGACGCTCGCCCGGTTCTCGCGCTCACGCTGCAGCCGGTGCTCGGCGAGGAGTTCCTGGCTATCGCGGGAAAAGGAACATCCCTCAACGGTTCGCCGGTCAGCGTCTCGCCGGTCCTGGCCGTGCAAGATTCCGTCTTCGCGATGGACCTCGGCTACGACGACAATCGCGCCCGACTGCTCCTCGAACTGGCGCTCAGCATCTGGCCCGGCATGCAATCGCTGCGAATCCCCGGGTCGGCGGCCCTGGGTTTGGCGCACGTGGCAGCAGGCCGCTTCGACCTCTACCTCCACTCGAACCTCGCCCCATGGGACCTCGCGGCCGGCCTGTTGTTGGTCCAGGAAGCCGGCGGCGTCGTCACCGAGCGCGATGGTAGCGAGGCCACGATCTTCAGCGAGGCGGTGGTAGCCGCGAACCCGGCTGTCCACGCGGACTTTCTCGCGCTGGCCGGTTCGCGGCCATGGCAGTGATAATGGGACCTGCCGGCCACGAGCGGCTGGCTGGTCCTGGTGCCGTGCGGGAGGGCGCCGGGCCCGATGTGAGGCGGCGCCTGTGCTAATCGTCCTGCCCTCGGTGGTCTCCGGCATCGGCGTGGCGTTCATCCTCGCCGCGCTGTTCATCGATCACGAGTTGATTCGCAACATCATGCTCGCGATCGGCGTAATCCTCCTCTGGCTCGATTTCTTCATCACGATGGCCATCCTGCGGCACGCTCTGCGCAGCATCGACCGCCGCCTGCGACGGCTCGAGTCCCGGATCTACAGCTCAGACCGCTGACAGGAACACCAGCGCGGTGGCCGCCGCGCTCGCCGCGAGCAGTCCGAACAACCCATCGCGGCCGAAGAACAGCACTGCCCGGGGTGCCAGTACCAGCGCCAGTGCCCCGGTGACCGCCACCAGCACCGCGCGGGCCGGCGATTCGAACACCAGGACCACTGCGGCCGAAGACACCCCGAGCCCGAAGAGCGCCAACGAAACCCGCGCAGAACGCCTTGGTCCCAGCAATTGTGGCAATCCCCGCGACCCGAGGCCGCGGTCATCCGACGCGTCCGGCGACTGGTTCGCAAGGTGGAGCGCCAGCGCTAACAGGGCGCCGATAGGGAACGTCCACCACAGCAGCGCGTCCCATTCCCCCGCTGCAACAAACACCCACGTTGGGATCAGCGGAAACGCGACCGCCCATGGGACGAAACTCCATGCGGTCCGCTTGATGCCGGCGTCGTAGACAATTCCGCAGGCGAGGCCGCCGATGCCAATCAACCATGCGCCGGAATCCAGCGTCGCCGTGACGAGCAGGCCCGCCGCGACTAATACGGCGGCAACCAGCCGTGCGCGTTCAACGCTCACCACTCCCGCGGGAATCGGCTTCCACGGCTTCACTGCCGCGTCCGCGTCCCGGTCGCTGATGTCGTTCACCACGCCGATGGCGAACTGGTAGAACAGCATCCCCAGCCCGAGCTGCACGTATAGCGCCGCCGAAGCGTCCGGGTCAGCGATCGGAACGAGCCCCGCCGTAACGGCAGTAACGAGCAACGCGGGAAACGGGTGCACAAGGCGCAGCGCCCGGAGCATTCGGCCATTTCTGGCCCGGGGTGCGCTCGCTACTTCGACGGCCCGGGTACCCCCGTCCGAGGTGGCTCTTCGCTTCGGAGTGCGACGCTTGCGAGTCGTGGCCATGCTGCTCAGCCTACTCGCTCGACGGGGAGAATCACGCCCGGGTTGAGGATGCCGCGGGGGTCCAGCGCCTTCTTAATCGCCCGCATCGCCTCTAACTCGGCGGCGCTCCGCGACAGGTGGAGGTACCGTGCCTTCGCGACGCCCACGCCGTGCTCCGAACTGATGGTGCCCCCGAGCGACGCCACGAGCTCGAGGACCCGCACGTCGACCCGTTCGTCGTCCGGGGCCAGCCCGAGCAGGTTCACGTGGAAGTTCCCTTCGGCGAGATGCCCCCAGAGGATGGGCCGCACCGTGGGAGCCTCCTCTGCAAAAAGCCGCCGAAGTTCCGCCTCGAACCGCGCGGCTTCTGCAAGTGGCACGGCCACGTCGAGCTTGTGCGGCACGCCTGCCGCATTCACCGCCTCGGTATGCCGTTCGCGGTACGCCCAGAGTCGCTCCCGTTCGCGGGTCCCGGTCGCGAATGCCACCGCGCCGGCGTCGCCCACGTCCTCTAACGCGGCCGCGAGTTCCTCCGCCGGGTCCGTGTCGCCGGCCGCTTCGAGCAGCAGGTACACCGGGTAGTCCCGTTGGAGTGGCGCCGGCAGTCCCGCGTGCTCCCGGACCAGCGCCATCCCTTCGGCAAAGAACACCTCGGCGGCCTGCAACGAAGGAACACGCTCCCGCGCCCGTCGCACAGCCTCGATCGCGTCCTGCAGCCGTTCGAGCCCGAGCAGCGCGACGGCTGCATAGCGCGGCGCTGGCACCAGCCGGACGAGTACCCCTGTGACCACAGCCAGCGTTCCTTCGCTTCCCGGGAGGAGCGCTCCCGGCTCGAACCCGGCGCTCTCCTTCGCCACGTATCGAAGCCGCTCGATCACGCTGCCGTCCGCGAGCACCGCCACGTATCCGAGCACCTGCGACCGCATCGGGCCGTAGCGCAGCACATGCATCCCACCGGCGTTCGTTGCGACCATCCCGCCGAGCGTCGCGCTCCCCCGCGAAGCCATGTCGACGCCGAAAGTGAGCCCATGCGCCGCGGCCTCCTGCTGAAGGCGTTCGAGCGTCACGCCCGCGCCTGCGAGCGCCTGCCGGTTTGCCGCATCGATGTGGAGTTCCTGCAGCCGCCGCAGTGACAGCACCAGTTCGCCGCCACGCGGGACGCTCCCGCCGACGAGTCCCGTGTTGCCCCCCTGTGGCACGACCGCTACCCCGGCTTCGTGACACAGCCGCACGACCTGTGCCGTCTCCTCCGTTGTGCCGGGGCGAACCACTGCCGCAGCTCGACCGCCGAATCGTCGCGTCCAGTCTGTCTCGTACGGCGCCCGCTGGTCGTCCTCGAGAAGCACGTGCTCCGCGCCAACGGCCGACCGGAGGGTATCGATGAACGGGGGCGAAAGTGGCTCGCTCACGCGCTCATGCTGACGCCGGCACAGGCGGCGCGCAATCTCCTCGCGGACTCCGGCGGCAGGGTATCAGTCGAGGGAACCCCTCGTCTCGATCGCTTCCCGGATCATTCCTGCGGCCACCGTGTGCCGTAGGTTCGGGTCGATCAGGATGAAACTGCCGGTCTCGCGGCTGGAGGCATAGGGGTCCGCGAAAATCGGTTCGAGCGTGCGGATGGTGACCCGTCCGATGTCGTTGAGCGCGAGCGATTCCGGCTGGCCGCTCCGCTCGAGCGTCGTGACGTCGAGCCGGTCGTCCAGCGCCTCGACGATGCAGCGAACGCGCCGCGTCGTGTGCTTCAGCAGGAACTGCTGCCGCGGGCGAGCGTGCTGAGATTGCTCATCCAGCAGATGTCCGCCGTCACCCGGTTTGCCTGCACCGCAGGTGCATTCGGTGCCACCAACAGGCCGCGTCCTCCCTGTCCTTCAGAAAGAACTTGAAGACTTCCAGACCGCGGAGCAATTCGCACCCCTGCGGAAAGGGCACATCACCACCCGCCAGGACATCCAGTTTCACCACATACCCCTGAAGAAGGCGGCCGAGGCGCTCTTCGTGCTTGACAGGGCAGGTATTTCAACCCGCGAAGCCTGTGGGAATACCGTCCGCAACGTGACCCGGCGACCCCTGGGCCGGCGTCCAGGAGGGTGAAGCGTTCGATCCCACCCCCTACGCCGCGGCCTTTGCGCGCTATTGGCTGCGAAATCCCCTGAGTCAACTCCTTCCGCGCAAGTTCAAGGTCGCATTCAGCGCCTCCGATACGGACACCGCCATCACCGGCATGCACGACCTCGGCTTCATCCCGCGCATCAAGGACGGCGAGCGCGGGTTCAAGATGGTCGTCGGGGGTGGCCTGAGCACGATGCCGCGTCACGCCCACGTCCTCCGCGAGTTCGTCTCCGTCGACGAGTACCTCCGTGTCGCCGAGGCGGTCATCCGCATCTTCGAAAGGGCCGGCGAGCTCCGGAAGAACCGGAACAAGGCCCGCCTCAAGTTCCTCATCGAACGCATCGATTTCCCCGCGTTCGCGCAGATGGTCGAGGAAGAGCTCCAGGGCGACTGGGCGAAGGAGAAGGACTTCCGCCCCGACCGCCTTCTGTATGTGTTCGACGAAGAGCAGCATGCGCCCGCGAAGCGGCCACGCTACGCGCAGCCCAACGGGGATCTGCGGGAGTTCACTGCGTTTGTTGCCTCGAACGTGCGCCGGCAACGGCAGCAGGGCTTCAGCACCGTCGAGGTCAAAATCCCACGCGGCGACCTGAACCCCGAACAGTTCCGTGGGCTCGCCAACATCATGCGCGATTACACGGGGCCTATCGCCCGGACCACCATCCAGCAGAACATCGTGCTCCGCTGGGTTCGCGACGAAAGCCTCTACGAGGTGTGGCAGCGTCTGCGGGCAATCAAGCTCGCCGACCCCGGAGCGTAGACCATTACCGACGTCGTCAGCTGCCCCGGGACCGATAGCTGCAAGCTCGGGATCACCGGTTCCATGGGCCCCAACGCTGCCATTCAGCAGCATGTGGAGTCGCTTGCCATCGAGGACGAGCTCACGAAGCGCATCCACATCAAAATGAGCGGCTGCCCGAACAGTTGCGGCCAGCACCACCTCGCGACGATCGGCCTCCACGGCGCGGTGATGAAGGTCGAGGGCCACCAGCTTCCCGCCTACCACGTCTTTCTCGGTGGCGACTACGAAAACAGGTTCATGCGGCTTGGGACGCAGCTCAAGGTTCGCCTCCCCGCAAAGCGCGCGCCGCAGGCGGTTGAACGCTTCATCGAGGTCTACCAGCAGAACCGGCTCGACGGCGAAACCTTTATCCAGACGTTCGACCGCATCGGCACGCGGCCGTTCGAGGCAGCGGTGGAGGACCTTGCGATCCCCGGCGACTTCACCGACGACAACCGCGCGATGTTCATCGACTGGGGCAGGCTCGAGCTCTACCAGATGCAGCGAGGCGAAGGCGAATGCGCCGTCTAGTGCGGAGCGGGTGATGGAAGAGAGGGCGGCCCGATGGCCGCCCTCCTTGTGTGACTGTCTCTAGCGTTCGGCTGCCGTTTGCAGCATCTCGGCGAGCTGTTGGGCTGTTCGGACGTCCGTGAACGCCTGCAGCGCATATTGGACGCCACCGCGTTCCCAGCGATACACATCGCTGCCGGTGCCCGTGATTTCGCCAGCCAGCGAACCCGCCGCCACCACGAACGCGCGATCGGAGACGCGAGCCTCGGGATCAACCTCGCCGCCCTTCATCGGCGGCCGGTCCGCGGTCCAGTACTCCATCACGTAGCCGTAGCCTTCGCCGGCAGGTGTGCCGGTCGTGAGTTGCACCCGGTGGAGCACCAGGCGCCCGAGGAAGCCTTCGCGCATCGCCAGGCTGGGCTGTAGGAGCAACAGTCCGCCACTCTGCGGCTGGCCCACAGCGAGTGCGTCTTCGATCGAGTTCTCGGCGAACATGGCCAGGTCGCCGGGAAGGATGACCGGGATGGCGATCTCCTGGCCCGGCTGCAGGTCGCCCGACGTCAGCCCGTTCTCGTCCATGATGCGCTGAACGAACTCGGCACTGGCCGGGTCGGGGTTCGCGTCGAACGCGTCTGCCACCGACTCGACGGTGTCGCCTTCGCCCGCGACATAAATGAAGTACTGCGGCGACCGCGCCAGCTCCGCCGCGCGGGAGGATTGCCCGGTCGTCGGAGTGGCACTGGGCGAGCCGTCCGCTGTGGCAGATGCCGTGGTAGTTGCCGTGGCCGACGCCGTTGTTGTGGCTGTGGCCGTCACCGCCTGGGTGGGTGCCTGGGTGGGAGTAGTGTCGTCATCGTCGTCGCCGCAGCCGGGCAGCGCAACGAGCGCCAGGCCAGCCGCGGCGAGCGCGACCCAGCGGGTTCGAAACGTCATCGGTGCCCTCCAGCCACCGGCTCTAAGGCCGGCATTCCCCGCCGGTCACAGCTTCCCACGCTGTCCGCCCTCGGGCAAAGTCAGCGGCTGTTACGGCGTGGGCAGGAAGAGCTGATACTTCCCCGGGGTCTGGTGGCCGCCCACCAGCGGCGCATCAATGCTCACCGTCATTGGGCCGGTGTTCGCGCCAACCTGGTTCGTAAGCACACCGACGAGCGTCACGTGGCGGTTCTGCCGGTTCGAAACCACCACCTCGGCCCGCCCGCCAAGCGTCGCAATCGGCGAAAACACCTGGCCCGCCGCCGCGATCGTGGCGTTCTTCAGGTTCACCTGTCCGAAGTCAGTCCCGTTGTTCGCGATCCACAGGTCGATGAGCACAACGTGCGTCGAACCTCGCGCCAGCGCCTCCCCGACTGCCGTGGAGAGTGCGACCGCTTCGTTGCCGCCCGTCGCCAGCAGGATGCAGCGGAAGTACTCCGCGGGGTAGACGGCGACACCCTGCGCCCGCACCGCGATGTTCGCGATGCTCTGTTCCACGCCGACCGGCACGGTCGTCTCCTGGATTTCGCCGCACTCGGTGGACTGGCGCGTCAGGTCCGGCTCATCGATGAGCTCGGGCTGCGCTGTCTCCTGCACGCCCGCAACCTCGCTGGTCGGGTTCGCCGTGCCCGGGGATGCTTCAGGAGTGTTCGTTTCCGCCGGTATTGCCGTCGGCTGCGGCGATGGGGTCCAGGTTGGCTCTACCACCGGCGTTGCGGAGCTCGGCATCAGTGCCGGCTCGTCGGCCGACAGCGCCGTCGGGCTGGACTGCGGCTGGACGCCGAGCGCAACCCCGAGCGCACCCGCGACGACAAGCGCGGGAAGCAGGAACTGAGGCCTGCGAAAGAGAAGGGCGAGTGTGCTGTATGCCTGGTTCGGACGGTTGGGTGCGTGCGAATCCACGGTGCAAGCGTAGGAACCGATGCTCTCGCGGCTGCATTGGCGAATTCCCCTAATCCGCGCCGGGTTGCACCGGGTTTTCGCAGATACGGCGCTTCCAAACTGTAAGAAGCTGTCAAGTGTGAAGAAATCGGGTTGTCATAACGCCAATTTCGCGCTCCCACCCTTCCACTCACGCAACCACACCGCCTCTGCGACTGAGCGCTGAGCGCCGGGCAAGGGGCACGAAAAAACGGGCCCTCTGGCAGAGGGCCCGTCATCTGTGCTGCCTAAAACACGTTCGGGTTCTTCTGTTCGCCCTGGGGCGGCTGCTGCGGCGGCTGCTGCTGCGGCGCAGGCGGCGTGTACTGCTGCTGTACCGGCGGGGCCTGTACAGGTGGCGGCGGCGCCTGCGTGGTGGTCTGCTGCACCGGCGGCTGCTGCTGATCGTCTTCCTTCACGGCCCGCCGGAATTCCTTGATCGATGTGCCAAGCTCGCGGCCAAGCCCGCTGACCTTGCCCACGCCGAAGAGCAGGATCACCACGACGGCGATGATGATGAGTTCGGGTGCCCCCAGACTGCCAAACATACGCGTTCCTTCCGCCCCGGTTCCCCCGGGACAACCTCATGCTACAGGATATACGCTGCGACTACTCGACCCAACTCTCGCAAATTGTTTACCACGCCCTGTGATCGCTCCAAACGTTCGCGATCCCGTGTGCATCAGCCGAGCCGCTCCCGCATTCGCCGAAGGTCACGTGTGAACGTCTCGACGTCTGCCTGCCGTGTTTCGTCCGGCGCACGCAGCAGCGCCGAAGGGTGAACCGTCGCCATCACGAGCGGCGCGATCGGCGAATCCACAAACTGCCCGCGGTGTACTGAGACGCGGAAATCGGCGCCCAGGATGGCCTGTGCTGCCGTTGCGCCCAGCAGCACCACCCCCTCGGGGTGGACCGCCGCAAGCTCGGCGTCCAGCCAGGGCCTGCATGCCCGGATCTCCCGCGCGTTCGGCTTGCTGTGAATCCGCCGCTTCCCGCGTGGCTCCCACTTGAAGTGCTTCACGACGTTCGTGACGTACACCGAGCGCCGGTCGATTCCCGCGTCCGCGAGGCAGCGGTCCAGCATCCGCCCGGCCGGTCCAACGAACGGCTCGCCGGTCTCGTCTTCCACATCACCCGGTTGCTCGCCGACCAGCATCAGCCGTGCTTGGGGCGGCCCTGCGCCAAAGACGGCCTGGGTGGCACGTGCCCACAGGTCGCAGCCCTGGCACCCCTGTACCGCCGCCCGCAGTGATTCGAGGTCGAGGGATCCCGGGAAGAAGGCGAGGGCACTTCCCGTGCCCTGCGCGCCGGCCATAGGCCAGTCTTGCGTTCGCGGGGCTACGAAGTGATTTCGGCGCCCCCGATCCGCTCGACGAACACATCCATGACGCCGCCGCAGATCTTGTCTTCCCCGTCCGTCGGCTCCGTCAGGTCTACCGTCACGATGCGCGCGCGGCCGTCCTCGAAGACGTCCATCGCCTCCTGCCACACCTCGGCCTCGCCGCAGCCGCCGCCGATGGTGCCGAAAAACGTGCCGTCGCGCCGGACAACCATCTTCGCGCCGGTCTTCCGGGGCGTGGACCCACGCGTTCGAGCGACCGTGGCCAGTACGATGGGCTCTCCGGCTTCGATCGCCCGGCTGATCTCCCGGTAGATCTCGTCTTCCATACCGCGAATGGTGGCAGTCCCGGGAAGGCCTCGCAAGCCTTACTTCCAGCGGGGGTAGCTGCCGAACACTTTCAACATGGCACAGTGCCGCCGAACCTTCTCCAGCAGTTCGGCCGTTTCTGGATCGTCCTTGTGGCCTTCAAAGTCGATCAGGAAGACGTACTCGCCAAAGACCTCCCGCGTCGGTCGGCTTTCGATCTTTGTGCAGTTCACGCCATGGCTTGCGAACTCGTTGAGCACGCCTGCGAGCGCGCCCGGCCGGTCCTCCGCAAAGGTGAACGCGATTGAGGTACGGTCCCGGCCACTCGGCGGCGGCGAACCATACCCGAGCACAAGAAACCGTGTCACGTTGTTCGCCGCGTCCTGGATCTCCCGGGCGAGCACCTCGGCGCCATAGAGTTCCGCTGCCCGGAGCGTCGCGATGGCGGCGCCGTCGCCGTCGCGCCGGAGGGCCAGCTGAACCGCCTCGGTGGTCGAAAGCGCCGCTTCCAGTTGCGCCTTCGGGAAACACCGTTCGATGAACTTCCGGCACTGCCCCAGCGCCTGCGGGTGCGAAAAGATGACCTTCACGGCATCCGCGCTGGTTCCCGGCTTCACCACAAGGTTATGCACGACGGGCAGGACCAGCTCAGCCTGGATCTGGAGATCCGTCTCGTGGATCAGGATGTCGAGTGTCTCCGCCACGGAGCCGTTGATCGAGTTCTCGATGGCGACCACGCCGACGTCGGCCATCCCGGACTCAACCGCCGACGCTACGGCGGCGTGCGACGGGAACGGCAGCCGCTCCGCATCCGGCGCGAAGCGCATCGCCGCTTCTTCGCCGAACGTCCCTTCCGGTCCGAGATAGGCCACCCGCATGAGCTACGTATCCAGCCCGTGGGTGGATCCGATGAGCGCTTCCCGCAGCAGCTCCGTGCTCTCGCGCTGTGTCACGACCACGAGGGCATCGCCCGGGTTTAGCCGCGTGTCACCGCTCGGGATTCGCGGCACGCCGCCCGGGTCCACCACCAGCGAGATGAGCGACTCCGGCGGAAGGAGCACTTCCCGGACCGACCGGCCGGCAACCGGGGACGTCTCGGGCAGCTTGATTTCCACGAGTTCGAGCCCGCTGTGCAGCTGCAGCAGCGGGATCATGTCGTGCGTCGGCAGTTCCTGCTCAATCTGTGCAAGGATCGCCTGCGTTGCCGAGATCGTCGTCTCGATGCCCCGGCGCTTGAAGAGCAGTTCGTTCTTCGGGTTGTTAATGCGTGCGATGGTTCGCGGAACCCCGCGCCGCCGTGCGATCTCGCACACGACCAGGTTGTCTTCGTCATCGCCGGTAACGGCCGCCACAAGGTCCGCGCGCGCGACGCCCGCGGCGTCGAGGGTCGTGGCTTCGCAGCCGTCGCCGTTCATCACCGCCTCGCCGAGCTCCTCGGAAATTGCCGCAGCCCGCATCGGGTCCCGCTCGATGACGAGCACCTCGTGGTTATCGTTCAGGAGCTCCTGCGCGAGGTAGAAACCAACTTTCCCTCCGCCCGCCACGATCACGTACATTTACGGCCTCCCGGGAGCCTTCTCGTTGAGCAGCATGTCGACCATGATCTGGGCGCCGATGCTGGTCGGGCTGAAGGTTTCGAGCCCCATTTCGCGGAAGATTTGCTCCCGCACCGGGTCGTAAATCCGGCACAGCACCCGCTTCACCCCATACACCTCGCGGGCCATCTGGGAGGCAAAGTAGTTCCGGTTGTCGCCCTGGGTCACCGCCAGGAACGCGTCTGCATTGCGAATGCCGGCGCGTTCGAGCGTCGGGCCGTCCATCCCGTTCCCGACAGCCCGCTCACCCCGGAACCCTTCCGGCAGCCGCCGGAATGCGGCCGGGTTCGTGTCGAGGATGGTGACATGGTGGCCCGCAGCGTCGAGCTGCCCCGCCACCCGCGCCCCAAGGCGCCCGCAGCCCATGATGAGTACGTTCATCACACCACCCCCTCTTATTCGCGCGTGCCTCCCTGGTTCAGCGCTTGCCGCACCAGCCACACCTGGCACGGCGCGTGACGGAGGACGAACTCAGCGGTTCGGCCCATCTGGATCGCGCCGATCATCCGCTTATAGCCAACTCCCATGATAATCGTGTCAACACCGCGATCGGTCGCTTCGTCGACGATCGCCTGACCCGCGTGCCGCGCCTGGATAAGCTCACCGCTCACGTGCAGCCCCGCTGCTGCCGCGATGTCTTCGGCTCGCCGGAGCACTTGCTCGCCGCGGCGCGCCTCGGCGTCGAGCTCGGCGTCCAGGGGCAGCTCACGGCCAACTTCGATCACATGAAGCGCGATGACCTTCGACTTCTTCTGCTTTGCCAGCAGGGCGGCCGCGTTCATCGCCTCCATGCTTGCAGACGTATTGGTAACCGGAACGAGGATGGTGTGCTGATTCGCCATTCGGAAGGCCAGTATAGGGACGAACGCTGAACGGGTCCCCTCCTCAATCGTCTTGCGCAAACCACAGCCGGACCAGTCCGTTCAACACCAGCACGATCCCGATGGCAACCCCGATGTTCCACGAGACCGACTGGGTGAGCATGAACAGGATCAGCGCAACGCCCAGCACGATCGATATGACTGAGAAGATGTAGTTGAGCGTGCGCATAGCCAGGTCTGCGCGCAAAGAATCCTCCCGTCCGCAAGGATGCTACTCCAGCGCGCGCTCTTGCGACAGGCATACCCGCCGTTTGCGGACTATCCCGCCGCACTTCCGCGCCTGCCGAACCAGCGGACTCCGAGCACCACTGCCAGCGCCGGGATAGCCAGCCAGATGGCCGCGACGGCGACCACCGCAGCTGCGGACACGGTGTAGCGGAACGCCTCAATGGCTGCTTCCCACGCGTCCGCGAACGCCTCCCCGAAGCTCTTCGGTCCGCCGTAGTCGCCGCGGGCGAGCGGAACCAGCGTCGCGTCGACGCTGGCCATTGCGACGAGGTCGTCGAGAACCTGGATCTGGCCCTGCACCTGCTCGATTTCGAGCCGCACGTTGTTGAGCCGGTCCTGCACGGCAAGGATGTCCTGTACGGTACTCGCCCGCGCCAGCAACTCGAGGTACTGGCTCTCGACGCGTTCCAGGTTGCGAAGGCGGCTCTGCAGGTCCGTGTACTGCTCTGTGACCTCGGTGGACTGGCTGCTTTCGTTCCGCACCGGCGCTCCGTCCAGCGACCGCAGAGCTGCCAGTACTTCGTCGAACTGCGCCACGGGCACGCGCAGTGTCAACATTGCTCGCCGGCGTTGCGGGTCATCGCTGTTCGAGAACGACGATTTTTCGACGAACCCGCCTGCGTCGCGTGCAATTGCGCCCACCCGGTCGAACGAGGCGGCAACATCGTTCGCCTCGAGTTCCAGCGCCGCCCGGAACACGATCTTGCGGTCGACCAGGCCGCTGCCCTGGTTCGACGAGCCGGGCGCGGGTGCTCCACCAGCGCCCCCTAAGGCGTCCGCTGCTCCGTCCCGCGCCGCCTCCTCGGTCAGCGAAACGCTTCCTGTTCCGTCGCCTCGATCAGCGTCCTCGCCGCCTTCGTTCCCGCACGCCGCAAGCAAGCCGGTGGCGAACACCGCCAGTACTACCAGCCAGGTCCCCCGCATCGCCTTCCCTCCAGGGTTCGATGACAGGAGAACGCCGGAGGGGCCCGTTTCGTTCCCTCGCGCGGGGCACAGAAAATGCCGGCCCCCGCGAACGGGAGCCGGCGGAATGCGTGCCGAACGAAGGCTTTAGGACTGCGGCGACCCGGCCTGGCTGAGCTGCTGCTCCTGCATCGGCTGGCCGCTGCCGCCCTGCTGGATCACGCCCTGCGGGGTGATCTTGATCGTCCGCGAACGAGCCTCGGCCTTCTTCGGAATCGTGAGCTTGAGCATGCCATTCTCGAACTGCGCCTGGGCCTTCTCAGGCTCGACCGTGGGAGGAAGCCGCAACGACCGCTGGAACCGGCCGTAGCGGAGTTCGCGGCGGAGGTACTGGTCCTCGCTGACCTCTTCCTTCTTCTGGAACTCTCCCTTGATGGTGAGGACATCGTCCTCGATCGAGATGTCAACGTCCTTCGGGTCTACGCCAGGGAGCTCGGCCTTCACCACATACTCATTCCCCGTCTCGTAGACATCGAGGCTCAGCCCGAGGGCAATCTCCTCGCCGCTCTCTCGAAACATAGGGATGCGGCCGAAGCTCTGCTCGAAGAGCCGGTCCATGAGGCTGCGCATGTTCTGCATCTCCGTCATCGGGTCCCACCGCGTGAGACTGCCTGGCATTTTCGGGCCTCCTTGGTTTGTGATGATCACCTACCCGGGATCCTAGATACCGTGATAAGCTGTTGCAAGGGTACTTGAGTATCTGTTTGTTAGAGTTGCTGCGAATCCCATTGCAGTCGCGTTGCGATAGCGCTAGACTGGACGTGCGATGGCGAAGGACTTCTATTCGATCCTGGGTGTACCGCGGAACGCCTCCGAAAAGGAGATCCGTTCGGCCTACAGAAAGCTGGCCCGGAAGTACCACCCTGACGTAACCCCGAACGATCGTGCCGCCGAGCAGCGCTTCAAGGAGATCACGGCGGCCTACGAGGTCCTTTCGGATCCAGAGAAACGGCGCAAGTACGACAAGTACGGCGACCGCTGGGAGTACGCCGACCAGATCGAGGAGATGGAAAAGCGCCAGTCTGCCGCCGGTTGGGCGCGCAGAGGCGGTGGCTCCAGCTCCTTCGATGCCGGCTTCGGGGACTTCGGCTTCGGCGACTTCGGCTCCATCTTCGAGAACCTGTTCCGCCGCGAACGCAGCGGTCCACGCGGCACGCCGTCCGCCCGCCGCGGCCAGGATGTCGAAACACCCGTCGAGGTCTCGCTCGAGGAAGCGTTCCATGGCACAACGCGAACCGTCCGGCTTCAGTCCCCCGAGGTGTGCCGCACCTGCGGTGGCACGGGCGACGTCGCGGGCGCCATTTGCCACACCTGCGACGGGACGGGCCAGGTCCTTCGCGAACGCCGTCTCGAAGTGAAGGTGCCGCCGGGTGTGAAGACTGGCTCCCGCGTTCGCGTTGCCGGCGAAGGGCGCCCCGGCGTGGGTGGCGGACCCAACGGCGACCTCTACCTGGTCGTCACCGTGCAGCCCCACCCGCGGTTCGAACGCAAAGGCGACGACCTGTACATGGAGCAGACCGTTCCACTGCTCGATGCGATCCTGGGAGGGGAGGTCGAAGTCCAGACGATCGATGGCCGCGTCGCCCTGCGGATTCCCGAGCTAACCCAGAACGGGCGCCTGATTCGGCTCGCCGGGAAGGGCATGCCGGCGCTCGGCGGTGGGAAGCGCGGCGACCTCTTCGTGAAGGTCCGCGTGCAACTCCCCGAACACCTTACGCCGCAGGAACGCGAGCACTACGAAGCGCTTCGGGCGCTTTCGAAGGAGAAGGCACGGGTGGGCGCCTGATGCGAACACCCTCGATTGATACGAACGAAAGGAGGTGACGACATGGGCCGAGAACGCACGCAGCCGCCGGACGGCGAGCTGGACGACGACGAGCCGTGCTACGTCATCTCCATCGCCGCCCGCCTGGTTGGCCTGCATCAGCAGACCCTGCGGTACTACGAGCGCGCCGGCCTGGTCCAACCCAAGCGCACTGCCGGGAACATCCGGATGTACTCCAACCGGGACATCCAGAAGATTCGCCAGGCTCAGCGCCTCGTCGATGAGCTGGGTGTCAACCTCGCCGGCGTCGAAATCATCCTTCGCATGAGCGAGCAGTTGCGACAGCTGCAGAAGCAGCTCGAAGAGACGCAGCGCGAACTCGATCGTCTCCGCGCCACCCGGCTCCCGGCCCCCTACCAGGGCACTACGAACGAGTAGCGCGGAGGGAGAGGACAAACGTCCATTCGTTCACGGTCCATCCGCCGCTTCGAAGACGTGAGCGAAATGCCTGTCATGGAAGAAACACAGCGGCGGCCAATTCCGGGCGTAGGCTTTTGCCTCACGTCCAGCAACTTCTTTTCGTCCCGGAGGGACGCACCATGATGCGACAAGACAGATTCACCGAACAGGCTCAGCAGGTCCTTGCCCAGAGCCAGGACATCGTCCGCCAGCAGCGCAACAGCCAGTGGGGCGTGCCCCACGTGCTCGCCGCGCTTATCGGGCTCAAGGGCGGCCTCGCTCAGCAGGTTCTTCAGCGCCTCGGCGTCGATATGAACCGCCTGCGGCAGCGCGTCGCCGAAGAGCTCCAGAAAATGCCGCGGCTCCAGTACGACGTCGTGCAGGTGTACACCACGCCCGAAGTCGTTCGCATGCTCGAAGTGGCGAACGCGGAAGCCGAGCGCCTGAAGGACGAGTATGTCGGCGTCGAGCACCTGCTCATCGCCATCGCCGATAACGAGGAGAGCGGCGCGACCCGCCTGCTGGCCGAGTTCGGCGTGACCAAGGAAGGGATCTACCGCGCACTCGCCGAGATTCGCGGTCGCCAGCGCGTGACCAGCCCCACGGCTGAGAGCCGGTACCAGGCCCTCGAGAAGTACACGACCGACCTCACCGAACTCGCCCGCCAGGGCAAGCTCGACCCGGTGATCGGCCGCGATGCCGAGGTGCGCCGTGTCATGCAGATCCTGAACCGGCGTACCAAGAACAACCCGGTCATCATCGGCGAAGCGGGTGTCGGCAAGACGGCGATCGTCGAAGGGCTCGCTCAGCGGATCGCGGCGGGCGACGTGCCCGAAAACCTGAAGGATAAGCGTGTGCTCGCCCTCGACATGGGTGCGCTTATCGCCGGCTCCAAGTTCCGCGGCGAATTCGAAGAGCGCCTCAAGGCCGTCATGGAAGAGGTGAAGCAGTCCGAAGGCGAGATCATCCTCTTCATCGACGAGCTCCACACCGTCATGGGTGCCGGCGGTGCCGATGGCGCGATCGACGCCTCGAACCTCATGAAGCCAGCCCTGGCTCGCGGTGAGCTCCACGCCATCGGCGCGACCACGCTCGACGAGTACCGGACGCGCATCGAGAAGGACCCTGCGCTCGAACGCCGGTTCGCCCCGGTGTACGTTGAGGAGCCCTCGATCGAGGACACAATCGAAATCCTGAAGGGCATTCGCCCGCGGTACGAGGCGCACCACAAGGTGGAAATCACCGACGAGGCGCTCGAAGCCGCTGCACGGCTCTCCGCCCGGTACATCACCGAGCGGCACCTGCCCGACAAGGCGATCGACCTCATCGACGAGGCTGCCTCCAAGCACGTCATCGATTCGCAGACCTTCCCGGATTCCATCCGGAAGCTGAAGGAGCGGCTCGACGAGCTCGCGCTTGAAGCCGAGGCAGCGATCCAGAAGGAGGACTACGAGCGGTCTGCCCGCATTCGGCAGGAGGTCTTGCAGATCCAGGAGCAGTACGCGCGCGAACGCGAGCAGTGGGCCAAGGAGCACAACGTCGACCTTCGTGTCACGGCCGAGGACATCGCGGCCCTGGTCGGCCAGATGACCGGCATCCCCGTCGCGCGCCTCGAAGAGAACGAGGGTGAAAAGCTCCTGCGCATGGAAGAGGTGCTGCACCAGCGCGTCATCGGACAGGACCGCGCGATTTCGGCGCTCGCCGATGCGGTTCGCCGCGCTCGTGCCGGCCTGAAGGACCCGTCCCGCCCGATCGGCTCGTTCATCTTCCTCGGGCCCACCGGCGTCGGGAAGACTGAGCTCGCGAAGGCCCTCGCCGAGTACCTGTTCGACGACGAGGACGCGATGATCCGGCTCGACATGTCGGAGTTCCAGGAGCCGCACACGGTCAGCCGCCTCATCGGTTCGCCCCCTGGTTACGTGGGTTACGAAGAGGGCGGCGGGCTCACAGAAGCCGTTCGCCGGCGGCCCTATCGGCTCATCCTCTTCGATGAGATCGAGAAGGCTCACCCGGACGTCTTCAACACCCTGCTCCAGATCCTCGACGACGGCCGGCTCACCGACGGCCATGGCCGGACGGTCGACTTCCGGAACACCGTCATCGTCATGACGAGCAACCTGGGTACCGGCGTGCAGGAGCGGGCAACGCTCGGCTTCACCCGCCGCAGTGACAACCGCAACGAGCAGGAGCAGCTCCAGGAGTCGGTCGAAAAGGCGCTCCGCGAGTTCTTCCGGCCCGAGTTCCTCAACCGGATCGACGAGATCATCGTGTTCGAACCGCTCACGAAGGCCGAACTCGAGCAGATCGTCGACCTGCTTGCCAACGAGATTCGCGAGCGGCTCGCCGACCGCGACGTCGACTTCGAGCTCACGCAGGCTGCAAAGGACGAACTCGTCCGCGAGGGCTACGACCCGGCCTACGGTGCGCGGCCGCTCCGCCGGACGCTCCAGCGCCGCATCGAGAACGAACTCGCGAAGCGGGTGCTTGCCGGTGAAATCAAGGAAGGCCAGCGCGTCGTCGTCGACTTCGTGGACGGGCAGTTCACCTTCACGGCCCACGATGCTGAACCTGCCCGCGAAGAGCAGCCCGTCGGCGCTATGGCCTGACGGTTCGGGAAAGTTCGATGAAGGGGCTGGCGTCACGCCAGCCCCTGTTCGTGCCTGGAACTGTTGGCACTGGTTCAACCCGTTCGTGCGGTACCCTCTGGCGAATCCACCGATTGCGTGGGCGGGGAGGTTCCATGGTGTCTGAAGGCCGAATCCAGACCTGCTGGGGTCTCGTCGACCCGCTCATGGCCGCATACCACGACAACGAGTGGGGCGTCCCATGCCACGACGACCGGCGCCTCTTCGAGATGCTCGTGCTCGAAGGCTTCCAGGCCGGCCTTTCATGGTCGACCATCCTCAATAAGCGCGAGAACTTTCGCCGCGCGTTCGACGGCTGGGACGCCGAGCGCATTGCCGCCTACGGCCAGGAGGACGTCGAACGCCTCCTCGCCGATCCCGGCATCGTGCGCAACCGGCTGAAGGTCGCGGCTGCCATCGACAACGCCCGCGCCTTTCTCCGCCTGCGGGAGCAACACGGCACCTTCGACGCCTACATCTGGTCGTTCGCCCCGCCGCCGCGCACCGAACCGCCGCTCCGCTTCCAGGACCTCCCCGCCTCGACTCCGGAATCCGACGCCATGTCGAAGGCCCTGAAGAAGGAGGGCATGCGGTTCGTGGGCACCACCATCTGCTACGCGTTCATGCAGGCCGTCGGCCTGGTCAACGACCACCTCAAGGGCTGTCCCCGCGCCATTGTCGAGGGCTGACCTCGACCGTTCAGCGCTGCTGCTCGCCGCCCTTTCGCCGGTCAATCTCCGCCTGGACCTTGCCCGGTATCGGCCGGCAGGCGCAGGCACGCGCGTGCTCCAGGTGCCACGCGACCCGCTCATCCAGGGACGGCTTCTTCGGCATCGGGTGCGCGTTGTGCCACTCGGCGTTCAGCTTCCCCATGCCTGTGACCTTACGCGCCGCCCGGCGGCGACGCTACGCCCGATGCGCTGAACGCAGCGCCTATGCGTGCAGGCTCTCGTCGGGGTCGTCCGCGGTGACCCCTTTCGCATACAGCTCGGCGATCCGCTCCTCCGGCAGCCGCAAGATCTCGCGGAGCACGTAGCTGTTGTGCTGCCCGAAGCCCGGCGCCGGGAGCCGCACGTGCGCCGGTGTCCGCGACATCTTCCACGGCGGCGCCTCCACCTCCCACGTCCCGGCATCCGGGTGCGTGTGTGGTACCCACTGGCCGCGCGACCGGAGGTGCGGGTCCGCCATGAGCTCTGGCACGGTGAGCACCGCCCCGGCCGGTACACCGAACCGCTGAAGGTGGTGCATCGCCGCGTAGTGGCCACGCTGGCTCGTCCACGCTTCGATGATGGCGTCGAGTTCCCGCTCGTTCGCCTTGCGGGCGGCGTTTGTTGCGAATCGCTCGTCCTTCGCGAGCTCGGGCTGCCCGATCGCCTCGCACAGCGCCGCGAACTGCGCGTCGTTCTCGCACGCAACGACAACCCACGAGTCCTCGCCCGCGCAGCGGTAGCAATTGTGCGGCGCGAACATCGGGTGCCGGTTCCCGATGGGCTTCCGGAGTTCTCCGTTCATCGTGTAGTCCACGAGGAACTCGCCGACGAACGTCCCGAGGTTCTCGCGCTGGGCGATCTCCACGTACATCCCCTCGCCCGTCCGGTTTCGGTGCCGGAGTGCCATCGCAACCGCCGCCACCAGTGACGTCCCCGCCATCGGGTCGCCGTAACTGAACCCCGTCTTCATTGGCTCGCCGTCCTCGTATCCCGAGACCGAAACGAGCCCCGCGAGTTGCTCGACGTTCGACCCATAGGCGACGTAATGCGCCTCAGGGCCGGTCTTGCCGTGCCCGGGCATCGAGACATAAATGATGTCAGGCTTTACGGCCTTCACGGCTTCGTAGGTGAGCCCGAGGTTGTCCATCACGTCGGCCCGGTAGTTCTCGACGATGACGTCGCTCACCTTCACCAGTTCGAGCAGCACGTCCCGGCCTTCCGGCTTTCGCAGGTCGAGAGCGAACCCGTACTTGTTCCGGTTGTTGTGGTTGAAGTAGGCCGACTTGTTGTACCAGCGCGGTTGGTCGCGCGGGATGAGCCCGAGACCACGCAGCAGGTCCCACTGGCCGGGGGCTTCGATCTTGATGACTTCCGCGCCGTAATCGCCGAGCAGCCGGGTGCCGAACGGACCGGCCCACACCATCGTCAGGTCGACGATACGGACGCCCTCCAGCGGCAGGGTCATTGCGCACCTCCAGCCCGCCGGGCGAGGCTCGGCGGGCCCTGCCAGGTCTCGCCGTTATCGAGCAGCACGCGAAGC
>NICF_comb_assmDRAFT_10000123_pt1 | contig 56803 bp, 44 predicted proteins | sample NewIslPassag4_SG_FD_11279 | JGI IMG/M metagenome (IMG submission 11279)
TATTGTTAAAAAAATGGATGTTTACTACCTTTATTTAGGTGTTTTCCTTTTTTAATAAAAATTGCAGAAACAACAAACTGAAAATTCGCATTTTATTTACGTGACACTAGTGAGAACTGGATAAAAATTGAATTTGAAAAATCCAAAAAACCTGAATGAGAAAATTCAGTGGTTAAAATTATTTTGGAAGAATGAACTTGTTGTAAAATGTGCTGATAAATATGAAATGAGACAATACGTTATAGACAATGAATGTGAAGAGATATTACTTGATTTATATGGGGTTTATAATACTGTTGATGAAATTGATTTTGGAAAATTGCCTAAAAAATTAGCATTAAAAGCAACACATGGAAGTGGATATAACATAATCTGTGATGATAAAGAAAATCTTGATATAGAAAAAGTAAGAAAGCAACTTCGAAAATGGTTAAAAAACGATTTTAGTAAAGAAAATGCAGAAATCCACTATTCAAAAATAAAACCGAGAATCATATGTGAAAAATTTATAGAAAGTGAAAGCGGAGGTTTCCTATATGATTACAAAATTTTCTGTTTTAATGGAAAAGCTGAGTTAGTGTTAATTTGTACTGATAGAGAGAATGGCTTAAAAAGATATATTGTGGATATGGACTGGAAACCCCTAAAGCATTTAGAAAAAAATTTTCCAGTTAAAGAATTTCCTAAAAGACCTGAATGCTTTGATCGAATAGTATATTACGCAGAAAAATTATCAAAGCCCTTTCCATTTGTAAGAATGGATTTCTATGAATACGAAGGGAAACCAATTTTAGGTGAAATGACATTTACACCAGTAGCTGGAATGATAACTTATTTTGATGAAAATGAGTTAGAAAAATTAGGGAATATTATTGAACTTCCTGTTGGTCAGTAAAAATTATGCTAAAATATCTTAGTAAGTATCAATTATAAGTTTTTCTAAATTATCAATATTCAACCTTATGTCGTTCAAAAAATATAATAATTTTGTTTATAAAAATCGATTGAATATTATGGATGAAAAGTATTTTGGAATGTAGCATCAGTGGCTTAGGCATTTTGTCTTCCTTATGAAAGAATCATGCCTACCAGAGACTTTATAGTAAGTTGCAAGAGAAGCTTTATGTGTAACCATAGGAATACTTTACTGAATACACTCTTCTGTTTTTGATGTTAATATTTTCCTATGAAGGGAATTACAACACTTTTTAGTATAAATGATGGTTAAAACAACATATACAGAAACGGTTGCTTTTCCGAAGTATTCAGTTCAATTATGACTTCTTAATCCTTCTGGTTTTTATATAGTGTTAATCAAGATTTTGATGATTGTTGTGAAAAGTTTACGTTCGTTGGTTTGCATAGCTTCGTTTGGTTTTTTTAATTAACTGTTGAATACAATAAACTCCTTAATTTTATTTACCAAATACTATTCAAAAAACAAGAATTTACAAGTATAGCATTATCTTGATCATAAGTTCGCAGTAAATTGTATGAATTAATAAAATATTAACATTATCAAACTACGAATATGAAGGAAGGGATTGGCTTGAACATCACAGTCGCAGGAACAGGTTATGTAGGCCTTGCCAATGCTGTTCTTTTGGCACAAAATCATGAAGTGGTGGCTCTCGATATCATTCAGGAAAAGGTCGACATGATCAATAACCGTAAGTCACCGATTGTTGACCGTGATATTGAGGAATTTCTCGCCACAAAAGATTTGAATTTGGTTGCCACTACCGACAATGAAGTTGCTTACAAAGATGCGGAGTTTGTTGTGATTGCCACACCGACAAACTATGACCCGGTGAAAAACTATTTTGATACGAGTTCCGTAGAAACGGTCATTCAAAATGTCCTGGACATCAACCCGAAGGCCGTCATGATCATAAAATCCACCGTGCCCGTAGGATATACGAAGGAAGTTAAGGAAAGATTCAAGACCGATAACATCATCTTCTCTCCAGAGTTTTTGCGGGAAGGGAAGGCTTTATATGATAACCTATACCCTTCGCGGATCATTGTCGGTGAACGTTCTGAACGCGCTAAAGTTTTCGCCGATTTGCTAGTGGAAGGTGCGATGAAGGAAGATATCCCGGTCCTTTTCACCGATTCCACTGAAGCGGAAGCGATTAAGCTTTTTGCCAATACATACCTAGCCATGCGGGTGGCCTTCTTTAATGAGCTTGATACTTATGCCGAATTGCGGGGACTCAATACAAAGCAAATCATTGAAGGGGTCGGACTGGATCCGAGAATCGGTCTCCATTATAACAACCCATCCTTTGGCTATGGGGGTTATTGCCTGCCGAAGGATACGAAACAACTGCTTGCCAATTATCAAAATGTGCCGAACAATATTATCCAAGCGATAGTTGATGCCAACCGTACCCGGAAAGACCACATTGCCGATATGATCCTGAAACGGAATCCGAAAGTGGTAGGGGTTTACCGGCTGACGATGAAAACCGATTCCGATAACTTCCGGGAATCCTCCATCCAAGGCGTCATGAAGCGGATTAAGGCAAAAGGCATTGAAGTTATCGTTTACGAACCGGTCCTAAAAGACAGTCATTTCTTCAATTCCCGGGTCGTAAATGATCTGGAAGCATTTAAACAGGAAGCCGATGTTATCGTCGCTAATCGGATGACCGAGGAATTAAAAGATGTCATTCATAAAGTTTATACAAGGGATCTGTACTGCAGGGATTAATAAGGAAATGGCGTTTCCCGCTCTGGGAGGCGCCATTTTTTATAATAGATTCGGCAGTTGAAAAAATTTCCGCGTTTTGTTTAGAACGACTGATGAACAAAGAACATCCTTTTCCCCATTTTTATCTCATTCCAAATAGTTACTCCCTCAAATATCGCTCTCGAAAATATCCTCTACAGATTCCATTTCCGAAATGCAAATGATTTAGGGTTTTCCATAAATTCCATTGATGAAGTAAAAAATCAAGGAAAATCCAGAAATTCGATTGTTAATGGCTTCGCAAAAGGAAAAATGTTAAATATTTTTCAACCCCTCCATAATTTAAATTGCTACAATCAGAAACAAAACGGGGAAAATTGCGTCTAATTAAAAAAATATCCATTCCATAAGTTGGTAAGGTTGTTTTTGTTGGAAAATTTGGATAGGTCCATCATATAAATGCTCCCTTCTTTACATAAGAGTCCTTCTAACTCTGCTGTTCATCAAAATATTTCCTTTTTGATGGCATGATGATTTTCGAAATGGCAAGGAATGAGACAAGAACCATCCCTAGGGCAAGGGTGATGATGGTCATTCTTAGAGGAATGATGTCTCCAATGACACCTACAATAAAAACCACACTGATCTGCATAAGGCTTTGGTATAGCTGGAAAATGCTGGTTACCCTCCCGAACAGGCTGGAAGGAATGTTGTTCTGATAGAAGGTGGTGATTCCCGTAAAAGTAAAGGCGTTGAATAAACCTAGAATGGTAAAGCCAAGGGCAATTGAGAAAAACGACCAAGAAAAGGCATAACAAAGATAACCGGTCGCTTCCATCAATAAGCCTATTGATATCATCATTCTTAAAGGGATTTTTTGAGAAAACAAAGTGACAAGAAAAGCGCCCACAATGGATCCGATACCTGTAATACTAATGAGCAAACTATATTCCATTTCGGATAAGCCGACGATCCCTTGGGCAAAAACGACCTCCTGGGCATCCATGGCAAAGGAGAAAACCGTTCCGGCCAAATACATGGAATAAATAAAGGTTACATATCCTTGTTCTTTCATGAATCCAAGGACAGTTTGCCAATCACGGCGGATTTGTGAAGGAGTAAAGGAATGCTTTTTTGCCGTCTGCTGGTTTTCCACTTCCGGTAAGAACCATAGAATCAGGGCAGAGGCGACGAACAGAAAAGCGTTGATCATGAGGGTGAACTCGATATCTTTCCATAAAATTAGCATACCCGCAATGGCAGGACCGACAATAAAGGCTCCGGAAGCTGATAAGGATTGAATGGAATTGAACCTCTTGCGAAGAGGTACAGGAACAAACTTGGCAATATACGTGGCTGATGCAGGAACGAAAAAGGAGTTGAACCCGCTAAGAAAGATTAGTATCAGGAAAATCAAGTAAAGCTCGGTTAAAAAAGGAATAAGGAAGATAAGAAAAGCTCTGGCGAACAAAGAAATCAGCATAATTTTCCGCTGGCTTTTATGATCGATTAGACCTCCAATCCAAAACTTGGTAAGTAAATTCACGGCCGGACTAATCATCCAAAGCATTGCCACATATGTCGAAGAGCCCGTCTTCTGATAGACGAGTAGGTTAATGGCAACTAGGTAAATGAAATTTCCGATGTTGCCAAAACTGGTTGAGAGAAGAAGAAGGATCGTTTTTTTCCAATGTTTCCAATCGATTCTCATACTTGCTCACCAGCACAAAAGGATTTAGGTTAGCGTTTCTCTTCCACTATCGTATTCTTCGAAAAATGAATGGTGGATTCCTGCTTAATCAAACTATTTATTTTTAACTGGTGGCAAATAAGTGGACCTTATCAAAAACTTTCGCTGAATGTTATACCAATTTCCATAAACCGGTAATTATAGAAATATTTTTTTCAAAAACCTTAATGTGTTTCTCGAGGAAACCATGAATTTCCCCGAAATTATGCTATAATTCTAGAAGAAATAGGATGTAAAAATTTGATTAAGGAGATTAGCTCAGTCCTATGAAACAAGTTATGAATTGGTTCCAAAAGAATACCGGGTTTATTGACCGGGTTATGATCTTAACCTTTTTGATGCTGATTGGTAAATGGTTATTGTTCTTATTATTTAATGAATTTTCCTTAACCGCAAGCTCAATCCTATTTTATCTGGGCTTTTTGATTGTTGCGGCTTCATTTGGTTGCTTACTAGGAAATTATAAAAATATGTATTTATTTATTCTTAATCTTCTCATGTCAATCAACTTATTTGCCAATACGATCTACATCAGCCATTTTGGAACCCCCTTATCAATCTATACGTTATTACAGGTCAACAATGTCAATGGATTGGGTGGAAGTATTTTTGTTTATCTGGAACCTGAGTATTTTCTCTTTTTCATTGATTTCCTTGTCATTTTGATTCTGAAACGGGATCTTTATTTTAAAAAGACGAATGGCAAAATATCGATCAAAAAGTTTCTTTTTTATATGCTTGTTGGTGTAGCCCTTCTTCCGTTACAAACGATTACGATGTCCGTTAAGGCAGGGGCTGAGGATTTAAAAGGTGTGGAACATATCGAAAAATACAGCCTTGTTGCCTATCAGTTGATGGATGTCTATAACGTCATTAAGGATAGCAACGAAACTTTGGATGAGGAGGAAATCGCTAAGATTGAAGGTTTCTTCCAAAATAAACACCAAGCGATTCCTGCATCAACATCAGAAAATGAAGATTTCCTTGGCTTTGCGAAGGGGAAAAATCTGATTTTTATCCAAGCGGAGTCATTGCAAAATTTTGTCATCAACAAGACGATAGAGGGTCAGGAAATTACCCCGAACATCAATCGGCTTTTAGGAAACTCCCTCTATTTTTCAAACTTTTACCCTCAAACCATTGAGGGGAACAGCTCCGATGCGGAATTGTTAACCCAAACATCCCTATATCCTGTACAAAAGGGAGCGGTTTTTTACCGATATCCAGAGAACACGTACCTCTCTTTAGCCAATTTGTTGAAAAAACAAGGGTATCGGACAATTGCGGTCCACGGGGATGAAGCGAACTATTGGAATCGTGACAAGATCTATCCAAGTTTAGGGTTTGATGAATATTGGGCAATTGACCATTTTGTGGTAGATGAAGAAATTGGAATGGGAATGGGGGACAAATCGATGTTCCTGCAGACCGCCCAAAAGCTTGAAGACGTTGAACAGCCCTTCTACTCCTTCATCATTACTCTGACAAACCATATGCCCTTTGATCTGCCGAAGGAACATCGTGAGCTGGATTTGGATCCGGAACTTGACCGGACTTTGTTAGGGGGCTATTTGCAAAGCGTTCACTATATGGATCAGGCAATCGGTGCTTTCTTTGATAAATTGGAGGATAGTGGTCTTCTTGAGGACTCCCTCATTGTACTTTATGGGGATCATGACGGTTTGTTTGAAAAGGATAAACCCCTTCTGGAGACTTACTGGGAAGGAAATACCATCGACGAATCCCGATGGATTACCGAATATGTTCCCGTTCCGTTAATCATTTATCATCCTGACCTCCAAGGTAAGGAGATAGAAACGGTTGGGGCCCAAATTGATGTGTTACCGACCGTTGCAAGTTTAATGGGTATCGATGAGAAAGAAATGTATTATACCTTTGGTGAAAATATGCTTCTTAGGGATGAAGGCTTTGCGATTATTCCCCAGGGTGACTATTCCAAAAAACCTTCCTATCGGGTGGAAGATCATGGGGTGTACCGCACTTTAAATGAGGATGAACTTCAAATCCTTGACTTATCAGACTTAATCATCCGCGGCAATTTTTTGGAAAGTGTTTTAAAATAATTCATTAATCCTTTTAAAAGTAATAAAAAAGGAAGGTAAAATAAAAGGGGGCAGTATCGCCCTCTTTTTTGTGTTAATCATTCCATACACCTCTTGGGGAGGCTTTTGAATGTACGAGTCCAAAATCTTTGAAGAACAATCTTTGTTATTTTACAAATTGGAAAGTAACGACAGTTCCTCTTGGCTTACGGTTTGCCCGGAGCGGGGCGGAATCATTACGGAATTTGGCGTAAAAGGAAAACAGATTTTTTACGTAAATGAAGAAACCTTGTTTGACAGAACCAAACCTATTCGTGGGGGAAATCCGATTTTGTTTCCTATTTCTGGCAGGTTGAAAATGGATGAGTATGAATGGGGTAGAGAAAAATATCGGATGCCCATTCATGGTGTGGCAAGAAACTACCCTTGGAAGGTCAAACAAATAGAGACGGGTAGAGATTTTGCAAAGGTTACTATACAGTTTGTAAGCAATCAGGAAACTAAGAAAATGTATCCCTTCGATTTTAAACTTCTTTTCACGTACATGATAAATGAAACGGAGTTAAAGATTGAACAAACTTATGTAAACGAAACCAATGAGCCAATGCCCCTGTATGCAGGCTTTCATCCCTATTTCAGGACTAAGGCTGATTCAATCGTCATAAATAGTAGTATAGATGAATATTTTGATTTTCAAGATGGTCTTATTAAGCCCCTCACTGACTCCATTGATAAAAAGAATCTTTGTGAATCGGTTTTATTGAAAAAGGATGGTCATCCCTTTTCTTTTAGCTTGGGAGGAAAAACCTTTGGCATAAAAACCGGATCCGAGTTTCGTTATATCATCCTTTGGACGGAAGGAGACAAAGATTATATCTGTGTCGAGCCTTGGATGGCTCAACCAAACGAAATGAATCGAAAAGAAGAACTAATCATGGTTCCCTCTGGGGGAAGACTGGAAACCTTTATTTCCATTGAGGTGAAATCTGAGTGATTGTAGAGGGTAGTGAAGATTGTTGGATTTGCCTGGTGGGTTGAGTTTTTAGAAGAAAGGGATTTTTATTTTTTTACCTGCCAAAGGAAGGAAGTCCGGAATCTTCGTTTCATAAGAAAAAATGGACCATCCCTATTGGTAGTTTTTCGTTACCAATAGGGATGGTCTGATTTTTAACTTATTTTATATCCGTCCTATATGGATGTCCAAATTGAACGGGTGTTTTTAATGAACATGTTGTTTCTTACGGCGAATTAGATAGATGCTACCAGAAGCAGCGACAATTACAAATCCGGTGAAAAGAATGGTTCCTTGGTTGGTAGCGGTTGCCGGGAGTTTTTCACCGCCGGTTTTTCCATCTTCATCGGTTTTGTCAGTTTCACCAGGATCTTTGGTATCTCCTGGCTTTTCATTATCGCCGGGTTGTTCTTCATTATCGCCGGGTTGTTCTTCATTATCGCCGGATTGTTCTTCATTATCGCCGGGTTGTTCTTCATTATCGCCGGGTTGTTCTTCATTATCGCCGGGTTGTTCTTCGTTATCACCAGGTTGTTCTTCGTTATCACCAGGTTGTTCAATTTCCCCTGGATCTTCTTCGTCATCCCAAGGAAGTTCAGAACCTTCAGCAGCAACAACGATCCGGCCCTCAACAGTATTTTTTATCGGGCCAAACTTTTCCATATGATATTTGATATAGTCACTAAAGACTTCGTAATCAGGAAGGTCAATGTTTGTTAAACCTCCGGCATTATAAGCTTCTTCGAAAGACTCAAATCCATCTCCGCCTTTGGCAGTAAAGGAGTTGGTGGCAACAGTATAAGTTTTATTTAGATCAAGATCTTCATATTTCCCATTTTCATTTAAAACCTTTACACTGTGGACACGACTATAGGCAGGTTTTTCAGGATCGAAGGCAAATTTTAGCCCGGATACATGTAAAAATCCACCACTTTGGGCAGGATAGGCGCTGACACTATGTTCCAAAGCCCATAAGAGTTGTTCGCCGGTTACTTTCAAGGCAACAAGGGCATTATCAAAGGGCAGGACAGTCCGGACATGTCCCATTGTAATGGTGCCTGCCGGAATAGTGGCCCGAATTCCTCCACCATTTTGCAAGCCTATTGTTACTTCAGGAATAAAATCCTTCATTTTCCAAACCATTCCATCGGCAATCAAATTACCCAAGTTTGTTTCTTTCGTCCTGACATCTGCACGTTCTCCATCCAATTGAACATCGGTATATCCAATTTCCTCTTTTAATAATTCTTCAATAGGTTCATAAAATTTATCCACTTCAGCTTTAAAGGCAGGATCTTCGCCAATTACATCTTTGTCTAGCTTAATCAGTTCAGCATCAAAATCTACGACAACGCCATTTTCGTCAAAGTGGACATCCACAAAACCGAGATTATCTAAATATTCCCCGGTTTGGACGATTACCGTATTATTTACTTTCTCGCCCTTTTCAAGTACTGTATGGGAGTGTCCGCCTACGATGATATCAATACCATCGACAGCTTCGGCAAGGGCCAGATCCTCATCATAGCCGAGATGGGATATTGCGACGATTTTATTGATCCCCAAGCTTTCTAATGCTTCGACGGTTTTTTGTGCGGTTTCAATAGCGTTTAAGAATTTAATTTCAGGACTGGGACTTGCAATGTTTGGAGTATCTTCTGTTGTCAGACCAAAGATACCAACCACTTCTCCCTCAACAACTTTAATAATGGAAGGATAAATTTTCGCATTGGTACGGCTGTATTTCGAAGTCAAGGATTTTAAATGTTCGTCTTGACTAAAATCTATATTGGCACTGACAAAGGGGAATTTTGCAGCTTTCACAAAGTTGGCTAAGGTTTCTGAATCCTTATCGAATTCGTGGTTACCAAAAGTCATGGCATCGAAGCCCAATTCATTCATAAAATAGACATCTGCCAAGCCTAAATGGACATTGAAATAAAGGGTTCCGGAGAAAACGTCCCCTGCATGAAGTAACAAGCTGTTAGGCTTTTCGGCACGGATGTCATCTACAACTTTTTTTAATATCGGAAATTTTTCTACCCGAGCATGGCTGTCATTGACGTGCATGATGGACAGTGTAAAGTCAGCGTCATTGTTTGCGTTTTCATTATCTTCAGCGAAAACATTAGTTCCAAAGGGTAATGAATAGCTTAATAGTAGGGTAAAAGCAGTTAAAAGGACTAGGAAACGTTTTTTCAGCGATTTCATAGTTCTTCCTCCTAAAATATGTAATACATTTCTTTCCTATAGTGTAGAAGCTTTAGGATGATAGACCTTACACAACCAAAAATAAGGTTTTCTCCCCTTTTTTGCTTTTAGATTTCCCTATCACCTCCATAATGAGAATATCCAAAAAAAAGCCTACAATTTATTTATATCATAAATAAAATTAGAATGGTTGGAAAAATTATTTTTTTATAGTTGATTTGATTAATTTAAAATTCATTTAATAAAATAGACCAATCCATGAACAAAAAAATGATTTTTTATAAAAAATATGACAAAAAACGATAAAATCATTGATGAATTTCAAGAAAATATGATATATTTTAAATAATCACAACCAAATTTCGACAAATATATGACCTTTGCATTTATGCAAGTTGGACCATTATTTGTTAAAATGGCTGCATTCCATATGGAGGCTTTTCATGAACTAACAAAAATACACAAAAGGAGGTATTGTTTATGAAAAGGTATATAATCCATAAGGGAACGGTTGCCATTTTGCCCGATTATGATAAATTCGGGAACGAAAATAGTGTTGTGATTGAAAAGGATCGTTTTCTGCATCTGGAAAAACGACCGCGGCAAATCATAAAAGAGTCTTTTCAGGAAATGGGTCAAGATTATCGGGGGTCAATTAATGGTGCAAGATTTGTTTTGAAAAGACGAAATAAGATTCCTTTTGCTTTTTTTGCCCAGGATGATATTGTACTGATTCCGGTTAAAACCATTGATAACAAGGGAACGATTTATTTAGTCAGTTCCCATATTCAAGAGGTGGATGAAATTCCGAAGGGGGCAAAGGTCGTTTTTAAAAATGGGGTTGCGATCCATGTGGGGATGAAAAAGAGAAAACTTAATGACAAAAGGTATCAAGCATCCCATCTAAAAGATGAAATGACAGGCAAATATAAACTATGGAAAAAAGATGCCCTTGCCTATGATCCCGAACCGAATGAAGTTCTTATGATCAGTGATAATATGGGTCCATACATTGTTGATTGTGGAAAACAGATGAAGGATCAATAGTTCGTTATTGGCTTTTCTATATTCATACCTTTAAAAAAGGAAGTCTATAAAAACAGAATCCACTACATACGAGAAGCCCAAGGGAGGGATTATTCCCCTCTCTTTTTTTATGTCTTTTTACAGAAAGAGGGGTTCGAAGTCTATCCATCGCTTCGTTCTTGTAATTTAAAAAATAACCGTTTTTTCAGAAAAAGCCTTGTTTAGGTCCCTTTCCTAATTGATTCAGGCAAAATCGAATAAGAAAATAGCTGAAATAATCGGGTTTCCGAATTTTTCATAATTGGACGCATTTTTTATCCATGGTTATGGTAAAAATACCCGGGAATAAACGAAAGGCGCGTCTTTCAGAAAGGAACGAGGATGGAAGATTTTGATCGTATAGCGGAAAGAATGCGCCCGCTTATTTGGTCGATTATCAATGGTTTAAATATTTACAAAGACAAAGAAGAATTTTATCAAATCGGGCTCATAGCCCTTTGGAAAGCTTTGCAAGTTTATAACCCAAAAAAGGGGAACTTCGACACTTTTGCCTATAGTTATATTCGGGGAATGATCCTCACCGAATTGAATAAGTCCCGAAAAAAGGAGGACAGGGAAACGTTTTTTAGCGATGATTATGAAATGATATCCATCCCTGATGAACGGGGGGAAGAGTTCGAAAGGGAAATTCATTTTCTGGAGTTTGTTAATAAGTTTCCGGAAAAATTGTCCCGATTTATCATCATGCATTTTGTGGAAGAGAAGACTTTAAAAGAAATCGCAAATCAACTCGGTGTAAGCTATTCTACGGTAAAACTGTGGAAGAAGGAATCATTGGAACGAATGCAAGAACTATGGAAGGACGGGGCAGGATAAACCGTCCTTTCTGCTTCCGGACAAGGAATTTCAATATTTAAAAAATAAGAAATTAACCTTCGTATTTTTTCGGTGGTTATGATATATTTAAAAAGAATTTGTGAATCGAAGGATGGAAAGGAGCAAAAACGATGGTATGCCCAAATTGCCAATATGAGAATGTCCAAGGGAATTTTTGTGTCAAATGTGGAGCCCCTTTAAATCAAGATCCGATAGCTGCTAGTTCCGCCACAAACGTTACCGGTCAAAACGAAGCTCAAATTCCAGTTGCACAAAGTCCTCAACAAAAGGAAACCCTTCAAAAATTGGAAGCTGCATCAAAAAATTATTGGAGTTTCTTTTTGGATGTCCTCCGCAACCCCTATGTGCAAGCCTTAGAAATGAAGCAAAATCAAATATTTAACGCCCTCATAACTTTTGGTCTCTATTTGGTTTTATATGTCCTTTTCAGGCACATGCTATTAAATGCTTTTCCATTCTATCGGTTTATTGATAATGCTCTCCTTCCTGCCGTTGGTTTGGCTATCCTGTTTTTCCTGATCGTTCTTTTTGTCTACGGTGGTCTAAAGTTTACTCAGATACAAGGGAATATCCAAGAGGTGTTTACCCGTTTTGGAACGATGCTTACGCCTTTTTCACCGGTTTTAGTTGCCGTGATCCTTTTGAATGTATTAAATTTGAGTATTTATGGTCCCCTCTATGAATTTTTGCAAAACTTCACTTTGTATATTCTGCCCCAAGCTTTGTACCTTTCCTATAAATCGGATCATAGGAAGGGATTGGATTCCCTTTATGTCATGGCAATCATCCTGCTTTTGACCATCCTTTCCGTAAAATTGCTAGCTGAGCTCGGAATTGCCGTATAATAAGCCCTGTACTTGGAAACTAATATTCTTTTGAAATTTTTTGGGATACATAAAAGCATCCTTCTTTTTTGGTAAAAGGAACCAATGCATGGTGAAATCATTCATTTTATTAGAATCTTTGTTTATAATGGGGGTAACCCCTTACATTAGCTGAAGAACAAAGAAAAGGAGTTTTTGCATGCAAACAGTTAAACTAGTAATCTTTGATATGGATGGCCTTTTGTTTGATACTGAGCGCCAGTCCTTTACGATTTTAAGAGATGTCGCCGAAAAGGAAGGATTTCGCGTGACCTTGGATTTTTACAAAACATTAATCGGTATTAGTGATGTCGATTCCAAAAAACTATTTTTGGATGAATTTGGCGAATCCTTTTTTGAAAAACAAGTTTTGGAAAAATATATTGTGGAGCGCGATCGCGTTTTTGCCGAAGAGGGGGTAATGACGAAGCAAGGTGCCATAGAGCTTTTGGATACGCTCGATACATTGGGCATTAAGCGGGGGATTGCTTCCTCCAGCCGGAGGGATGTCATTCGTCATCATTTAGAAAAAAGCGGTTTGTTGAACCGGTTTGATTTTTACATTAGCGGAACCGAAGTCGAAAGGGGAAAACCTTACCCGGATATATTCCTGGAAGCTTGCAAAATAGCTGGCGTAGACCCGAAGGAAGCAATTGTCCTTGAAGATTCCCTTCATGGCCTTATGGCAGCAAGTCGAGGAGATATCCGATGCATTGTCATCCCAGACTTAATTGAACCGACTGAGGAAATGAAAAATCTTGCTTACCGGATTTGTCAAGATTTGGCGGAAGTGGCTGGGCTACTTCGCCAATAAGTGGAACCCTATGCCGAAAAAAACACGCTGAAATAGGCGTGTTTTTTTTGTTGGGAAGTTTTTGAAGATGTCATGGCAAAGATGCAGAGGCTATTCCTGGACCTGGTAGAAAAGCATTTTTGGAAAAGACAAGGCTTTTGGGAACAACGGAAGAAAAAGAAAATCGATGAAACGAACCGGATGAAATCTGCTTCCTGTCGAAACGAAACCCAAGAAGGTCATTCCATTCCATTTTATTTAGAAAACTATGTAAAATAAGAGTAGTGAATCTTTTCGGGGGGATAGGAAATGGAATTGAATTCAGGTCTTTTTTTGACCCAACGGTTACAACTTAATATGACCCAAGACTTGATTCAGGCGATTTCCCTTTTACAATACTCCTCCCTTGAATTGATTAGTATTTTCCATGAACTGATGGAGGAAAATCCTTTAATCGAAGTGGAGATCCATTTTGAGTCATTGGATTCCGAGGAACCTGTGGCGAAGGGGGAAAACTCCTCCAGCTGGATTGAACAAATAAAAGGAAAAACAGAAAATACCCTTCTTGATGCAATCCGGGAACAAATCATTGGTCTGCCGTTAACAGTAACGGAGTGGAAGATCATCAACTATATGATTGGGCAGTTGGATGAAAACGGTTACCTGGAAATGGATGAGAAAGAAGTGGCTCACCGATTTAAAGTTTCTTCTTCCGATGTAGATAGGTTGGTGGAGCTTTTGCAGCAACTGGATCCTCCCGGGGTAGGAGCGAGGAGTGTAGGCGAATGTTTCCTCCTTCAATTGCGAAGAAGAAATGAAGCGGATTCCGTGGCTGAAAAAATTTTAAAGGATCATTTTCAAGATTTTATTGCAGGAAAATGGCAAAAGCTTACCAAAATAACCGGATTTTCTTTCGGGGAGTTAGAAAGCTTATTGAAAAAAATCCGTCTCCTTAACCCACGACCGGCAAGTTCCTTCCACAAGGATGAATCGATATATATTTTTCCCGATGCAATACTGGAATACCGCCATCATCGATGGGAGGTTCGCTTAACCGATGATGTATTTACTTTACGGTTGAATCAACATTATCAAAATTTCAATGGGGACAAATCGGTCCAAAAGTTTTACTCGCAGAATCTACGCCAATTCCAATTGTTGCAAAATGGGATGAAGAGACGGAAAGATCTCTTGGAAAAATTGCTAAAATGCCTGATCCAACATCAAGAGAAATTTTTGTTGAACAAAACGAAAGTTCTAGCGCCCCTTACCCTACAAGACCTAGCTGAAGAGTTGGGTGTGCATGTTTCCACCATTTCTCGGATTGTAAAAAATAAGTATATCCAAACTCCGAAGGGTCTTTTTGCCATGAAAGACTTGTTATCCGACGGAAGAAACAAGTCTAAAGGGGGGAAGATTTCTGTCCATCAAATAAAACAAAAAATAGAAGAAATTATTGACAATGAAGACAAACAGGCCCCCTATTCAGACCAAAGGATTGCCGATTTGTTAAACGAAGAAGGATTGGAGGTATCTCGAAGGGTTATTGCCAAATATCGGGAGCAGATGAACATTCCTTCTTCAACAAAGAGGAAGTGGATGGGTGGAAAATCATAAAGTCGATGATTGAACAAATAGTGAAAAGGTCCTATGAATTTATTTTAATCAGAATATAAAAAATCATCACTTTTTGAAAAGGTTAATTATGGTACAATGAAAGTGGTTCATTATTTGTGATAAAAAGTACAACTTTTTTGTATCCCTTTGTAAGCGATTCCAACGGATTTGTCATTTCTATATTGGCTCTATCAAATTTATATATATTTAAACTTTATCAAGTAGGAGGTAGTCAAAATGGAATCGGCAATATATCTTCCGGAGCCGGAAATAGATGAACGAGGAAAGTTCCCACCGGATGCGGATCAGTTGGTAAAAGAATGGATGACAATGGTTACTGGAGATTTTAATAGAAAGGAGTACGAAAAAGAGATCAATGAGGTTTTGTTTTTGAAAAGGCATCAAGGAAAGCAGTTGGAGGACTATGTGAACTTGCTCATTGACAATATTGCCTTTTCCATTGAGTCGGAAAAAAGAATGCTGGATTTAGTTGAAAAGATTTTATCGGAAGAACGGGCGCTTTATTTTCGGGAGTTGACCCAGGAAATGGATCGACTACGGGAGAAGCTAAAGGGAACGACGAAACCATTAGCGGAAGAACTTCGGGAAACCTACAGAAAGGAATATGAAACACGAAGCACAAGGAAAAACACCGCAGAAAGAGAATATGCCCGTCATTATATTGCGCAAAACTTGCTTCGGGATGCCATAAAGGTAATATGCAATCAATCTTCTCTCCTACGCAAGTTAAGAAAATATGCTCCTAAAGATATTCGAAATGTTTTCGGCTATTACCTCAATGTGATTTCTACCAATCTTTCAAAAGAGATTGAATTGCATGAACGAACGCCTCTCCTTTTTTAAACACTGTGTCTTCACTTTTTCTGAAAGAGAATAGAGGAAAAAATGAAGAACTTACAGAAAAAATAAAAAAGATATGATTAAAGCGTTTGGGTAAAATCCTCCAAAGAGTCGTTCATGGGGTAACAAGGATGACGTTTGAGAGCGTTGAAACGTGAAAGGTGTGTTGCCAGTGAATACCCGTCTCATTCAGATTTTACGCGAACTTTCGGAAACCACCGAACCCATAACTAGCCAGATATTGGCGGCCCAATTTCAAGTCAGTTCCAAAACCATCCAAAACGATATCAAAGAAATTAATGAATGGATCCAAGAAGCATGTGCCCGGATTGATTCCATAAGAGGGGTAGGATATAAGCTTGTCCTCGAAGATGAGCGGAAGTTTCAGGAATTTCTCCGAAAGCAAATCGAGAGACTAAACCGGAAAGTTCCAACCGAACCGGAGGAGCGGATTCGGTATGTTATGGAAAAATTGCTACTTCAATCGGACTATGTCAAACTGGAGGACTTAGCGGAGGAACTGTTTGTCAGCCGTTCAACTTTACAGGGGGTTATAAAGGAAGTTCGGGAATTATTGAAAGAGTACGATTTAAGTTTGGAAAATAAGCCGAATTATGGGGTAAAAGTCATTGGCAACGAGATGAAAATTCGCTTTTGCATAGCCCAGTATGTTTTAAACCAGAACTCCCCCATTATCTATGACAGCGACGAATGGCTATCCATCGGACCGAAACATGAAATTGATACGATTCGGAGCATTATTTTAGGGAAGCTAAGAAAATATCAGATTGTGATTTCCGATATCAATCTGCAAAATTTGATTACCCATATAGCCATTGCCTGTAAACGGATCCGTAAAAAAAATACGGTTGAAATGGTTGGGGAACAACTTTCCTCGGTTTCCCGGGAAAAAGAGTATCAAGTTGCTAAAGAAATTGTTCAAGAAATCGAAGAAAACCTAAACATAACTTTTCCCGAAAGTGAAATTGCCTATATTTCTATCCATTTGCAAGGAACAAAACTAGTAAATCCGAAGGTGAATAGAGAAAAACTGATTCAAGTGATTCCCGAAGACGTGTTACAAATAGCCCAAACGATGATCAAGGTGATCGATAAGAACTTTCATTTTAATTTCATTCATGATGTCGATTTATTGACAGCCCTCTGTTTACATTTAAAGCCGGCGATTAGCCGCATCAAATTTAAGATGAATCTCCGCAATCCCTTGCTTGAAGAAATTAAAGCAAAATATCCTTTGTCCTTCGAAGCGGCTTTGACAGGTGCCGAAAAGATCCGGGATATGTTTGGCATAGAATTTGACGAAAACGAAATCGGCTATATCGCTTTACATATTGAAGTTGCTCTTGAAAGGCAAAAACGTTCAGAAACCTATGCCCCCCGCTGCCTGATTGTTTGTGCGACCGGGCTGGGGACCTCCCAACTATTATCCTATAAACTAAAAAATCGGTTTGGCGACCGTCTTCAAATCCAAGGGACAACGGAATATTATAATCTGAAAAATCACCCCTTGGATGAGGTAGATCTTATCATCAGCACGATTCCTATCAAAGAAAACCTACCTGTACCGGTGTTGCAAGTCAGTACCATCCTCGGGGACATGGATGTGAAGCTAATTGAACGGGTCATTGTCAATATGGATAGTATAATTGATAAATATTTACGGAGGGAATATACGTTTTTGCAACAACAGTTTGAAACTCCGAAAGAAGTAATTTGCTTTTTGGGTGAAAAGCTTCAAAAGGATGGAAAAGTAGGGGAAAACTATATTTCCTCCGTATTAGAGAGAGAAACCTTTTCACCGACTTCCTTTGGGAATCTTGTAGCCGTTCCCCATCCGATCGAACCGGAAACGGATGAGACTTTCTGGAGCATAGTAACTTTGCAAAAGCCAATTACCTGGTTTAATAAGCCTGCTCAGTTTATTCTTCTATTAAATATTGATAAAAAAGGGGAAAAAGAATTAAAACGGATGTATGAAGTTTTGGTACGCATTCTCGATGATCCCAAAATAGTTAATGACTTGATTAAATGCAGAACCTTTGAAGAATTAAGAGGGCATATGAAGGCCTATTGAAAAAGGTTAATTTCTAAACAAGAAAGGGAGCAAAACAGGCTCCCTTATTTTATTTATTATACAGAAAATTTCCGTTGCCAACGGAAAAAGACTGTCTACAAATGGCAGCGCTTACATTATAGACTGAAAGTAACAGGGGGTTGCGGATCTATTCGAGGGTAAAAGGAGTTGACAAGATGGAAAACATCCAAGTAATTATGGACATCATTGTTCACGGAGGAAATGCCCGGAGTAAAGCAATGGAAGCAATCCAGCAGGCATCTGAAGGAAAGTTTGAAGAAGCGGTTCGCCATTTGGAAGAAGCGGAACAAGAATTAAATCGGGCCCATAATGTTCAAACCTGTTTAATTCAAGAAGAGGCAAGGGGAAATAAAACAGAACTCAGTTTATTAATGGTTCACGCCCAGGATCATTTAATGAATGCCATCACGGTTACGGATTTATCCAGAGAAATCATTCGCCTACACGAAAAGTTATTTGAAATAAAAGACCAATAATTTTATAAGGAGGTAGATTATGAAAAAAATTTTATTGGTTTGTGCAGCTGGGATGTCGACAAGCATGTTAGTAACAAAGATGAAACAGGCTGCGGAGGTGAAGGGAATTCAAGTAGACATATCTGCCACTTCCGGACACAATGTCGACCAGGAGGTGGAAGGGGTTAACGTTATGCTTCTTGGTCCCCAGGTTAGTTTTAGAAAAGGGGATTATGAAAAGAAATTCGGTGATAAATTCCCGATTGACGTCATCAACCCTATGGATTATGGCATGATGAATGGAGAAAAAGTTTTAGAGCAAGCCTTGAAATTAATGGGGAACTAATACTTGGAATCATATTAATTATTAATTTTAGTTATTCAATTGCTAGGCAAAGTCAAATCCATTATTAAGGAGGATATACTATGAAGTTGAATTTCGACAAGTTGCAAGGGAAAATCATGCCCATAGCCACGAAAATGTCTGAAAATAAGTATTTGAGTGCCATTATGGATGGTATGTCCACCGTATTGCCGGCTATTATGTTTGGTGCTATTGCGTCCTTATTAGTCGGACTGCCTTTTGAAGGATACCAAAACTTCCTGACTTCCACAGGCCTGGCACCATTGTTGAACCTAGCAGCGGATTTAACCATTGATATTATCGCACTATTTGTTGTCTTCTTTATAGCATCCAGTCTTTCTACTAAATTTGGCGCTGATGGGAATATCGCCGGTCTGTTGGGGCTCGTGTCCTTCTTGATTGTAACTCCTTTAGCCTCGGTAGAAACGGAAGCAGGAGTAACTTCCTACATTTCCTTTGACTATTTGGGTGCAAAAGGTCTCTTTGTAGCAATTATCATGGGTATTCTTGTCGGACGGGTTTATGCAGCCTTTATTAAAAAAGGAATTGTTATTAAACTTCCTGATGGTGTACCACCGACCATTTCCAAGTCCTTTGCCGGTATGATCCCAGGCTTTGTGATCGGTACAGGCGCATTGATTATTGATGCAATCTTTAGTGCCACCAGTTTTGGAAGCATCCATGGACTTATTTATCACTATGTCCAAATTCCGCTCCAAAGCTTAGGTGACTCCCCGTGGGCATTAATTCTCTGTGTGTTTGTTGTCCATTTCCTCTGGTTGTTCGGTGTTCACGGAATGCTCGTTGTCTTGTCCGTCATGATGCCGATCTGGCTATCCATGGATTTGGAAAACTTAGCCGCCTTCCAAAGCGGGCAACCTGGACCGAATATTGTTGGTATGGCGTTCATCATGACCTATGTCCTACTTGGTGGTTCCGGAGCTACCCTCGGATTGAACCTGCTTATGCTTAAAGCGAAAAGTAAGCGTTTCAAAACCTTAGGTGGTTTGTCTCTTCCTGCAGGAATTTGCGGAATCAACGAACCGATTATTTTCGGTACACCCATTATTTTAAACCCGATTATGGCCATTCCTTTCGTTTTGGGTCCGGTAATTATTGCAATCCTTGCCTATTTCTGCACCTATATCGGCCTTGTACCTCATTTGAGTGGTGTCAACATGGCTCTTGGTACACCGATTATCATGACCGGATTCTTGCAAGGTAGCTGGCGGATCGTCGTTCTGCAAATCGTGCTTGTTGTTGTCTCTGCCTTAATTTACTATCCGTTCTTCAGAATGGCTGACAAACAAGCTTACGAACAAGAAACATCCGGTGCAGAAGCCGCTGCCACCAATGAATAAGAAGGAATAGATAGAAAGCTAATCTTTGAGGATATTCCCATGAAAGACGGTTATCGCAACCGTCTTTCGTGGGGTTATTAATATATTTTTTGAGGTGATCATTTTGGCAAATTTCAAACCTACATTCCCTAAAAACTTCCTTTGGGGGGGAGCTACTGCAGCGAATCAAATCGAAGGAGCCTTTGATGTGGATGGAAAAGGTCTTTCCACGGCAGATATGGTAGCCTTTGTCCCGAAGGAGGAGCGAACAGGCCATACATTACTGGATGTAACGAGGGAAGAAATTGAAAATATCTTGGCTGGCAAAACCAACAAGATCTTCCCGAAACGTCATGGAATTGATTTTTACCATCGATACAAAGAAGATATTGCGCTTTTTGCGGAAATGGGCTTTAAAGTATTCCGTATGTCCATTGCCTGGTCAAGAATTTTCCCCAATGGGGACGAAACGGAACCGAATGAAAAAGGTCTGGAATTTTACGACAATGTTTTTGATGAATTGCTGAAGCATAATATTCAACCCTTAGTAACCCTATCCCATTTTGAAATGCCCCTTGGTTTGGTCCTGAATTATGGCGGATGGAAAAATCGAAAAGTGATCGATTTCTTTGTCCGGTATGCAGAAACTGTTTTTGAGAGATATAAAGATAAAGTGAAATATTGGCTCACCTTTAATGAAATTAATATTGCCCAAATGAGCCCTTATACCGGTGTAGGCATATTAAAGGATGAAGAAGAGCATTTGGACCAAGCTGTCTACCAAGCCCTTCATCATCAATTTGTCGCCTCAAGTCTTGCGGTAAAAGCTTGTCATGAGATTATTCCCGATGCAAAAATCGGTTGCATGCTTGCCAGAATGGAAGTCTATCCGGAAACTTGCGATCCGAAAGATGTCCTGTTGGCTCTTAACGGTGATCGCATGAATCTGTTCTTTACCGATGTCCAAGTTCGCGGGGAGTACCCGAACTACATGAAACGTTATTTTGCGGAAAAAGGCATCCAGATCCATATGGAACCTGGGGATGAAGCCATTCTGAAGCAGTACCCTGTGGACTTCCTCTCCTTCAGTTACTATATGACTTTGGTGGCAACAAGCAAACTGGATCGTGAAAAAGTATCCGGAAATCTCTTCGGTGGTGTGAAAAACCCGTACCTGGAAACCTCCGATTGGGGCTGGCAAATTGACCCGATTGGCCTAAGGATCACATTGAATAAACTTTACGACCGTTATCGGGTACCGCTCTTTATTGTAGAAAATGGTCTTGGAGCCTATGACAAAGTAGAAGAAGACGGTAGTATCCACGACGATTACCGGATTAATTATCTCCGAAGCCATATAGAACAAATGAAGGAGGCTATCGGCGACGGGGTGGAATTGATGGGTTACACAACATGGGGACCCATTGATCTGATAAGTGCTTCTACTTCCGAAATGAGCAAGCGGTATGGGTTCATCTATGTGGATCAGGACGATTATGGTAACGGAACTTTAAAACGCTCCCGGAAAGATAGCTTCTATTGGTATAAAAAGGTCATAGCTACAAACGGTGAAGACTTAAGTTAAACCCAATGGAAGAAGAGAGGCTTCATATGTGCAGTTTTTGCAACAAGGGATGTTCTTCCATCCCTTGTTTTTTATATATAACAGTTTTTTATATATAACAGGAGGGGAGGTAAGGAAGAGGAGATCAGTTGGCATGATGAATTGGAGTTGGTTGTGAACTGAAAAGGGAGAAAAATCGATGAAAAGGAGGAAAGGAATTTGTTTAGAAGATCCAAAAAAGGATATGTATTATTAGCCTTTGCCGTTTTGCTTATAAACACCCTTTTTGGAAGTTTACCGGTAGTATCTTATGCCAATACCACCGATGACCCAATTCCGCCGACTGAAGCTACCGGAAATCCTGAAGAACCAATGCCCAATGAAGAAGGTCTTTTTGAATCCATCGACTTGTTTACCTATGTCTATCCTGAAGGAGAAAAGGTCCTCGGCGCAGCTGTTAAATTGTATGAGGAAATAACAGATGAAGGGGTGGATAAAGATACCTTCACCGTTAAAGCAGAAACCTTCAGCTGGGAAACCTTCCAATTACAGTGGGGAACCCGAACCATTACCGATATTTATGTCCATGATCGAAAAGAGATGACGGAGGATCCAAAAGGAACCGGAAAGTCCATCATTATTGAATTTGATAGTAATGAAGGGAATTCTGGCTCTTACAATTATGATCTTGGAACGGGATTAAATTCTCCTGTCCCTTACCAATTTACTTTAGAAAAGGAACTGGTAAAGGTGAATGGGGAAAAGATAGATCCGGATAATAACATTTATTCTCCGACCGGTTTCATAACACCAATTGTTGACGACTTCGGAAAGTACGAAATTACTAATGACGGTTTTACCATGAGTTACCGACTATTTGAGCCGGTCACAAATGAGGGTGAAAGCTATCCGCTCGTCATTTTCCTGCATGGTGCCGGTGAAAGAGGAAACGACAACGAATTGCAGTTAAGAGGAAACCGTGGGGCCTTAACCTGGGCGGATCCGGAATTCCAAAGCAAACATCCTGCCTATGTAGTCGCCCCTCAAGTAAAACCTGACGGCTGGTGGGTAAATAAAACGGAAGTTAAGACGGTTATTGCGTTAATTGAAAAATTAACCGATACTTATCCCATTGATACCAACCGCATCTATATTACAGGTGTTTCCATGGGTGGATTTGGGACATGGAATTTGCTCGGTACAAGACCGGATTTGTTTGCTGCTGCCATACCGATCTGCGGCGGGCTTTCCTTACCAGGAAATGATTATGCTGCCTACGCAGAACTCGTGAAATCCATTCCGATTTGGACAACCCACTCTTACGACGATAGTGTCGTCAATATAAATTCTACCATCCAAATTATCAATGCCATCGAAAGGGCTGGTGAGGTTGTCGTTCGGGGTGAATATGCAGGTAATTTAAGTAGGGAAGGCAACAATGCTGAAGCCCAAAAGATGTGGGATGAAGCTATTGCGAATGATAGCCATATTCTCTTCACAACTTACACGGAAGGAACAACACCGACAAATGCCCATTGGTCCTGGGTACCTACCTATGAAAATGACGTCATAAAGGAATGGCTGTTTGCCCAGGAGAAGGCTGACAAACCTGGAGAAGATCCAAAAGAAGATCCAAAAGAAGATCCAAAAGAAGATCCTAAGGAAGACCCTAAAGAAGATCCCATAGAAGAACCGAAAGACGACCCCAAGGGAGATCCTAAAGAAGAACCCAAAGAGGATCCCATAGAAGAACCGAAGGACGAACCTCAAGAGGGTCCTAAGGAAGAACCCAAAGAAGAACNAGGTAAAANACCAGGAGATGATTCTGGAAAAGCGCCTGGCGAAACAGAAGAAAAACCAGGGGATAAACTTCCTTCAACGGCAACTACCCTACCGAACATACTAATGGGCGGAGCCATCATTGCCTTTGCAAGCGGACTGGGCTGTATATACCTTAGAAAAAAACAGGCTATAAATTAATCCTTTGCAATAATGGGTGAGAGGGAAACCAGAGAGTTCGATTATTGGCTTTTTGGTTCCCTTTTTTTAATGGGTGAAAGATTAAATGAGCCAGGGGTTAATGAGGAATTCCGGTTGATTCTGTGGGGAAAAGGGTTATCAAAAAAAGAACTATCCTTTTCGGATAGTTGATATAGAAAAATAGGGGGAGAATGGACGAATGTTAATATAGAAATCTTTTCGGAAACCGTTACACTGATTTTGATAACTTCCGATTGAAAGCGGATTCATTTTAAAATGAAAAATTACGATTTTCTCTTTTTAGCAAAACATCGAGCCCAATCGAAGGCACCGGCAACATGGGAAGGTAAGATATCCCATATGGACAAAAAGCGTCCCGAAGAAGTGGAAAATGGAATGTAAATGTTATTTGCCACTTCTTATTTCAAATTATACTAGATGGAAAACAATCCTTCAAATAAATGTGAAACAATTCACAAAAACGACAAAATTTTCTATAATGGGCAGATTGGAAAATAATCACAGATTTTTATGGTAAAATGATAATTAAATGGTATGCCCTTTTATTGGGAATTTTAAAGATATATATTCACCAGTAAAAATTGTGGAAGCGAGGTTTTCATCTTGGGTAAAGAAACGTGGATTGGCTTTGCCGGAACATACACAAAGAAGGAAAGCGAAGGAATCTATTCATTTGTATTGGATACAAAAGAGGAAAAAATAAAAGATGTTAAGGTAGCTGCAAAAATCGAAAATCCTACTTATCTATGGATCACGAAGGATAATCGTTACCTTTATTCAGTAGCCAAAGAGGGTGACCTAGGGGGAGTGGCAAGTTTTGCCATCCATAAAGAAACTGGAACCCTTTCAAAAATAAATACCCAATTAGCTGCCGGTTCACCCCCCTGTCATGTGTCGACGGATGATCAAGGTCAGTATCTTCTCAGTTCCAACTATCATAAAGGTACGGCAGAATTGTACCCTTTAAATACTCAAACCGGAGAGATTCTCCCTTTAGCCTCGATGGCTCAACATGAAGGTTCCGGACCGGATCATCGTCAGGAAAAGGCCCATACCCATTTTGCAGGATTTACTCCTGATGGGAAATATATAATTGCGATTGACTTAGGAAGCGATGTCGTCTATACCTACAAAAATGTTGAGGGAAAACTGCAGGAGGTTTCCAAACTGAAGGTTAGACCGGGAAGCGGACCTAGACATATCGTTTTTCATCCGAAAAAACCTTCCATAGCCTATTTGATTACGGAATTAAGTTCTGAGGTCATTGTTCTTGAATATCATGAAGAAAATGGTAGCTTGCGGGAGCTGGAACGAAAATCATTGATTCCCGAGGATTTTACGGAAAACAATCAATCCAGCGCCATTCACATCACGTCTGATGGCCATTTCGTTTATGCCGCAAACCGCGGTCATAACTCCATAGCCATTTTCCGGACCGATGAGGAATCGGGAGGATTGGAATTTGTCGATTGGGTATCGACGGAAGGAAATTGGCCCCGGGATTTTGTCCTCGACCCTACCGAGAGATTCTTGGTAGCCTCCAATCAGGAGTCCGATAACCTTGTCTTATTTAAACGGAGTGAAGAAACCGGAAGACTGGAACTTTTACAAAAGGATGTTAAGGTTCCGGAAGTGGTATGTGTAAAATTTTTAAACTAACGAAATTTAAGGTCAGCAAGGAAAAGTTGAATATGTAAGAGCAAAGGCCGGACAGAAATTTCCGGTCTTTTCCATTTATATAAATACTATAATTATATTAAAAACAATATAAATATCGAACATTTAAAGAATTTATCACAATTTGTCGGAAAAAATGGGGTATTATATAGATATACGATTTTTCCAATATTTGAAACGCAAGAGAACTTCCTTTTGCCTTGGAGAAATCCTAAAATCTGGGCGAAATGCTTAAGGAGGGATTTCGTTGGAGAGTTCAATGGAGGAAATTTTGAAAAAAATTATCCGGATTGACAAGAATGCCGACTCACTAAAGAAAAATTTGGAAGATGAGCTGAAAGCAAAATTGGAACAAGTAGAAACAGAGATTGAACGTTTGAAAACGGAGATTGTCCTCGGGGCAAAAGAAAAGGCAAAAAGCATGAAGGAAATAGAGCTTGAAAAAGCAACCAAGGAAGCGGAGGAAATCATTGCCAGGGGGAAGGAAAGGGCCCTGGAACTCCAGCAAAACTATAAGGAAAGGAAAGCGACCCTCATCCCGGAAATTTTTCAAGAAATCATATAATCAGGTGATCAAATGGCACGAAAATCCATGTATGATGTTCTCAATGCAAAAATAGCCGCCATGCATAGCAAGCTTCTGACCGATGAGGATTATAAGAAGCTAATTGTTCTGAAAAGTCCCGCAGACATTGCACGATATTTGAAAGCCAATACCGAGTATCGGCCCTTTTTGGAACAGGTAAACCTAGATTCCGTCAGCCGTGTGGATTTGGAAAAGATTTTTGAGGAGAGGTTGGTCGATATCCTAACCAGGCTTGCCAAGTATTGTGAAGGGCCATATAAAGGTTTTATCAAAAGTTTTTTTATGAAGTATGAAATCGACGAACTTAAGGAGATTGCAAGACAAATCCATATTGATGGAAAATCTGGAGAACCTTCCAGGGGAATGGCTTTCATCAAACGGAACAGGCGGATTGCCATGGCTAAAGTCATTTCCGCCAAGTCCATTACCGATTTGATTCATGCCCTGGAAGAGACGGTCTATTTTCCCCTCTTAAAAAGTTTGCTCCAGGAAACGGAAGATGGGGAAAAAAGACTTTTCAGCTTTGAAATGACCTTGGATAAAGCTTATTTTTATGCATTAAAAGAAAACGCATACAAATTAAAGAAACGGGATCGGCTCGTTTTTAAGGAACTCATGGGAACCTATATCGATATGATTAACATCCAGCTCATCTACCGGGGGAAGAAATATTACAAATTGTCCCCGGAGGAATTATTTAACTATTCGATGGATGATGGCTTTCGGTTCAACTATAAAAAGATCCTGCAATTATGTTACACCAAAAATGACCAGGAATTTAAGGCGATCGTTGGGGAAACCCCTTACGCCTTTATGCTAAAAGGGGATCCGAACCAGGATCTTTTTATGGAAAGGCGGATGAATCGGTATATGTATTATCAATGCAGGTCCGCCCTGAACAAGTTTGCCGGTGATATATCTTCTTTGCTAGCTTTCTTGCAATTGGTGGAATTTGAAATCAAGGATCTGATCTCCCTCATTGAAAACGTCCGGTACGGAATGGAGTATGAGGAGGCCCGGAACTACTTGATAAAGGCCATATGATATGGATTGCGAGGTGATTTCATGGCCATTGTAAAGATGGAAATGCTGAATTTGGTTGGCATGATGGATGACGTGGATGAAATTGCCAGGTATCTGGTTCTTTCCTCGTCGGTCCATATGATTAATGCAGTGACAGAAATCAAGAACAACAATTTTTCGATTTTGGAGGCACAGGCAAATGTCGATGCATTAATCGACTACAACTATATTAAACAATATGTCTCCCAAAAGGATTTGGACGGCACAGCAGAAAAACTGCGCAACCTGTCCGATATATTGGGAATCAAGAACAAAGTCTATTCATCCCATCTCCAAGGGTCGTATGATTTCAGGAAAGACATGGAGACGGTGCAGGAACTGTACGGAAAAATCAAGGACCGGCATGAAGTCTACCAGCGCCTGTGCAAAGATTTGGAAGAACTGAAGGAGCTGGAGACTTATCTGAACTGCATTAAGTCCACGAACATCGATTTGAATGAAGCCCTGGATATGAAATATGTTTCCCTTCGCTTCGGCAAACTGTCCAAGTACGATATGGATAAATTGAAAAAGAACTATGAAAATATTCCCGCCATTGTCCTGAAACTGGATTCGGGTGCTGAAGGGGTAACGATTGCGGTCCTTACACCAAAATATATGGAAATCGAAGTGAACCGGTTTTTAACCTCCCTTAACTTCGATGAATTTATCCCCCATTTCCGCTTTCATGGAACACCGAAGGATTGGCTGGAATCCCTACAGGTGAAAAAGGAGGAAATTGTTGGGGAAATCAATTCCATCCGGCGGGAGCTTCAGGATTTTAAAAAGAACTATGAAAAGGATATTCAAACCTCTTACTCTAGGCTCATGCTGGAATACAAAGTGGAAGAATTAAAGTCCAATATGGTGGTCACCGAGCAGTTTTTCTATTCCCTTGCCTGGGTACCGGTCACAAAGAAAGAGAAGCTGGTCCGGTTTTTGGAAAAATATGATGACCGCCTGATCATGGTTTTCAGGAAGGATGAGGAGCTGAAGGGAGCCATTCATCCGCCGACTTACCTGAAAAACCATAAACTCTTGCGTCCCTTTGAATCGATGCTGAAGATGTATGGAATTCCATCCTACAATGAAGTCGATCCGACTCCCTTTATGGGAATCAGCTATATGTTGCTATTCGGAGCCATGTTCGGGGATCTTGGCCAGGGATTTATCCTCTTTCTGATGGGCCTATTTCTGAAAAAGAAAATGAGGCGCCCGAACCTTGGTGGAATTCTTTCAAGTCTCGGGATCTGTTCGATGATCTTTGGTCTGATATACGGGAGCATCTTCGGTTTTGAGGATGTCATTAAAGGGACCATCATAAAACCGTTAAAACCGATGGAGAACATCAATTTTATGCTGATTGCCGCCATCGTTTTGGGAGTTATCCTCCTTTCCGTTGGTTATTTCTATAATCTCTATAATTCTATGAAACGGAAGGATATTGAAAATGGCCTATTGGGGCATAACGGGCTTGCGGGGCTTTTGTTTTTCTGGCTCCTTTTGTACTTTATCCTCGTGAAGCTAGGAATGGTACAGGGAATCCTGCCCGATGGCCTGGCCGTTACTGTGCTTGTCCTATTGCTTGCGGTGACATTGCTGAAGGAACCGCTCGCAAATCTTCTGAAAAAGGAACGGCCCCTGCATCATTCAAAAAAATCCGATTATTACGTTGAAGAGAGCTTTGGGGTCATCGAATTCCTCCTTTCCCTATTCAGCAATACCCTATCCTTTATCCGGGTAGGTGCCTTTGCCATAAACCACGTAGGTTTATTTATGGCCTTTGAAACCCTGTCCCATATGATGGCAAGTGAGGTCCTGGGTATTTTTATGATCATCCTCGGAAATATTGTCATCATCTGTCTTGAAGGGTTGATCGTCTTTATTCAAGGGTTAAGGCTCGAGTACTATGAACTTTTCAGCAAATTTTACGACGGGAGCGGTTATGAATTCGAACCGGCCCATATTCAAACGGTTAAAACCAGTGTCAACTAATCAACTACATTATCAAACTAGAAAATGGAGTGGGGAAAATGTACACATTTTTGGTTATTGCAGTATTGATCATTACAGTTACCATCGCACGGGGAATCATTAAATTATTCAAAAATGAAGTATATAACAAATCCGAAATTAAAAAGGAATTAAAATACAACCTTTTTTCCTTTGTACCGGTTTTGGCGATTTTGCTCATCTCCTTTGTACCGGATGTAGCCCATGCAGCCGGGGAAGCGACCACCCTTGGTGACGGTCTCGGATTTTTGGCTGCCTCCCTCAGTACCGGTCTTGCCTGTATCGGTTCAGGGGTTGCCGTTGGTTCTGTTGGTTCCGCTGCCCTAGGTGCCGTTTCCGAAGATCCGAAAATCCTCGGTAAAACCCTTATTTTCGTTGGTCTTGCCGAAGGGATTGCCATCTACGGTTTGATTATTTCCATCATGATTCTTGGCCGTCTGTAAAGGACGTGATGTTCGTGAAACAATTTTTGCTGAGCCATAGCCGTGATACCCTGGTGGCCCTGCGCCTGGCCGGAGTCAAAGGGATTCTTACCGAATCAACAGAAGAGGCTGAAAAGGAATTGGATGTCCTCATGAACGATCCGGATATCGGGATTCTTTTGATTACGGAAAAATTGGCGGAGGATTTACGGGAACGGATTGATCAGATTAAGGAAAAATCCCTGTTTCCCCTGATTGTGGAAATTCCCGATCGCCATGGAACCATCAAAGACCCGAACTATATTTTGAACTATGTGAAGGAATCGGTGGGCATTTAACAATGAGGTGGTCAAATGATAACGATTGATGAAAAACTGGAACTGTTTACGAAAATCATTTTTGAAAAAATTGAAAAGGAAAACGGCGCCCAAATAGAGGAATTTGAAAGAAAATATGGGAACCTTGTGGAAGAAAGGAAGGAACAATTCCAGAAAGAGGCGGAACGGATTCTCCGCAATAGTGAACGGGAAATAGAAAGGGAGAAGACCCGCATCCTTTCCCGGGCAAAGGTGGAGGAAAAAAAGCTTTTAAGAAATACGGAAAAGGCCATGTTTGATGAAACAATCGATGCCCTTTTGGAATATGGAAAAGGGTACAGAAAAACGGAGGAATATAGGCAAAAGGCTTCCTCCGAGTTGGCNGCGGTCCTTGCCAATNTGGAATCGGAGGAAATAGAAATCCGAGCCCATAGTGAGGATATCCTCCGGTTCCAGGAACTTGTTGATCCATTGTTGCAAGGAAAAAAGGTGCATTGGATCGCCGATGAAGATGTCATCGGAGGATTTATTTTACGGGAACCTTCCCTTGGAATTCGATATGACATGTCCATTGCCGGAAAAATATTGGCTTCAAGGGAGACCATCGGCAGCATGCTGGTGAAAAGTTTACAGTAGGTGGTGATGTCATGGACAGTCAAATCGGCGTGATTAAATATATTAACGGTCCGGTCCTTAGGGCAAGCGGCATGGAAAATTTTAAAATGCGGGAAATGGTCACCGTCGGACCGAAACGGCTCATTGGTGAAGTTATTTCCCTGGAAGGTGGAGAGGGGACCATCCAGGTTTATGAAGAAACTGCCGGGCTGAAGGTGGGGGATGAAGTCCGATCCACCGGCAAGCCCCTATCGGTAAAACTGGGACCTGGCATTATCGGGAATATTTTTGACGGGATCCAAAGACCCTTGGAGCAAATTTATTCGGCCTTTGGAGGATTTATCGGTGAAGGTATTGGGTTAATTTCCATTGATTTGGATAAAGAATGGGACGTAGTAATGGAAGCGAAGGTAGGAGATGTTCTTTCCCCCGGAGATCGGTTCGGTTATGTGCAGGAGTCACCGCTTATAAAACATTATTTGATGGTGCCCCCGGGTGTATCCGGAGAGGTTGTCTCTGCCCGGGAAAGCGGTACTTACAATTTGGAAACGGTGCTTCTTAAGGTTCAGGGCAAAAAGGACCTTCATGAGCTGAAAATGTACCAGGAGTGGCCGGTCCGGATCCCTAGGCCGGTCTTGGAACGCCGGTCCATCGAAAGACCCCTTATTACCGGGCAGCGGGTTATCGACACTTTCTTCCCGATTGTGAAGGGCGGGACGGCAGCCATCCCGGGCGGATTCGGTACAGGAAAGACGATGACCCAGCACCAGCTTGCCAAATGGAGCGATGCGGACATTATTGTTTATATCGGGTGCGGTGAACGGGGAAATGAGATGACGGAGGTTTTGGAGGACTTCCCGAAACTTGTGGACCCGGAATCGGGATTGCCCCTGATGAACCGGACCATCCTGATAGCCAACACTTCGAACATGCCGGTTGCGGCCCGGGAAGCATCCATCTATACCGGGATTACCATTGCCGAATATTATCGGGATATGGGTTATCACGTGGCGGTAATGGCCGACTCCACCTCCCGATGGGCGGAAGCACTGCGGGAAATCTCCGGCCGCCTGGAGGAAATGCCAGCGGAAGAAGGGTATCCGGCTTACTTGCCTTCCCGGCTTGCGGAGTTTTATGAACGGGCAGGCTATGTCGTTACGCTTGGTAAAAAGGAAGGGNCGGTAACTGTCATTGGGGCGGTTTCACCAGCCGGCGGAGATTTTTCGGAACCGGTTACCCAAAACACGAAGCGGTTTGTCGGAAGTTTTCTTGGGCTTGATAAGAAGCTTGCCTACTCTCGCCATTATCCGGCCATCAACTGGCTTTCCAGCTACAGCAACTACCTATCCGATCTGTCCGACTGGTATGCCAAAGAAGTGGCGGAAGATATGATGGATCTTCGGGCACTGGCCATGAAGCTGCTTCAGGAAGAAGCAAAACTTCTTGAGATTGTAAAACTTGTCGGCGAAGATGTGTTGCCGGACCGGGAACGATTGGTGCTCGAGATTGCGAAGGTAATCAAAGTGGGTTTTTTGCAACAGAATGCCTACCATCAGGATGATACGTACGTTCCGCTTCATAAACAGTATCGGATGCTGAAGGTTATCAAAATACTGTATGAAGAAGCAAACCGGGCTATAGCTGAAGAGATTCCCATTGCCCGTGTCCGCAATGATGACCTTTTCAACGAAATTTTGCGGATGAAATATTTCATTCCGAATCATTATACCGATGAATTCGACCTTTTGGAGAATAAGATTAGAGAGTATTACAGGACGCTCATTAATGTTTATAAAGGGTAGAAGGTGTATAACATGATCAAAGAGTATACCCATATTCAAAAAATTGAAGGGCCATTAATGGTGGTAAAAGGTGTTTCCGGCGCCTCCTATGATGAAATTGTGGAAATCCAGACCCCAGATGGGTTGAAACATGGTAAAGTCGTTCAGCTGGAAGGGGATATGGCGGTTATCCAAGTATTTGAAACGACATCCAATATGTCAATCAAGGATGTGTCCGTCCGGTTTTCCGGGAAACCCCTCGAAATCCAGCTTTCCAAGGAAATTCTTGGTCGGGAATTTAACGGCATTGGGGAACCTATTGATGGAGGCGGTGATATTTATGGAGGAATTAGGGCGGATGTAAATGGACGTCCGATGAATCCGGTAGCCCGGAAATATCCGCGGAACTTTATCCAAACCGGCATATCCTCCATTGATGGGTTAACGACTTTGATTCGGGGACAGAAACTACCGATTTTCTCCGGAAACGGTCTTCCCCATAATCAGATAGCCGCCCAAATTGTAAAGCAGGCAAAAATCTTTGATGACGAAAACAGTGAATTTGTCATTGTTTTTGCCGCTATGGGGGTAAAGCACGATGATGCCCATTATTTCAGAAAAGTATTTGAAGAATGGGGAGTGCTCGATCGGGTTGTCATGTTCGTGAACCTGGCGGAAAGTCCGGTAGTTGAGCGGATTTCGACCCCGAGATGTGCCCTGACCGCTGCGGAGTATCTCGCCTTTACGGAAAACATGCATGTGCTTGTCATTATGACGGATATGACCAGTTACTGTGAAGCTTTGCGGGAAATATCCGCGTCCCGGGAGGAAGTGCCGGGACGGAAAGGTTATCCCGGATATTTATACTCAGACCTAGCCAGTCTTTATGAACGGGCCGGCATGATGGAAGGCTCCAGGGGAAGCATTACCCAGATCCCGATTTTAACGATGCCAAACGATGATATCACCCACCCGATCCCGGACTTAACGGGTTATATTACGGAAGGACAAATCGTTCTCAGCCGGGAATTGTTCCAAAAGAATATTTATCCGCCGGTCAATATTTTGCCTTCCTTATCCCGTCTGATGAAGGATGGGATCGGGGAAGGATTTACCCGTTCCGACCACCCCGATGTTGCCAACCAGGTGTTCGCAGCCTATTCCAAGGTGCAGGATATTTTGGCCTTGGCGCAAATTATCGGTGAGGAGGAACTTTCCGAGGTGGACAAGAAGTACCTGGAATTTGGTCGGGCTTTTGACGAAAAGTTCCTCAGCCAGGACTTTAATGAAAATCGGGATATCGATGAAACGTTGGAACTGGCATGGGATATTTTATCCATTCTCCCGAAAACCGAGCTGGAGCGGATCAATCCGAAGGTTGTCGAGGAACATTACAGGGGGTGAGTAGGTGGATACCAATATTGCCCCGACAAAAACGAACCTTTTGGCTGCAAAGGCTACTTTGGATTTTTCCAAAGAAGGCTTTGAACTTTTAGATAAAAAGCGGAATGTTTTGATTCGCGAAATGATGGGCTTCATGGATCGGGCTCGGGAAATACAAGAAAAGATGGATAAGACCTTTAAGGAAGCGTATGAGGCACTAATGATGGCCAATCTAACCTTAGGTGTTGCCACCGTTTCGGAAATTGCCGAAACCGTTCCGGAAAATGGTCATTTTGATGTATTGTACAAAAGTGTGATGGGGGTTGAAATCCCGAAGATCAAATATGAAAAAAAGGAACCTGCCCCTACCTATAGTTTTTTCCAGACGAATCCGGCGATGGATGATGCCTTTAAAAAGCTATGGGAAATAAAATATCTTGTCATGGAATTGGCCGAAATCGAGACAAGTGTATATCGGCTCGCCAAGGAAATCAAGAAAACCCAAAAGCGGGCAAATGCCTTGGAGAATATTCAAATTCCGAAGTATGGTGAAATGGTCAAATATATTTCCGACGTGTTGGAGGAAAAGGATCGGGAAGATTTCTACCGGCTCAAGGTTGTTAAGAAAAAACGACTGAAGAAAAAAATGCACTCCTAATCCGAAAATAGCGTTCTCCCTAACTATTGACATATATTTTTAATCTACCCCCAGTCCCTTTATGGATGGGGGTTTTATCTTTTTTGAACCAAAAGAAGAAACATTCACAAAAATGTAATTGAAAAGCAAAGAAGGATGAATTAGGATAGAAATAGGGTATTGAAAACGCTTGCGTTTCCGAATATTTATTTTTTTATTATTTTACAGGTTATTTAATGCCTTTTTGTGCAAACGCATGCACATTGAGGTATGGACGAACCGCTAAAGGAGGAGATCAGAAGGGCGATTTCATCCATACAGATTTTCAAGTTTGACCGATTGTAACCAATTTTCTAAAGGTAGAGGAGGATTGGAATTGATTAAAAACCGACGTTTTCGGAAATTTTTAGCTGTCTTTCTATCAATTTTAATGCTTACTAACTTTTATGGAAGTTCTTTTTCTTACAAGGCCATTGCAAAAGATGTAAAGGATGTTCTTAGCCCGATTGTTTATAAAGACGGGACGGTCGTTTTTAATTATCTTGGAGAAGCCGGTACAAGATCGGTTACTGTTCCTGGTTCCTTCAATGAATGGGATACTTCCAAGGATTCTATGACGAATGTGGATGGCGTCTGGACATTATCCAAGAAGCTTGTGCCTGGTGTTTATGAATATAAATTTTATGTTGATGGACAGTGGATTCATGATCCGTTGAATCCCCATATTCAAAATGATAATAGTGTCGTTATTGTGCCAGGCGTTCAAATTGAAGCCCCAACGGCTGTAGAAATTGGGGATGAAGTGTACCTTTCGGCAAAATTTGTTAATGAAACAGGAGAGAAAAAGGATATTGAAGCAACTTGGTCGTTAGACGGGGATTCTGAAGGAGTGGAGCTGGAAGGAAATAAACTGACAATCACCGGATCTGCCAAAGGAAATACAACCTTTATTCTCAAAGCCAGCTTTGGTGAATATGTCACAGAACACCAGATCAGGATCCTAAGTACAATGTATGAATACACGATCAACTATTACCGGAATGATGGAAAACAAATGGAATGGGATATGTGGATTTGGGAAGATGGTAAGTCTGGAAATGCATATCCTTTTACGACCAAAGCCGGTGAATTTGCCCAGGCAAAGCTTAAATTCGAATCCAGAAAAATCAACGTTATCACTCGACCGGGAAACTGGTCTACCCAGGAAGTTGAACGGGTAGTTCAAGTTCCAGAAGGCCAAACTTCGGTAGAGGTTTGGATTGTACAAGATATCAAAGATGTTTTTTATAATCGGGAAGACGTGGTGATTCCGGATGATACCGAAGTGATCCCTCGCTATGTCCAATTTACCTATGTAAGACCGGACCATCAATATCAGGATTGGGATCTTTGGGTTTGGTCAACCGGGAGTATGGATGGGGCGGTTTCCTTTGATCAAATAACGGATAAAGGAGCCGTTGCCAAGTTTGAAATCGGAAAAAATGCCACTAATGTCGGCTTTATCATTCGTAAGGGGGGAGACGCTTGGTCGGCTAAGGACGTGGAACAAGACCGGTTTATTCCCATCGATGCAACGGAAACCTTAACGAAGGTAATTGCCCATAGTGGAGTACCGGAAATCTATGTTTTGCCGACCATAAAAGGGCCGGTCCTGGAAGAAGGACGTATGACCTTCTATTATCGAGATCCGCAACTATATGAGCAAAACGCCATGCACACCATTGACAAGGTAGAGCTGAAATTTGGTGGAAAGACCTATGAAATGGTTTACGTTGAACAAGATGAGTTATTCCGTCTTGTTCTGGAGGATATTCCGGAAGGTGTCCATGAATATTCCTATCTCGTTACGAAGGATGGCACCACGTATGAAGTTACCGACCCTTATAATACGAAAGAAGGGAAGTCTGTTGTCGAGTTAAGGAAGGGACATTTTGAGCTTGCTGCCAAGGTCAACCCTTCCAAAATCGATTATAACCAAAATGCAGTTGTATCTTTGGAAGTGACAACCAAGGATGATATTGGAATTCGCGAAATCTACATTGACGCCACCCCGATTGGTGGGCCGGAAAAACTTGTAGTCGATCCTTCCCTTTTGAAACAAACTTTGGCGGTGAAGGATTCGGTGCCGGCAGGGGTGAAAGAATTAACGGTAACCCTTGTTGACGAATTTGGAAATAAACATTCCGAAACCTTCTCCCTTGAAGTCTTGCCTCGTGTTTCCCAGGGAAAATTGGACTTTGACTGGGATGAAGCCCGTATTTACTTTTTGCTAACCGATCGCTTCTTTGATGGAGATCCGACAAATAATCCACTACCGGAGGAAGGATATGATCCGAATCATCCGGAAGCCTTCCATGGCGGTGATTTCCAAGGAATCATTGATAAGCTCGATTATTTGGAGGATTTGGGAATTAATACAATCTGGATTACCCCGATTGTCGATAATATTGATTTCAATCAAGGGTCCGGTTTGAAAACCGTTGAAGGTTTAGCGGCGAAACAATACGCTTACCACGGCTATTGGGCTGAAGATTTCACAAAACTGGAAGCCCGTTTGGGAGATATTGAAACCTTTAAAACACTCATTGATGAAGCCCACAACCGGGGAATCAAAATCATGGTTGACGTAGTTTTAAACCATGCAGGCTATGGTACAAAGAACTCCGAAATGTTTAAGGGTATGCTTAGGGAAGACCCCGAACCGGGAAATCCGCAAAAAGAAGAACTCTCCGGTTTGCCTGACTTTAAAACGGAAGATCCAGTAGTCCGAGAAAAATTGATTGAGTGGCAAACGGCATGGCTGGAAATTCTCCGAACGGATCGGGGAGACACCATCGATTATTTCCGGGTAGATACGGTCAAGCATGTGGAAGATACCACATGGAAAGCCTTCAAAAATGCCCTTACAGAAATCAAACCAAACTTCAAGCTGATTGGCGAATATTGGGGTGCCGGTTTTGAAGACTATGGCCAACTCCGAAGCGGACAAATGGATTCCTTGTTGGACTTCAACTTTAAAGATATTGCCAAGGATTTCGTAAGTGGAAACATTGAAAAGGCGGAAGACCTTTTGGTCAAAAGAAACGAAAAAATCGACAATACCGCAACCTTGGGCCAATTTTTAAGTAGCCATGATGAAGATGGTTTCCTCTACACTTTGGGAGGAGACATCGGCAAATTTATGGTTGCCGCATCATTGCAGATTACCGCAAAGGGTCAACCAGTCATTTATTATGGTGAAGAAATTGGCCAATCCGGAAAATCAGGATGGGATGTCCGGGATGGTGTCCATTACAGCTTTGGAGAAAACAGGTCCTCCTTTGACTGGTCGAAATTGGAAAACGGGGACAAAACTGCCCTTCTCCTCCATGGGCATTATAAAAAATTGCTCCATATCCGGGATACCTATTCCAAGGTATTCTCAAAAGGAACAAGAACATGGGTTGCAGGGGGAGATCAAGAACAATATTCAATCCATAAGCGGGATTTTGAAGGTCAAACCCTTTATGTCGGATTAAATATTTCCTCTGACGAAAAAACAGCTAGCTTTCATGTGGATGAAAAAGCGGGCACAGTTTTGAAAGATTTATATAATGGCGGAACTTATGTGGTTTCCGATGAAGGGATTGTTTCTGTGACCATTCCGAAGAATTTGGATGGAGGTACCATTATACTGGTCGCAAATGATGAAGGGAAAGATGATCCAGGAAAAGATGAGTCAGGAAAAGACGAAGGAGCGAAAGACCCTGGAAAAACGGAAGATCAATCCGGCCAAAAACCGCATGATGGTGATAAAGGGAACGATGATTCGAAGGGGAATCTTGATGGTAAGGAAGGAAAGGATGACCAAGGGAAAAAATTGCCTTCCACTGCTACCAACCTTTATCAAGTAGCTATCTTTGGTATGATTCTTCTTGCGATCAGCATGTTGTTGTTTTATCGAAGACGAAAAGAAACGAGTTGTTAATCTATTTCCCCCGGAGCTATCCTTCGGGGGAATTTCATTGACTGGCTGGATAGCGGTTTTTTACGAACCGTTCAACATGTTTTATGAATACGATTCCACAGCTTTTGCACAAAATTTCGCAGTCGGAAATGGAAAGGGAAACTTAGCCGATTATTACCTCAAGGTTTCAAAACGAAGTAAAGTGTTGATGTATCAAGGATTTGTTATTGGCCAAAGGAAATGGATTGAAATGTATTTGTAACATTCTTCGTTTTGTCAAAAATTAAAAGGAATTTTCCCCTTGACTTAGGAGAATAATCTATGATACTTTTAAATCAGGAAATGCAAACGTTTGCTCAAAACCTGCTTTCAAAATCCTTTTTTATTGAAATTTTAAGAAAGCCTTTTCAAAGTTCCTTGTGATAAAAGGTATTAAAAAAGGGAAGCCTAATCAACAGAGTTATTAGGGTTCGAAGCTTAAGGAGGAGAGAACAATCGAATTCTCGGCAATATTACACAGACCAGAAAGCGAGTATGCATACCTCTATGATAAAGATACGATGCATATTCGAATCCGCACAAAGAAAGACGACGTAAAAGAAGTCCGGTATTTGGGTGGTGATCCTTACTCCTACGTACAGGAAAAATGGTATTTGCATGAAAAGCCCATGAAACTTGTGGCTTCAACCAAATATCACGATTATTGGATGATTGAAACAACTGCGCCATTTCGCCGGCTTTGTTACGGATTTCATCTAATCGGAAATGATGGTACGGAAGTATTTTATGGTGATAAGGGAGTCATGCCTTATACAGAAGAGGTATTAGCCCGAAACAGTAGCCTATATTTCCGCCTACCTTATTTCCATGAAATCGACCGTTTTAAGGCTCCGGAATGGGTAAAGGGAACGATTTGGTATCAAATTTTCCCGGAACGCTTTGCAAATGGAGATCCGTCCAATGATCCGGAAGGGGTTCTTCCGTGGGGAAGCAAGGAACACCCCTCCAGAGATGATTTTTATGGCGGGGATTTGCAAGGGGTTATTGACCATTTGGATTATTTGAAGGATTTGGGGATAAACGGCATTTATTTCTGCCCAATTTTTAAAGCAAAGTCGAATCATAAATACGATACGATAGATTATTTGGAGATTGACCCGGACTTCGGTGATAAGGAAACCTTTAAAAAATTGGTGGAGGAAGCCCATAAGCGGGGAATTCGGATCATGCTGGATGCGGTATTTAATCATATCGGCATTGCATCCCCCCAATGGAAAGATGTTTTGCTTCACCAAGAGAAGTCCCGGTATAAAGACTGGTTCCATATTCACAAATTCCCTGTAGAGGATGTAACAAAACTATCCACGGAGGAATTAGAATCCGTCGGTGCCCTGAGTTATGATACCTTTGCTTTCACAGGGCATATGCCTAAGCTAAATACAGCTAATAAGGAAGTACAGGATTATTTATTGAACATTGCTACTTACTGGATCAAAGAATTTGATATTGATGCTTGGAGACTTGATGTAGCCAACGAAGTCGACCATCAATTTTGGAAACGATTTAATAAGGAAGTAAGAGCTATCAAAGATGATATATACATTCTTGGCGAAATCTGGCACTCTTCCCAAAGTTGGCTAAATGGCGATGAATTTCATGCCGTCATGAACTATGCCTTTACGGATTTGATTAACGAGTTCTTTGTGAAACAAACGATTTCTCCTACCGATCTCGTATCCGGACTGAATGAACAGCTAATGTTGTACCGTCAACAAACAAATGAAGTGATGTTCAACATGCTGGATTCCCATGATACGGCTCGGATATTGACGGTAGCCAATGGGGATAAAGATTTGGTGAAATCCGCTCTTACCTTCATGTTCCTGCAACACGGCTCGCCTTGCATTTACTATGGGACAGAAGTTGGTATGGAAGGCCATAACGACCCTGACTGCCGGAAATGCATGGTTTGGGAACCGGAAAAGCAGGATCAGGATATGTTGGCATTTATGAAATCATTGATTTCCTTAAGAAAACGCCATCAAGGTCTGCTGAGCCATGGTGAACTTCACTGGCATGACATCCGGGACGAAGAAAAGCTCGTTGGTATGACCCGTAAGCTGGATGGAAGGACATTAAGTGCCTACTTTAATCAAGGTGAAGAAACGTTGGAAATCCCGAAAGCAAGTGGGCTGAATCTAGAATTCTCCCATTTGGCAAAGGTGGAAGGAGAATCGCTGACGATCTCACCTAAAGGATTCGTCATTTTGACCAATTAGTAACATGACTCTGGTATTATCGCATTTTTGCGATAACATATATGAAATTTTACCTTTTTAATACTTAAGGAGGATGCATGATGAAAAAGAAATGGTCTTTACTGGCAATGCTGTTTGCAAGTCTATTGCTATTCTTGACAGCTTGCGGTGGGGGAGATGATTCTTCCAAAGGAACCGATGATAAAAAAGGTGGCGACGAAGGTAGCAAGGAAAAGGTTACCCTTCAAGTAGGCGTAAGCGCAGACTATGTTGACTATGTAAAAGAAATCGCCCCGAAATTTGAAGAAGAAAATAATGTAAAGATTGAAGTAGTAGAAAGAGACATGTTCGAAACTTTGGAAGCCCTTCCGTTAGATGGTCCTGCAAATCTTGCTCCGGACGTAATGATCGCTCCTTATGACCGGATCGGTAACTTGGGACAACAAGGTCACTTGGCAGAAGTAAAATTGCCGACAGATGGACGTTATGCAGACAATGATGCTTTACAAGTAACAATCAATGGAAAAACCTATGGCTATCCGATGGTTATTGAAGCCCTCGTATTGTATTACAATAAAGATTTGATTGATAAAGCACCGGCAACCTTTGATGAGTTGGAAGCTTTAACAAAAGATGAACGCTTTGCTTTCAAAGATGAAGCCGGTAAGAGCACAGCCTTCATGGCAAACTGGCTAGATTTCTACTATGCATACGGATTAATTGCCGGTTATGATGGCTATGTATTCGGAAAGAACGGTACAGATCCTTCCGATATTGGTTTGAACAGTGAAGGTGCCGTAAAAGCCCTTGAATATGCAGCACACTGGTATCAAGATATTTGGCCTCAAGGTATGCTTGACTCTACCACAGCTGGAAACTTTGTCTTGCAAATGTTCACAGAAGGAAAAGCAGCTGCAGTTATTGGCGGTCCTTGGAACGCATCTGATATGAAAGCTTCCGGCATCAACTATGGTGTAACTGCTATCCCGACATTGCCGAACGGTAAGCCATACTCTCCTTTCGGTGGCGGTAAAGGATGGATCATCAGCAACTATTCCGCCCATAAAGATGTCGCTGAAAAATGGTTAGATTATGTAACAAACGCTGATAACCAAACCAAATTGTATGAAAAAACCGGTGAAATCCCTGCCAACGATACAGCCAAAAATAATATTCTAGCCGGAGATAATGAATTAGCAAAAGCGGTAATCAACACTTATGCATCCGCAGTTCCGATGCCGAACATTCCGCAAATGGCAGAAGTTTGGTCACCTGCTGCTACCATGTTCTTCGATGCTGCATCTGGCAAGAAAGATCCGAAGGCAGCTGCTGATGAGCAAGTACAAGTCATTAAACAAAACATTGAACAAAAATATTAATCGGATAACTATTGCTAAAGAAGTTTGGAAAAATTCGGCGGAGAGTTCATCTTCTCTGCCGAAATTTTTTCAATAGGGAGGTAAGGATTGGTGGAAAAAAACTATCATAAAGCGAACCCTACGACTGCCACGTTATTATCCATCATACCTGGATTAGGCCAGTTCTATAATCGGCAGATTTTTAAAGGGATTGTTTTCCTGGCCGTTTTCATCTTGTTTGTTTACCAAATGGCCGTATTTGGTTTTAATGCACTAAGTGGTTTAGTTACTTTGGGATCTACCCCCGGAGAAGACCATTCGCTATTCATGCTAATCTCAGGAACATTGCAACTTCTTGTCGTCATCATCTTCCTTTTCTTTTATATCATGAATCTTTTGGATGCACGGAAAATCGCAAAGTTTTGGCGTGAAGGGAAAAAAGTGAACACGACCATGATGGAAATTTTGCATAACATTTACGAACATGGTTTCCCTTATTTGTTGACCCTTCCCGCATATTTCGCCATGATTTTTGCGATCGTTTTCCCTGTATTGGTAACCATTTTTATTGCTTTTACCAACTATGACTTTTATCATATTCCACCAGCAAATTTAATCGACTGGGTCGGATTTAAAAACTTCTCCAACATCATGATCCTCGGCAGTTATCGTGAGACCTTCTTGGCTGTATTGAGCTGGACGATTATCTGGACCCTTTGTGCAACCACTTTACAAATTACCCTTGGGATTTTAACAGCTGTTGTATTAAATCAAAAGTTCATTAAAGGTAGAAGAATTTTCGGGATTATCTTCCTGCTTCCTTGGGCGGTCCCGGCTTTCATCACCATCATGAGCTTTTCCAACATGTTCAATGACTCAATCGGTGCCATCAACTCACAAGTATTGCCGATTATCAACGCTTTACCTTTTGTTGACATTGGACCATTACCTTGGAAAACGGATCCTTTCTGGACGAAAATTGCCATTATTATGGTACAAGGATGGCTTGGATTCCCCTTTATTTACGTATTGACAACAGGAATCCTACAATCCATACCGGAAGAATTGTACGAAGCGGCAAAAATTGACGGCGCCAATGCATTCCAACGTTTCCGTACCATTACATTCCCATCAATCTTGGCCATTGCAGCGCCGATTTTGATTACCCAATACACAGGTAACTTTAACAATTTCTCCATGATTTATCTGTTCAATGAAGGCGGGCCGGGAAGTATAGGTGCCAATGCCGGATCAACGGACATTTTGATTTCCTGGATTTACAAATTGACAACCGGAACATCACCACAATATCAAGTGGCTGCGGCTGTCACGTTGATCATCTCGCTCATTGTCATTGGCATATCATTAATTCTGTTTAAGAAAACAAAAGCGTTTGAAATGGGGGATTAAGAATGGGCAAAAAAACTGGATCCTACCGATTGGCCCGCTTTTCCGGCAAGTTTTTTACCTACCTTTATCTCGTGGTACTCTCACTCGTCATTATCTACCCGCTATTGATTACCGCGAGTTCAGCATTCAGAACGGGAAACTTGACCGCTTTTTATCTCGATTTAAATATGGATTGGACCTTGGATAATTTTAGACGGTTATTCAATGATACATTGTACGGGAAATGGTATTTAAACACTTTATTCCTTTCCATTTTTACGATGGTCGTTCAAGTGTCCATTGTTACCCTGGCCGGTTATACCTATAGCCGATATCGCTTTGTCGGCAGAAAAAAATCACTCATGTTTTTCCTTGTCGTTCAAATGGTACCGACCACAGCAGCATTGACCGCTTTCTTTGTTATGGCTCTTTTGCTTGGAGCTCTAGATAAAACTTGGTTCTTGGGCTTCCTTTACATTGGTGGCGGTATTCCGATGAACACTTGGTTGATGAAGGGGTACTTCGATACAGTACCTATTGACCTTGATGAATCGGCAAAATTGGATGGTGCAGGTCACTTCCGGATTTTCTTCCAAATTGTTCTGCCGCTAGTCCGTCCCATGATTGCGGTCCAATCGTTGTGGGCCTTTATGGGACCTTTCGGAGAGTACATGTTGGCGAAGTTCTTGCTCCGAACACCGCAAAATTATACCGTAGCGATCGGATTGCAAACCTTTATCAACAATCCCTTTGACCAAAAGGTTGCTCTTTTCGCTGCAGGGGCGATTTTGATTGCTGTACCGATCAGCATCCTGTTCTTCATGTTGCAAAAACACTTTGTATCCGGACTCACCGGCGGCGGTACGAAAGGTTGATGAATCTAAGTTAGGGAAGAGGTTTAAAGATGTCGAATACCGAACGGTTTCCGATCAATTTTTTCAAAAGTATTTGGACGCCTAAGCAAATTTACTTAGGGCGGAAAAATCTCAACTGGTTTCAATTGATATTTATCCTTTTGTTCTTGAATTCCTTACTGGTCATTCCGGTATCGATTCATTATGCAAAAATGGATTCTTACCCGATGGAAAACACTTTTCCCAATACCTATGGGCTCATTGATGAATCGGTAGTAAATACCGTAAAGGGCTTTGACTATGTGGACGGAACCGTTGTTATTGGAAAAAGGTTTTTGCTGGAAAAAGAAACGGGAATCGTCGGGGCTGGGCTTTCCGACACCGAAGTGGAAGAGGTATTAAAAAAGGAAAATGCCCTGATCTTTACGGGAGAGGAGTTGCTCATCAAAGAGGGGGATCATCTCTCCCGGGTCAAATACACAAAGGATTTTGACTTATCGAAAGTTGAAACCGTAAAAGATTTGCAGGATGAAATTTCCCGTCAATGGTTTTTGCAAAATAAAAGTTTTGTTGTAGGCAGTTTCTCATTATTGCTTTTTAGCGTTCTATTGGTCAGTTTTCTTTTCATCGTTTTTGGCTCGGCTCTCTTTATTTACTTTGCACGTAGAAGCAGGATGATTGATGTCGAGTCCTTTAAAGAGTCCGTAAACCTGATCATCAATTGTGCAAGTCTTGGGTCGATTGCAGGCATGATTATCGGACTGATCCACTTTGACATCGTTGTGATGATCATGATCCAGTCACTCGGATTGATCATCATGCTCCTGGCCGTTTTCGTAAAAAGACCGAGTTTTGAGGAAGAAACAGTACATTAACACAAATTACATTGCTTTGGGGTGAATTTGGATGCATCTTAGGCTTTTTGATATCGATCCTTGGAAAGTAAAAACAAAAACCTTGGACAAAACCCATAAACGTCTTCAAGAAAGCTTAACCAGCATCGGAAATGGTTATATGGGAATGAGAGGGAACTTTGAGGAAGGTTATTCCGGTGACCATCATCAAGGTATTTATTTGGCTGGGGTATGGTTCCCGGATAAAACGAAAGTTGGTTGGTGGAAGATTGGCTATCCCGATTATTTTGGCAAGGTTATTAACACCGTTAACTTCATAAAAACGGAAATTTATATAGACGGGGAAAAGCTTGATCTTTACCAAGATAACCTCCTCGATTTTTCCCTTGAATTAAATATGAAGGAAGGAGTATTAAAACGCTCCTTTACGGTCGAGAAAAACGGTAAACAATTTGAGTTCCAAATTGAACGGCTAGTTAGTCTTGATGTCAAGGAATTGTGCTTGATCCGAGTTTCAGTAAAAAGTTTGACCGGTGCTGCTGAAATCAAGATGGTTCCGGCTTTGGACGGAAAGGTGAAAAACGAGGACGCAAACTATGATGAGACCTTCTGGAACCCGGTCGATTCAAAAGAGAATGCCCTTGTCGTCGAAACGAAGCCAAATCCTTTTGGTGTGCCACAATTTACCGTAGCCTGCGTCATGGAAAATCGCGGGGAAGGTTTGGCATTCCAGGAAAATAAAGTAGAGGAAATGGAAGTTTCCCAAGTTTATCAAGGCTCCCTCCAAAAAGGAGAAACGGCTGTCCTTGAAAAACGGGTCTTTGTCACGACCAGCAGGGACTACGAGAAAGATCAGGTACTAAAAGGAGCAGTGGCTATTCTCGAAAAGAATAAGGCGAGAAGCTATGAGGAATTGGTGACAGCCCATACAAGCCTTTGGGCCAAGCGCTGGGACATTGCTGATGTTACCATCGGCGGAGATGAGGCTGCACAGCAGGGAATCCGGTTCAATTTATTCCAGCTCTTTTCCACCTATTACGGGGAAGATGAACGTTTGAACATTGGACCTAAAGGATTCACCGGTGAAAAATACGGGGGAGCTACCTATTGGGATACAGAAGCCTATGCCGTTCCTTTCTACTTGGCAGTGGCAAGCCCGGAAGTGACAAAAAACCTCCTGTTATATAGATATAACCAATTACCTCAGGCAAAGGAAAACGCCCGGAAGTTAGGGTTAAAAGGTGCCTTGTACCCGATGGTTACTTTTACGGGGATTGAGTGCCACAATGAATGGGAAATTACCTTTGAGGAGATTCACCGGAACGGGGCGATGGCCTATGCCATTTACAATTATACAAATTATACCGGTGACGACTCCTATTTAAAGGATAAGGGAATCGAAGTTCTCGTTGAAATCAGTCGGTTCTGGGCCGATCGGGTCCATTTCCATAAAGGAAAAGGTCAATACATGATTCACGGGGTAACGGGACCGAACGAATACGAAAACAATGTGAATAACAACTGGTATACAAACTATATTGCTGCTTGGACTTTAGAGTATACCTTGGAGTCACTCAAACTAATATCCGAAGAAAAACGGGCGTCCCTTCATATCTCTGAGGAGGAATTGGAAAAATGGGCTCATATTAGAGACCATATGTACTTGCCCTATGATGAAGAGCGGCAAATCTTTGTTCAACATGATACATTCCTTGATAAAGATTTGAAAGCAGTGGCTGAACTTTCACCGGAAGATTTACCCTTGAATCAAAATTGGTCTTGGGATCGGATTTTGCGTTCCTGTTTCATTAAACAGGCGGATGTACTGCAAGGAATCTATTTCTTTGGGGATCGTTTCACGGAAGAAGAAAAACGCAGGAACTTTGAATTTTATGAACCGATGACCGTACATGAATCAAGTCTTTCCCCGTGCATTCATTCGGTGATTGCTGCAGAATTACGGAAACTTGATAAAGCTGTCGAACTTTATAAGCGTACAGCCAGACTTGATCTGGATAACTACAACAATGATACGGAAGACGGGCTTCATATCACTTCAATGACTGGAAGTTGGTTATCAATTGTTCATGGGTTTGCTGGAATGCGTACCTTTGGTGGAGAACTTTCCTTTGCACCAATCATTCCTGAGAAGTGGACAGACTATAGTTTCCACATCAATTACCGAGGACGTCTACTTTACATCCATATAACACAAGACCAGGCCAAATTCCGGTTAGTTTCCGGGGAACCTCTAGCCATGAAGATTTATGGCAAGGAAACGGTTGTTTCTGATGAATATATTTGCAAAATAGAAAAGTAGTGTTCCATCACGCCGGGTCAACAAGAACAAAAGTTGGTCCGGCGTTTTTAAATGGAAAAATTTTACCTATAAGGATTTTTTTGGGAGAATATCAAGGGAAGGAAAACGAATTTTTTATTCCGGATCTCCAAAAATTTCAAAAAAATTCGGTAAGAACAGCATTATTTAGACGAATCATGTTTGACCGTGAAAAAAATGAAAATTATATTAATATTAGAAGTAAAGAAAAAGCAGTTAAAGTACAGGTAAATCCTGTATAATCTTTGGTGGATGATTACTTTTTTCCATAAAATCGACAGGGTTATTTGGAATCGTTTTCCTTATGCGCATTTTTATCCCGTTTAACATAAATTCCAATACGAGTTTCATGGGAAAAATATAAGTTGCAAATAGGATCTTGATGTCCGGATGGGATAGGACATTTTTTTACCCATGATTTTTATCTTTTGCAATCCGTCTCCCCAATGTGGTTTTTTAAAGCAATTTACATCAAGGGAAACCTTGGAAATCATACAAGAAAGGAGGAAAATCGAGTGTCAGTCACCATAAAAGATGTAGCCAAAGCGGCTAATGTTGCCCCATCAACGGTTTCCCGGGTCATAGCCGACAGTCCCCGGATCAGTGAGAAGACAAAACGTAAAGTACGGCAAGTGATGAAGGAACTTGGTTACCATCCTAACTTTATTGCCCGAAGTTTAGCCAGCCAGTCCACCAACGTCATCGGGATTGTTTTTCCGGCATCTGGGAATATGGCTTTTCAAAACCCTTTCTATTCGGAAGTTTTGCGGGGGATTAGTGAGGGTGTCCATCAAAAGCATTATGGGATCCAACTTACCACAGGGGCAACGGAGGATGAAATCTATGAAGATGTTGTCCGTATGGTCCAAGGCCGCCGGGTAGACGGGGTAATCATGCTTTATTCCAAGATTAACGATAAGGTTATTCGCTATCTTAGGGAAAAAGAATTTCCCTTTGTCGTTATAGGTAAACCATATGATGATCCTGAGCAAATTACTCATATCGATAATGACAATATTACCGCTGCCAAGGAAGCGACGAAGCATTTGCTTAATCTTGGACATCGACGGATCGGATTTATCGGTGGGGGAAAAGATTTGATGGTTACCGTCACTAGGCTTGAAGGGTATAAAAAGGCGTTGGAGGAATATAACATTCCTATTCGTGAAGATTATATCATTCATGAAGAGTTTCTCTTAAGTGGTGGTAAACATGGGGTTTTGGAGATCATGTCTGCCAAAGAACCTCCTACCGCCCTTGTCGTAGCGGATGATATCATGGCAATGGGTGTCTTAAGAACCCTTCACCTGATGGGGTATGATATCCCTAATTCCATTTCTGTCATTAGCTTTAATAATACGCTCTTTTCGGAGCTGTCATCCCCGCCATTAACCACGGTGGATATCAATATTTTACATTTGGGGATTGAAGCGGTAAAAAATTTGTTGGCGATCATTGAAAACCCGAAAGAGCCGACCAAACGGGTCATTATTCCGCATAAAATTATCGTTAGGAGTTCCTGTGCCAGAATCTAAAGAAAGTGCACGAAGCATCAAAAATACGAATCGGTCATTCCAAAAAAATATCTTTCTGAAAAGGAAACGCATGGAAGGGAAAAAATCCATGCGTTTCTCATTTATTGGGAATTTGCGGAAGTTTAAATGGTTCCTTTTTCTTCATACCCTTGTATTTTTAAGCAGTGACAAGATAGTTCCGATATTTTTCCCGATCACGTGGGTGACACTCTACCAACATTTTTGTTCCCTCTTCCATGTATTCCATCTTCAAAACATGGCTATTCTCATTAAAATAAGAAACAACGTGTCCATCGGAATAGGGAATGTAAAATTCACACTGGACGTAGTTGGAAAATAAATGATTTTTGATTGAAGCGGTTAACTCGTCAATCCCTATCCGATACTTGGCGGAAATATAAATCTCATTTTCTTTTGCCCCAGGAAAACTGAGTCCAGCTAGGTCACATTTATTATAGACGTGGACAATGGGGATATCCTTAACCCCTAAACTTTGCAGTAACCGGTCAGTTACTTCCTTGTGTCCTTGCATATTTGGATTGGAAGCATCAAGGACGTGGAGGATTAAATCAGCATCCAGAACCTCTTCCAAGGTAGAACGGAAGGCTTTGACAAGATGATGGGGCAATTTTTTAATGAAACCGACGGTATCTGCCAGTAAGAAGGTTAAATTGGTTTCTAAAGTAATTTTTCGCACCGAAGTCTCTAGGGTGGCAAATAACATATCCTTTTCAAAAACTTGCTTATCATCATCCGCTTGGTAACGTTCCACCATGGCATTCATGATGGTAGATTTTCCGGCATTCGTATAGCCGATGAGGGAAACAACAGGCAACTGATTCTTTTTTCTTTTACGTCGCTTAATCTCCCGTTGCTCAACTATTTTTTCCAGTTCTTTATTAAGGGCATGGATCCTTTCCTCAATCATTCTCCGGTCCATTTCCAGTTTTGTTTCACCGGCACCGCGATTTTTCAGTCCTGCCCCTCCCCCTTGACGGCCTAAATTTTCATTGGAACCGACAAGCCTTGGCAATTCATATTTTAGGCGGGCCATTTCCACCTGCAATTGGGATTCCTTTGTTTTTGCCCTTTCCGCAAATATATCCAGAATCAGCATCGTCCGATCATACACGTCTGTATCCAACGCTTCTTCCAAATTTCGAATTTGTGTACCGGATAATTCATCATCAAAAATGACAATGTCACATTCGGTTTCTTTTGCCAAGCCTTTTAATTCTTCCAACTTTCCCTTACCGACATAAAAGGCCTTATGGGGACGGGGAGCATTTTGGGTTACCATCCCGACGGTTTCCATTCTGCATGCTTCCGCCAAGTTTCTTAGTTCTTCCATCGAATAGAGAAAATCCTGCTTATCCTGATTTGTATTAACACCAACTAAAATCGCTTTTTTCATAATAAAAAATCCCTCCCATATTCCTGACTTACGCAAGGCTCCTGTTGCGCTCCCGGAAAAGGAAGGGAAAACCATATTTAAACGGAATGAAGCCAGTTTTTGCTTTTCCTTTCAAAAATGAAAGAATAGCGAACTGGGACGAGACGATACCCCATATCCGTACAAACGTACAAATAAAAAAGGGCAGACTCGCCGCCCCTCATTCCACATTTTAAGGTTTCCTTAAAAATAGGCAGACCAATCCTCTTTACTCCCGAGCGCAATCGAGAGCCTTTGACCATATCAAATTATTGGTTCAAAGATTCGATTCTTAGTCTGCAATATACCAACTTGGAAACCCTCCGTTCCTAAAAGTTATTTTTAGTTTAACATAAAGCTTTTTTTTAGGCAATGAACGGTTGGATAATGTTTTATTGTAAAGATTTAAATAGCCTTAGCTTTCGGAAGATCATCGATATAGTGGCAAGCGGCTTGATGTCCTTTTTTCATATCCCCTATTGTTCGTAACTCTGGCTCCTTTTCCCTGCATAGATCCGTTGCAAAGGGACAGCGGGTATGGAACCGGCAACCCGTAGGCGGATTGATTGGGCTTGGCACGTCTCCGGTAAGAACAATACGTTCCCGGACCCGTTCCGGATCTGGAACCGGAATGGCAGACAAGAGGGCAGTAGTATACGGATGTTTCGGATTTTCAAAAATGGAGTGTTTGTCGCCGATTTCCACAATTTTCCCGAGGTACATGACAATGATCCGATCCGAAACATGCCGTACGACACCAAGGTCGTGGGAGATGAAAAGATAGGTTAACTTAAAGTCCCTTTGAAGCCGTTTCAATAAATTCAAAATTTGGGCCTGAATGGACACATCCAAGGCAGAGACAGCCTCATCACAGATGATGAGTTTTGGATTGACCGCTAGTGCCCGGGCAATCCCAATCCGCTGTCGCTGACCACCACTAAATTCATGGGGATAACGATCCGCCTGATACTGGGCAATTCCGACCGTTTCCAATAATTGAAGTGCCCGTTCCCTGCGCTCCTTTTTGGGGACTATGTTTTGAATCGCCATCGCTTCTTCTAAAATCCGGGAAATTGTTTGCCGGGGGTTTAAAGAAGCATAGGGATCCTGAAAAATAATTTGCATATCCTTCCGTCTTTTCCGGAGCTCTTTTTTGGATAAAGAAAGGAGGTTTTTTCCGTCAAAGGTAATTTTCCCCGAGGTCGGCTCTTCCAGTCGAAGGATGGCCCGGCCGGTTGTGGACTTTCCGCATCCCGATTCCCCAACGATACTTAAGGTTTCGCCTTCCTTAACGGAGAAGCTGATGTCGTCAACGGCTTTTACATATCCTACCGTACGACCAAAGATTCCCCCTTTTATAGGGAAATACATTTTTAAGTTTTCAACTTCCAACAATGTCTGGTTCATGTCGGTACCCCCTTGTTTTGGGATTGCCATTCCTCTGAGTGCATTAAACACCGTACTTGATTGTATTCGTTAATGGAAATCAGGCTGGGCATTTTTTCGTGACAAATCTCCTTTGCATGGGGGCATCGGGGGGCAAAGGCACAGCCCTTTGGCATTTCAAAGGGATTCGGTACGGAACCAGGAATGGCGGATAACTCGTCCATATCGATATCATGCCTGGGTAAGGAATTTAAAAGTCCGATGGTGTAAGGATGTTTGGGTGCTTTGAATAATGTTTTCACATCGGAAAATTCCACCACTTTCCCACAATACATCACCGCAACATAATCACATGTTTCGGCAATGACCCCCAAATCATGGCTGATCATAATGACGGACATGTCCCTTTTTCTTTGTAAATCTTTTATTAATTCCAAAATTTGTGCCTGAATGGTTACGTCTAGTGCGGTAGTCGGTTCATCTGCAATTAAAAGTTTCGGACTGCAGGCAAGAGCGATGGCAATCATTACCCGTTGCCTCATCCCACCAGAAAGTTCATGGGGATATTGATCAACCCGCCTTTCCGGGGAAGGAATTCCGACTTCCTGTAACATCTTAATGGCTCTTCTTTTAGCTTCTTCCTTCGATATCCGTTTGTGGGCACGGAAAACCTCTCCTATTTGGTCACCAATGGTGTATACCGGATTTAAGGATGTCATTGGCTCCTGGAAGATCATCGATATTTTGTTTCCACGGATTTCCCGGATCTCGTTTTTGTTCATCTTCAATAGATCTTGACCTTCAAAAAGAATTTCCCCACCGATGATTTTTCCGGGTGTTTGAATAAGTCTTAAGATCGAAAGGGCGGTAATGGACTTCCCTGAACCGGATTCCCCCACAATTCCAAGGGTTTTTCCGGCGGGGACGAAAAAGCTTACGCCATTGACAGCCTTCACCTCCCCTTCATCGGTAAAGAAGGAAGTCCGTAAATCTTTTACTTCCAGCAAGATTTCTGTCATAGTTTCTTTCCCCCCATTTTCGGGTTAGTTTACGTCAATCCGTTTATTTAAATATTTGTAGGATATGTCTACCAAAAGGTTTACAAGAACAAATAAGGTTGCCATGACAAGAACGGTCCCCTGTATGACAGGAAAGTCCCTGGAATTAATGGCATTTACCATTAGACGCCCCATTCCGTTTACGGCAAATACCGTTTCCGTAAGCACTGCTCCTCCCAAAAATCCACCGAACTCCAATCCAGCCACTGTCACTACTGGAATGAGAGCATTTTTTAAAGCGTGTTTAAATATGACGACCCGTTCCTTTAACCCTTTGGCCCTGGCTGTTCTTATATAATCTTGATTGATGACTTCAAGCATGCTGGAGCGGGTCATCCGGGCAATGATGGCAGCACCACCGGTTCCTAAAGTAATGACAGGGAGAACATTTTGCGCTAAAGTCCCCCAACCGGAGGGGGCAAAAATCTGGAATTCGACGGCGAAATATTTGATCAGCATAAGGCCTAGCCAAAAGTTAGGCATGGAAACACCGAATAAAGCTATGAGCATAAGTCCAACATCAATCCAAGAATATTTGCGGATGGCAGATATGATTCCGGCAATCAATCCTAAAAAGACCGCAAGGATTACACTGTAGGTGGCAAGCTCTACGGTTGTCCAAAACCGGGCTTTAATCTCCTCGATTACCGGCCGGTTGCTTCGGATCGAGTCCCCCAGATCTCCTTGCAAGACATTGGATAGGTAAGTAAAGTACTGGACATGGACCGGTTCATTCAAGCCTAATTTTTCTCGGATTCTTTCCACGGTTTCCTTTGGTACCCCTTCACCTGCAATGATTTGCGCCGGATCCCCAGGGGTTATATGAATCAAGGAAAATACCAATACCGTAACCCCAAATAAGACAACGACCGTTTGTAGCAGGCGGCGAACAATAAAGGTTAACAAAGCTTTTCCCCCTTTTTAATCCACTTTATTTTTTGGATCCAATGCATCTCTCAGTCCATCCCCAAAAAGATTAAAGGCTAAAACGACAATGACGATCGCTAGTCCAGGGAAAAAGGCGACATGGGGGTAATCGAAGATATAGGGTCGCCCATCGTTAAGCATCGCTCCCCATTCTGGTGTTGGCGGTTGGGCACCCAGACCGAGGAAGGATAGGCCAGCAGCGGTAAGGATGGCAGTGGCAATCCTTAAAGTAGCTTGAACTATAATTGGCGACAAAATGTTCGGAAAGATATGAAGGAAGATAATCCTTAAATCACTTGCACCCAATGCCCGAATGGCATCAATGTATTCCAGTTTCCGGACAGCGAGGGTAGAACCCCGAACAACCCGGGCAAAGGAAGGAATACTGAATACCGCCACGGCTGATGCCGACTATGCAACCTATCCGCTCTTCCATTCCAGCAATGTCGGTGAGCCGGGTAACCGTACCTTTACAAAGGATGCTGAATTGGATAAGATTCTGGAACAAGCCCGCGTAGAAACGGATTCAACGAAACGGAAAGAATTGTACAAACAGGCCCAAGAAAAATTGGTGGAGATCGCTCCGATGATCTATCTCCTCCATACCGATTTGATTGTTGGTCTCAATAATAAGGTAGAAGGATTTAGCATTTCACCGAGCGGAATGTTCCAGTTGCAAAATGTAACCATTAAGAAATAATAAAATGACTGCCATTTGAATCGTTAGATATGGTCCTATTTTCTCATTCCGAACCCGGGAGTTCATTTGTTCTCCCGGGTTTTTAAGTAAATTTGGAGGATGGTTGGGAGAGGGAAGAACGACTGGAGAAATCGGTTGGAAGGAGTTAGCTGAAGTACAAAATCAGGCTCATGAGGGGCTCTCACGTATTCATGAAGAGTTCTCACGTCATTATGAGGAGTTCTCACGTCTTCATGAGGGATCTCACGTCATTATGAGGAGTTCTCACGTCATTATGAGTGTTTCTCACGTCTTCATGAGGATTCTCACGTCTTCATGAGGAGCTCTCACGTCTTCATGAGTGGATCTCACGTCTTCATGATTGGTTCTCACGTCATTATGAGGCATTCTCACGTCTTCATGGTTGTTCTCACGTCTTCATGAGTGTTCTCACGTCTTCATGAGGAGCTCACACGTCTTCATGAGGGATCTCACGTCTACATGAGGAGTTCTCCCGTCTTCGTGAGTGGATCTCACGTCTTCATGAGTATTCTCCCGTCTTCATGAGGAGTTTTCACGTCATTATGAGGAGTTCTCACGTCTTCATGTGGAATCTCACGTCATTATGAGGAGTTCTCCCGTCTTCATGAGTATTCTCACGTATTCGAGTGCTTTCTCCCGTCTTCATGTAGTGCCCTCCCGTCGATTACCACGACTTCGGCCCACTTTCCCCATCTCAATCGGAAAACATCAGTATAAAATCTTCTTAATGTTTGTGTATGAAAAAAAGGAAAACTCCGAATACATTGTGAAAAGTGCCTGTCCTTTCAGTTGTTAATTTTCTATAGTATAATGGACTTGCAAATGAAAGTGCTTTATTGAGCACTATATCCTTTTGAACAATGGGGTAAACTAGGTAATGGATTATGCTTGATAACTAACATACATAATTAAGGTAGGTGACTGAGGATGAGATTTGGAGTTATTGGTACGAACTGGATTACAGATCGATTTTTGGACGCAGCCAAGCATCATCCAGATTTTTCATTAAATGCGGTTTATTCACGAACAATGGAAAAAGGAAAAGCCTTTGCAGATAAATACGGAGTGGAACATATTTTTACAAACTTGGAGGAAATGTTTAAAAGTGGCCTAATTGATTGTGTCTATATTGCCTCCCCAAATAAGTTTCATGCAGAGCAAAGTATCCTAGCCATGAAACACGGTGTTCATGTTCTTTGTGAAAAACCAGCCGTAACATCTGTTGCTGAAATGGATGAAGTAATCGAGACATCGAAAAAACATGGTACCACATATATGGAAGCTATGAAATCAACGGTCATGCCGACCTTCCTAAATATAAGGAAAAACTTGGACAAGATCGGTCCTATTCGCCGTTTTGAATTCCACTATAATCAATACTCTTCCCGTTATGATAAGCTAAAGGAAGGAATAGTGGAGAATGCCTTCAGACCTGAATTAGGCAACGGATCTAAAATGGACCTAGGTGTTTATTGCGTAGCACCTGTTGTTCACTTAATGGGAGAACCAAAAACAGTATATAAAAACCATTACCTTCTCTCCACGGGTGCGGATGGACTTGGCAGCATGATTTTCAGCTATGACACATGTGAAGCTGTACTGATGTATTCCAAAATCCATGACACCTATTCCCCAAGTGAGATCCAAGGAGAAAATGGGGTCATTCAAATTGATAAAATTAGTGATCCTCGCTCTGCCAAAATTATTTATCGAAATGGAGATGTAGAAGACTTAACCGTCGAAATGGAATATCCTTCCATGTACTATGAACTGGCAGAATTTATCCAATGTGTAAAAAATGGGCAAATCGAGTCTTCCATTAACACCCATGAAATTTCCCGTACGGTTGTAAGCCTTCTAACCCGTTAAATCAGACTCCACCCCTTTTGATTTTCGAATAGGAAAAAATTCTTCCCATTCGGGGTCGATAAGGGGTGGAGTTTTTTATCAAAATATCCTCGAAACATCCTCGCTTTGGCACTTACCTGCGTCTTTAAACAGAGAGAAGAAATTCAATTGCTGTTTGATCTATTTGAACTTCATCAATTGTAGGAGATGGGTGAGGTCCTTTTTTCCCAATTGCGAAAGAGGAAGCGAAATTGGCTCGGACTCCTTCGCTTGAAGGCTGGTAGAGGAAGGGTTATCTATTGATAATCAGGTGGAAATGGTTGAGATCAAGAAACAGAAGCTGTTCCAAGTGGCGTAGGAATCATTTTATTTTGGACAAAAACTTTTCTACGTTTTAAAGTTTTGAAAAAATTAAAAAACCCGAGATTTTATATTAGAATATCGAAATATAATAATTATATAGAGTGTCAGAAAAAAAGGATTAACATTAATAGAGTCTTTACACAGTTGAATCCTCAAGGGATTACTATAACTTGAATTCTCAGTCCTTGTTGGCTTAAATGCTGTTACCTTCAGAAACCCCTATCAGATGCATGTCCTCCTCGAAAAATAAGTTGAGAGGGTAATTGTGCTTCAAGAAACTGGGAAAATAACCTAAAAGGAAGGATGTTAGGTTCATGCCATTAAATGTAGTAGATGTCTTGAAGATAAAACCCCTTTCTAATTCCCGTCTAGTTGCAGGAAAAAAAGGATTGAATCGTGAGGTAACTGGCATTAT